>VTLG01012443.1_pt1 | contig 17092 bp, 24 predicted proteins | sample 4694571 | NCBI WGS metagenome assembly VTLG01 (sample SAMN12604809, study PRJNA352737) | marine metagenome | biome: ENVO:00000447; feature: ENVO:00000209|ENVO:00000569|ENVO:01000036; material: ENVO:00002151; isolation source: viral sequences binned using virsorter ...
TGCTGTCATCTAGTTCAGTGTTGCTTACCCCGTTTAAAGTACTTCCACCGAAGTTCACCATGTCTGCATTAGAAAATACATCTGCTTGTGCTGACGCCCCTGTGTTGTCTGATTGAATTTCAAACATCTGATTAGGGTTGTCATAAACAAAAGCTTCAATATCTTTAGATGAAGGCGGTGTTATGCTTCCTGGATAGTAATTTTTAAACGTAGGTTTTAACGTAGTTGGATCTGTGTAGAAACATCCCCAGAATGCGCCCATGTTCGGTGCAGCACCGGCAGTAGCGATATCAACATATCCTGCTGCTGCGATACACGGCGAACCTTGATATAAAACACTAGCATCGCCAGCGTCTATAAAATGGGAACTCATACCTGTGGAATCATCTCCTTGACCCGACATCTTTAACGGTCTTAGACCGAAAGCGGCATCTTGATTTGCCATAGTTGTTTCCTCCGTATGTCACCTGTCCCAAAAGGGACCTCCAGTGACGGTTAATTTAATTCGTTGATTGCAGAAATTGTTAATAAACTATTTCTTACTACCACCGAAAGTTTGCGTCGAGCGTCTATCAACTTCGATAGGCATGCTCGGGTGCTGATCCCTCAGAAGATCTGTTTTGACAGCTTCATCACGTTCTTTAGCTTTTTCACTATAGTAACGTTGACGAGCTTCGGCGATCTCGTTAGGCACTCTGGCCAGCAACAGCCCACCAACTCCAATGACGCCTGTATATTTACCGGATTCAACAACAGGATAACCTTTATCTTTGTATTCGCTAGATTTTACTAGTTCATAACCAGATCTAAGTCGTGCTGAAATATTTTTAGAATCATCAAATCCTAAACTTTCAGCTCTTATCCATCTATGCCTGAATCCATCAGGTGCAGGCGGAGCATCTAAAGATGACGGCGGTGTCCATTCGACAGGTCTTTTAGTTTTTTCTCTGTCTTCAGACGCGCGAGGGGTTTTGTTCACTTTATCGTTTTCCATATGCTTATTTCTCCTTCACGATGTTTACTTGTTTCGCATACTCTTCCAGTGGCACATTCAATTTATTAGCAATTGCTACTTGTGAGGATGTGAGTTTCACAGTTCTGCGTCCATCTTTGTACCCTGACCGCGTAGCCGAAGCCACAGTTTGTACAGGTGTTCGTACAGGTTTGGACGATTGTTCTGTATTATTACCAAATTTGTGAGGGAATTCAAGTCTTATTCTTCTGTCTAATTCCCCATAATAATCCGTAGATTGTGGGTCATAGCCCTCATCATCTACTAATTTTTTATGTAAATCAAACGCCGTATAAGTCATAGCACTATCTTTCCCAAACCAACTATTTTTATGAGCCCATTGCGTTGCAGCAGGATCAGGTGTGGGTTGAGTTGGAATTTGTGGTATGGTTCCTTCACTTAAGGTCTTACGTTGCTCATCTTTTTGCTTTTGATTAACCTTCATCTCAGCAAGTCTAGCTTCTTCGTAACCCAATTTAGCGATTTCTTTTTGTGCAACGACTTCCGCATTAATATCATTTGCTTCTCTAGCAGACTGCAATTTACTTTGAGCAGCTGTGAGACTAGATGTAATACGATCTTCCATCTCTTTAACATAACCCGTATCTAATTTAGCGAGTCTATCCTTAAGAGATTTCTGTTCTCCTTGCACAGATTTTGCATACGTTAAAGCAGCTTCTCGTTGTCGTTCTGCTTCACGCATACGTTTAGTTAATTTAGCAATACGTGATTTAACACCTTTGCTATAATCTTCTAGTTCTTCTTGTTTCTGTTCTTCTGTTTCTTCAGATTGACTTTCCTGAACAACAGGCTGCTCATCAGATTTCGCAGGTGCGTCATCGGACTTAACAGGCTCTTCAACAGGTTTTGCATCTTTTACCTCTTCCTTTTCTTTTACCTCTTCCTTTTCTTTTACCTCTACTATTGCTTTGTCTTTTTCTTCAGGCAATGTAACCTCAACATCCGGTCCACTGGTGTCAAGATCAATTGGCTTGTCTTCTTTTACTTCTTCTTTGGCAGATTTATCATCTGGCATAGTTTCCTCCTATGTTAATATTCATGCAAGATATCCTCTGGATTCTTGATGGTTGCTAAGACTTCATCATCATTTAACAACCGGACTTCACCACCCTCTATTTTTATTCTAGACCCTGCATAACGAGCAAACATTACCCAGTCACCCACTTTACACCAAGGTCCATCTTTAAAGCGATCTTTGTCATGATAACAATCAGGACCCATCGCTAATACATTTCCACATTGAGACGCGACTTGTTGTTTTTCAATCGTATCTTGTCCCATAATAATTCCACCTTTAGTCTTTTCATTTATTTTAAAAGGTAAAACTAATATTCTCCAACCTGTAGGTTGCGGAAGCTTTGATGATTCTTTGGTAACTGTTTTTGATTTTTTTACACCGACAAGATCAGTCTTGGGAAGAGTGATCTTCGGGGTTGATTTTAATAACGTTTCCGTCTTCATTTGGCTCCTTGTTTTTTAGCAGGTTAGAGATTTCCTGTAAAATATAATGATACGTTCGTATCTGTCCTAACATATATTGATATTTGTCAAAATTGTCAACACCCGCGATCATACCATTCACAACGTCATCACGTCTGAGTTCAACTAACTTCTTTAATTTAAATAATAATTGGACTCCGTCCATAATTCTTTCTTAAATTGTTATACTCTTCCACCCTTCATGAAAGCTTTTCCCATTCCTCTTTGAGCTATGCCACCACCTTTAGCAGTTCTTACAGGGATTCCACCACTAGGATAACCAAATCTATTGTTTCCTAAGACCGGTGAATAGCCACCTACGTGACTCATACTGCCACCATCGGCAGCTTTAGCTCTATTCATTTTTCTAAATGTTTTAGCGAGATTATATCTTTTAGAACCTGGGGGGCATGTTGGACCACCAAACTTCTTGCCTGTGCAAGGTTTGTCCTTACGCATGTTCTTCGTTGCTTTTTGTATCCACTTGTCGTCTTTAGCCATTAGTCTTTATCCTTTTTTGTAAGGTGTTTAATTGCCACCGATTCGTCTACAAAAGGTTTAGCAATCTTCTTTACTTTATCTTTTAATTCTTTTGATGGAGTTATAGCTTTATAAATACCTTTCCACCCTTTACCATCAGTTAATTTTTTTTGCTTTTCTAAATCACTCATTATTTTTTCCCACCGTTTCTAAATATCTGTGTTCCCTTTATACCAAATACGCTGGCAACTACAAGTATCCATAAATTTGTAAACCATTTTGGAAGATTAGAAAAGTATTCAAAAAAGATATCGATCTTCTGCATAGCCGCCGGATCCTCTGTCCAGACCGACCAAGCGAGCACAATTATCGGGAGTGTCAAAATCGCAAGAACAATTTCGTCCTTGTAGTCGTTTTGCCGGGCTTCTAAAAGTTTGCCCTGGTAAGATTCCTCACCTCGGGCCATACGCTCTGCATGCATAAGCTGTGCATCAGACATAGCCATCTTTGTCTTTTGTCTATTTGCATAGATTTTACTTCCAGCTTGTAGGGCTATTTTTGCTAGACCAAACCAGGCCATATTAGTACCAAGTTGCTTTAACTGGTTTTCTAGTTTTTGTACCTTTAACAGTTACTTCTTGAGATTCATGAATATCCGGTGGTGTAATTTCTTTAGCTTCAGCATAACCACTTTTATTACTCCATGGATCCTTAGTAATTTTTGGTTCTTTAACAAAACCAGATCCTATTTCCCAATCTTTAGACATTATAGTGCTACTCCTTTTCCTTTTTTCGCAACGCCGCCGCCTTTGTATCCTTTGTTAAGTTCAGATACGACTCTTTTCTTTTCAGCTCTACGATTAGGGTTAGATTTTTCTGCATCAATTCTACCAACTTCTTCTAAAAGATTTTCTCTTCCAGTGTTGTATCCTTTGGCAGCTTTAATACGACCACCTTTTTTGTAAGCAGCTCTAGCGTTAGGATAAGTTGCTGCTCTACCTGTTCCTTTAAGTTCTGAGCCTGGCATTATTTATCCATCGTTCCGACAGCAGAATAAGCTCTTTTACCCATAGCTTTTTCCATGCCTTTAGATTCATCTCTTCTAGCTTTAAAACTTTGAGACTTAGTAGACTCTGCGCCATCTCTAGCACCTAGAGATTCGTCAAGTCTGTCGTCATAACCTTGTTTTTTGCTGCCCTTTGAATAAGGGAAACGTGGTGTGTAAGGTCTATTTCCAAAATCATTTCTCATAATTTGTACTCCTAGCTATTTTTTACTCTAAATAATCCAGCAAGTCCACCCTTATTTGCTAGAAACATCTGTCTATAATTGTCCAAATAGACTTGTCTACGTCTTTGCTGTTCTAAATAAGCCAAATAAGCCGCCTCTTGCATCTTCAAATATTCCTCATCTTTAGCTATTTGAGCCTTTGTTTTATTAACAGTTTCAATCTCTTCTATTTTAATAGAAGATCCATCTCTCTCATCTGTAGGCGGAGTTTTAATTTTCATCTTAGATAATAACTCAATTCTTTCAGGATGATTAATAGGTAGACTGTCTATAAGCTTTTTAGTTTCCTGTTGTTTCGCAAAATTCGATTTAACTTGATTTTTAAGCCAGTTAGCTCCCAGTTTTTCTGTTAGACTCAGACCTCCTGTGGCAATAGCAAATAAGGTATCAAAAACAAGACTACCTTTACTTTTCTTTTCTTTAGGTTGTTCAATTCCATAAATATATTTATTTAAGTTAACACCACTAGCGTCACCAATATGCTTTAAAAGTGTTTTTTTCTTATCGGAACTATCTTTAGTGTCTTCTATTGTAGGTTTATTCCAATTAACATAGGATAGTGCTTTGTCATCATCTCCGGAATCATCGGGTGTAGTTGAAGAAGTTAAACTGGCAATCGAATCCGGTGTGCCATAAGCTTCACCTTCATAATCATGACCTCTTCCAGTATCAGCCGGAGAACCTGAATGACTCACTCCTGGACTCCATCCTCCTGTTCCTTCATGTCTATCAGATCCTCTATAAAATCCAGTTCTTCCTCCTTCAGCCAAACCTAAAACGCCAGCTTGATGAGCAGGAATGAATCCACCTTGATTCATTTTAATTTCTCCTTTTTTCCATCGTTCAAATGGAACAGGTAATAATCCTTTAGCAATTTGTTTAATTCTATAATCTAACCACGCTTCATAAGTTTTAGGTCCTTCAGCAAAACCAATTCGTCCCCCTTGAGCTACGGGTAAATAATATTCAGGTAGTTGATTGAGTTGAGCATTTAATTGCGCAATACCACCCAGGCCATATTTCTTTTCCCATCTGTTTGCAATGTCCGGATGATTTGCATGAAGATATCTTCTTTGTTTTTCAGATTGAAAAGGCATTAGCTTCTCGGTCCTTTCAGCGTTTTAACGTCCTTTCGTTTCATAACATCAGAACGCATTTTTGCACGATTAGACATCGCTTGTTTTTCTAAAGAAGTTTCAGCTCTTAAGTTAGCGAGCTCTTCGTTTTGTTCCATCTTCTCTTCTTGTATATTTTGATTCATCATTGCCTTCATACGATCAAGGGCAATTCTATTTTCATCTTCTTGCATTTTTCTCATATTGTCTTGAGCTTTGAGATCGAGTTCTCTCGCTCTCAGTTTAGCAATAGGATCATTATCAAATTGAGAAGTAATTTTCTTTTCTTCGACTAGGAATTCTTCCATCATCTCTGCAATCAATTGAGCCTTACGCGCTTCAATCTGTAACTGGAGATTCTGAACTTCCGCTTGAATTCTTGGGTCGGGTTGTTGTTGAGGGTTCTGATTCATCATTTGTTGAATCTGTTGAACCTTTTGAATCTTATCTCTAAATTCCATATCCACTTGTTCTTGAGCCATCATCGAAATATGCTCAAAGATATTCTTTTCTAAAGCCGCAATCACCATCGGATTGTTTCGTGCCATGTTCGTTGCCATAAAAGCAATGTGAGCGGTAATGTGAGCTCTATGATCTTGTCCCGTAAACGCTTGGAAAGGTTTACCTCCAATCGCATCGATATGTTCGATCGCTGGATTTTTTGGAGTTGGCGGTGGGGGAGGTGGTAAAATTTGATCAATGTTCTTCACCCCTATCGCTGAATACATATCACGGTAAGCTTCATATAAATTATGCATCTGCGGATTAGATTGAGCGAGTTGTAATTCTGTTTGTGCCGTTGCAATTCGTTGAGTTTGTGAAAAGATATTAGGATCGGCAACCGGCATAATATCAATCTTGTCATCAAAGTCGGCTTGTTTAATTTCTTTTTGATCGCCTATCACATCATAAGGATAAACCGGTGGTAAGTACGTTGCTAACACATCTGCTAATAATGCAAATTCTTGTTTTAAGGATGCATACAATCTTTTATGGATAGCACTCATAACTCTTGAGCCTCTTTCAAGTAAAGCCACTGTTGTTCCTACAGCCGCTTGTTGATTTCCATCACCCACTTGCATATCCGCAATGGCTGCAAATCTTTGACCGGCCCCTACAACAATCGTCATTAATTGTAATAACGTTTGAGACGGTTCCTTATAAGGAAGCGGCATAAACGCATCTTTAAGATTACCGCCGGGAGCGTCGACATCGCGCCACTCCCCAGGCTGTAACGAGACAGCATCGTTTTGTACACGAATGCCTCTCTGTTTAAACCCGGCAGGTAAGTTGGAGAGCGTACCTGCATCTAGTAATTGACGGAGAGCTGACGTTGCCGTTCTACTCAATCCGCCGATCATATGAATTAATCCAAAGCCATAGAATCCAAGACCTGGCAGAAATCGAAAATGCACAAAGTATTGAATCTTATTTTTCAATGGATCATCGAGTTTAAAATTTCTTCTAATCGCTAAAACTTTTCTTGTCGAGTTTTCAACTGTGACAATATAAGGAACTTTAATTCCTGTAGGCTGACCATCTTGACCTTTATCTTCAAAGCCTTCTAAATCTAAATCAACATGGCATTCAATTAATGTAAAGACTTTTTCATTTTGTGTTTTACGAATGCCTTCGAGTTCTCTTTCTTTTTTCTTTAACTCAGACTCTTCATTATAAGGAGTATTAAGTTTGATATCTTTATAGAATCCTGAGACCTGTTGTTTTCTTAAATCATTCTCAGAAGTTTTAATCACATGACAAATGGCTTCCGCATCCTCTAATGAGGTAGCAGAATACGGAACCACTAAGTCATCAGCCTGAACAAACTTTGAAACGGCTCGTCCAAGTAAATCGTCATAATAAACTTTTTTAAATGTGGATCCTGCTAGGGGCAGGTAAAATAACATCTGATCAAACTCAGAGTCATATTCTTTCATAACATTACAAATCTGGTAGTTCATGAAATCCTTGACCCTTGTCGCTTGATCCTGTTTTTGTCTGGTAATCTTTCCTAAAATCTGTGCTCGTACCGGTCCGCCTGCGGGAAGCAATTCTTTATAGGCTCCTGCTTGAAACTGGGTTACGGCTTCGGCTAGTACCGGATGCGTTGCGCCTGAGGCGCCTTGAAACGGTTGCGTTCGGTCTTTGTATTGAAATCCTAAAAGATCTAAACCTTTGGTATACGAATCCGCCCATTGTCTTCTAGACTGTCTATACTCTTCGTAGTTCGACCAAAGTTGTGATCCTAAAGAATCTAAAACCTGATCGGGTAAAAGCTCTGCTAAGTTTGCGTAATGATCTTGACCGCCCGGTTGATTCATCGCTCCTGGTTCAAACGTAATTTCTGCAGAACCATCTTGATTCTGTGTCACTTCAGGTTGTGAAGGACCAGACGCTTGAGACTCAGCGGCTATTTCCATTTGCTGTTGCGGTGAAGGTATTTTTACCGTCTGTTTAACATTCGGTAAAGACTTATCGATCTCTGCCATTTTTTTTCTCCAATCTCATAGGTTTATCCTTTTTTGCAGCAAGAATCAAGGCTCTAGGCTCAGGGCCTTTAACAGGGGGAATCTGGCTCCATTTTACATGCTTCATATTTTTAGTTAGGGTTGGGTTCTTCATTAAATTCATTTCTAGGTACATAGGGTTTATAACCTTGTTCGGCAGCCTTTTCATCATCTTCACCCACAATGCTTTTTACTTCAGGTACATAGTGCGTCAATAATCGTTCCACCCCTTGTTGCAAAGTAAGTTTAGACATAGCACACCCTGAACAAGCTCCTGATAATTTTAAAGTAGCCACGCCAGTATCCACGGCAAAATTAATAAAACCAATACTACCATTATGTGCCGCAACGTTCGGTTCAACTTTCTCTTCCAATACAGTCTTAATATCCTCAACGATCTCATCTAGATTCCTCATACGTTTGGCTCAAATTTCTGGGGTTGAAATAATTGTAATATCCCTAACCGTTCTTTTCTTTTTTTCTCTTTGAATTTTTCCATTAATTCAAAAAACTTTAATTGCTCTTCTTTAAGAGTTTCTTTGTCCCCTTCTAAAGTAAAGTTAGGTTGGTATTTCCGATCTGAATACTGGGCTCTAGAATCCGTCATACCCTTTTCAGCCATATTCTGAAACGCTCTTCGATGCTCGGCAGCTTTCCCCTCATCAGACATACTAAAATATTCTTTTATTTTATAAGGCACTTTCCCTGCTCCAAAAAATTCTGTTACTACCTCATCAATAGGTCTTCCTTCTTTGTAAGCTTTTTGAGAAAAATAAGCTCCCATTGTTATACCAACTGGGGGTAACACTTTACTAAACAATGTAGGAACCAAACCTGTAGCTTTATAAGTTTTTCCAATCGATTGAAGATAACGCGGAATGCCTTCCACTTTAGAAGCGCCTGGAATAACTTCAGATTTTAAAGTAACCGGTGAAATCTTTTTAGAAGAAAGACCCAATGCTTCCAGATTAGCTTCAATATTAGGAAGAGTATTAGTTGCACGATGAATAGAAGGTAGTTCTTTAGCCCCTTGAATAGCGTTTACTCCTTCTACTTTTACTCTTAAATTATACTTTTTAAAAAAATCTAAAAGTTTATTTTTTTGTGCAGCGACTTCTTTATTATTCCAATTTTTATTTAACCAAGCCTGCATAGAAGTTAAAGTTCCTTGATTAAAATTTTGAGGAACAAATTGTTTATTAATAGGATATTGAATATTAGCTCGTTCTGTTGCTACACGAGTAATATGATCCTCTGCAAAAAGAAGTCCTGATTTCGCTTTATTAAGATAGTAAGCCGCATCATGACCTTTCTTAGTTATAGTTCCTGTTTTTGAATCAAACCCTGTATCAATAAGAGCCATTAATTTAGGATACTCAAAAATTGCTTTAGGATTATTTTTAAAAAATTTATTAAGTTCTGCTAATTTTGTTTTTTGTTTAGCATTAATCATTCTAGCATCTTCTCCTGCTAGTATATTCCCTTTATCTACTCGTTCCGTTCTTTTAATTTTACTTTCTTTAGTATCAGCTTGTTTCCATTTAAACTTTCCTTCTTTAGTAAGTTCATTTTCAACGGCTTTGTTTAAATTTGCAATAGCCGATTTAGCCTGAGACATATTTTTCTTAGCCATTTCAGGAAGATATCTGAGAGCCTTTTGTTCAGACGTTAAAGCTCCTTCAGGTTTCCAATTTTTTCTCCAGACATAAGATCCATCCGGTTGTTTTTCATAATTTTTTAAAAAATCTTTAATGTAATTCGCTTTAACTTTCTCACTAGGCCACAGAGATCCTGTAATAGTTGCTCCTTGTTTTCCAGGTTTCGCATATTGAATAACCACTCTAGGTTCATTCACGCCTTTGCTAGTGTGTGTTTTTAATAGAGTCTTTCTTTGTTTTTTTTGCACCGATTCTAAATTTTGAGCCATCTCTTTAGATTCTTTCGATGTTAAAAGCTGCTCAGATGTTAGATACTTTTTAATCGCCTTAAAATCTGCATTGATTAAGTTTCGTACTTCAGCCCCAGAGGGTTTTCTTCTAAATATTTTTTTAAAGTCTTGAGCAAAGCCAGTCAGACGTGCCTTAGCTATAGCACTTTTGGCTTCATTGGAAACTTTTGAATCTAATGGTTTTTTATATTTTTCTATAAGTTCTTTGATTTTAATTGTTTCCTTATCTCCATAACCATGCATTTCTATCCAAGCTTCTAAAGTTGTACCATCGCCAAATCCAATCCTTCCTCCTGCTGCATTGGGTCTTCTTCTCATCTCATCGGTGATTTCAAAGTCTTCTAGAATTTTAGTATTGCCTACGGACTCATCATCTAAATCCCACCAATCGCCTTCTTCCCAATTATAGGGCTTCTGAGCATAGGATTTTGTAGGACTTAAGGGTTTGGCGCGAGTAGAAAATTGATCAAGCTCAAAGCGTTCGCCTAAAGTAATAGGCTCCATTCGTTTAAACCAAGGAACGTAACTCATTTTCTCATCCTAAATAAATTAGCCACTCCACCGGTAGCATAGCCAGGAACCTGTCCTCCCTCTGCAAAGTATTTAGGTATGACATTAGTCCATTGTTCCATGGTCATTTTGTAAACATCATCCCCACGCGTATAAAGATCTTCCATTATAGAGATAATGTCATTTGTGCTGGTTTGTTCATGCATGGCTATATTATGATCCGGGTTCTTCGTTTTCTCTAAATAGTTTTTAGCCACTCTACCTTTTCTAATCATATCAATTTCCTTAAGTGAAAAGCCTTTTTTAGCTAACTCACTGGTACTTAACTTACTATAAAGCTCACTGGCTAATTCCATATTGCCTCTGGTCTGAATTTTATAATCAGGATTAGACATCATCGTCTTACCTTCACTGTCTATCGTTTGATGCCAAACTTCTTTTCCATCCTCTCTCATTCTATTTTTTTTAGGATCCCATTTATCCCAGAAAGACATTCCTTCCTTACGTGTCAATTCTCCCGTCGTTTTATCTTTAGTCGCACTGAATCTTCCTAGCGTTCGACCAACCTTGATTGGATGACCAGACTCATCTAACCCTATAACAATAAACATATTATTTTCAGGATCTAGTGTTGGAAATTTATTCCCATATTTTTTTAAATTGTTTTCTTTAATTAATTTATTTCGAGCCGCCCATAATGAAGGACGTTCGGTGTCATAGATAGCAGCGATCAAATCTTTTTTAGGACCTTTATAGACATCTCCTGGGATATTAGGATTGTCGGCGACCTCTCGAATACGAGTTTGAATACCCTGAAGTCTTTTATTAACTTCCCCTAAAGATAATTTACTAAAATCAAATTCTTTTCGACCTTTATCAATTAAAGTTGACATTTTATTCTGTAAGTTAGTCTCTAAAGCTGCTTTCTCCGTTTTAGAAAGACCTCGCATAGCATTAATATCCTCCAAAAGGTTATCAATCTTTTCCATCTCCTTGGTATAAGGAGGAAGGTTCTGTTGATTCTCATAAACAGACGGCTTCCAACCTTTAAAGGGATCCTCAGGTTTTTTCTTTTTAAATAATCCTTCCACCCCTTCTTTCTTGCCTAATGTTTTCTCATGATTTTTTAAAATATTTTTATTAGACTCAAAGATAGTTTTCTGTTTACCATCCAATTGTAATTTTTTATTTTTTACAAGATCATCAATTTGAGTAATGGCTTCTTTAAATTTTTTCCAGTCTTTCACAGTCGAGTGAACTCTATTCACCACTGCATTTGCAAATTTTCCCCCTTTAGGGATCATGCCTATAACATTTAAAATACTCATCTAATAATATTCCCTTACCATCGGCGGTTTCTTCGGATCCTTATAATCCTCAGGATGGGTAATCCATCCTCCCTGTCTAAATCGCATAACGGCCTGAGTGGTACTATCCACTAAGTCATCATGGTCACCATAAGGAAAGGAAGCACATTCTTCGATAACTTCTCGGGCGTACTCCATCTCCACTGGAGCCCAAATACGGCCGGACTCAAAAAGAGGCGCAACCGCGTTTACTCTACTATGCTTATCATTTCCTTTGCTCGGCGTAAAGTTAATAACTGGGATTCCCATCAATCTTAGCTCATGCGCTAAGGGAAGTCCTGCTGCCTTTGACTCAATAATGACCGTATCGGGTTCCCAGTATTTATAAAGATCAAGTGCCTTGCGCCTTAATTCTGGAAACTCGTATCTCCCTTTAACACTATCCACTAAGATTAAATTGTCTGGACTGTCTTCATTTTCAGAAAACACCCCCCAGGTCGTAATGGCTGAAAAGTCAGCGGTCTCTTTTTTCAAATACGCCGTATCATAGCTTTGAATTACATGTTTCAATGGAGGCATCTTATGAGAATTCCATTTTTGCCACCACTCTCGTTTAATGAGTGCCCCTTCTTCTGAAGTAGGGTTTTGCATGTATTGAGAATTCCACTTGGGTAAAGCAACCGATGCCTTGACACTTAAGAGTTGTTCCAAGTCCCAATACTCTGGCCACACGGGTTTGCCTGAAGGTAAGATCGCAGGAAACTCAACCACCTCCCATTGATCCGCTCTCGGTTCTTTTTGAGCGCTTTGTAAAATGCCGGTTAGATCGCGTGTGTTCCATCTTGTCATAACGAGAACAATTCTTCCGCCTGGCTGAAGTCTTTGTCGTGGTCCTGCCGTATACCATTCGTAAGCTCGCTCCATCGCGGTCTTGGACATGGCATCTTGTTCAGAATGCGGGTCATCAATGATGAGAAGATCGGCTCCTCTTCCGGTGACGGCTCCTTCGACTCCTACGGCAAAATACTCGCCTCCCTGATCAGTCTCCCAGCGACCAGCGGCTTTGGAATCTTCCATGAGTCTAGTTATAAAAACTTTTTTATATTCTTCTGTATCCATTAAGTGTTTAGCTTTACGACCAAACCGTACCGCCAGTTCAGCGGTATGGGTCGCTTGAATAATTTTTAATTTAGGGTTCCTTCCAATCATCCACGCAGGAAGAAGATAAGATGCAAATTCAGATTTTGTATGCCGGGGTGGCATATTAATAATGAGTCTCTTTATTTCACCCGTAGCTAATTTATTAAATTTATCAGCAATCACTTTGTGATGGGACCCCTCTATAAAATCTGGCCACATGTGTTTGACGAACGTTAAGAAATCTCCCTGAATTTCATTTAATGTTTTTTTACGACTCAGTTGAATAAGCTTCTTTTTAGCTTTACGTCTAAGTTCAGGAGGTAACTTTTCTATTTTTTCTACTATTTCTTTTAAAGATAAATTTTTTTGCATAATTTTTTATATTATGGGACCCATAATGTATTTACCAGCATTGACTGTCTAAATCAAGCAATTCAACCAAAAGTAGTGGGACCCCTTTTTAGATTAAATGTTTTAGTGATTAAGGAATTGTCTTTTTTCGGAATGGACTTGGTACCTCTATCAACTTGCTACATATATAATAATATAGATACAAGCTACGAGCCGCGCGCCGCTAGGCGCGAGGCTCTTGAGGACTTAACTCGGTTGAGTTAAATTTGTATTGTTGTATTGTTCTTGTGTGAGTGGTCGCTCTTGTTCAGTTAATCTATTGTACCAATAGAATGGATTGCCATCTCCCCAATATCTTTCAAGTTTAACCCATGCATTTTCTTCTGTTAATCTTATTGGCTCAACTATTCTTCCGAAGTGATCAACTGCTCGTTGACCAAACTTCTCAAACCAATCATTCTGACAGTTCATTGAACACGCATTGCCACCCAGATAATAGAAGCTTGATCTTCTTCTCGTCTGATAAGTCTTGGCGCCTTTAGGACCGCGTAAGCGGTCCTTAGTTCTATAAGTATGGCAGTTTGGTCCTTGGCAATATTTCATTAGTCTAACAAAGTCATATAAGCTTTAGCATTTAATCTACTAAACTTATTTAACCCCTTTTGCATTGTTTTATAATCCTCATCAAACTCCGCTTGTTTAATCTCTATATAGAGTTTGTGTTCTTCTGGTGTTAACATTTCAGATTGACCAGAATAAGGATTAATGGCTTTTATTTTATTTGTCATTCTTCATCTCCAATAGTTTTACCCTAGCTTTTAAATCCTCTATGTCTTGTTTATTTTGTAAGACATTTTGAGATAAAACATCAAAAGATTTACCAAGAGTTTTAATCACATCAGCGACTAATTTTACTGACGCGAATTTCTTATCTAGATTAAACATTATAGTATCTCCCAATTGGTTGCGTATCTATATCCTTGCTTGTCTAAATCCCAATAATGCAAGAATGGTTGATTGTCTTTTTTTCTGTTTCCAAAACCTCTACACTCATCAGTAATAATGCCGAAACGTCTGACCTCATCACCATTTAATTTAAGGTATTTGATTTTGAACTTTTGGTTTCTTTCTATCATTTGTCCTCTTTCTGTTATGTATGGGATTATATGTTAAATCCCATACATTGTCAAGTCTTATTATTGTGCTTGTTGTTGATTATATTTTAATCTAGCCGCTATTTTATCCTCCCTTGTTTGGTTTTTATTCTTCATACCTTTTATTCTATCAGCCAGATTTTTAGGATTGTAGATAACCAAGCCAGTAGAGTTAGTTCTAATAATCTCGGCATCATTAACTGATAGTCCAAGTTCAGTACATAACTCAATCGCTTCATCTAAATATTTATAACCTTTTAAACCAAGTTTAATTTCTTTCATTTGATTTAAAATACTCTCTATCCATTTTTCGTGGCAAGTAATTAAATGTCCTTTCTTTTGTTGCCAGAACATTAGAGTTTGATATTCCTCTTTATTACAAGCGATTGATCTATCTCTACAATATTCACGACCAATCAAATCCAAAACATAATCATTGTTCCACTCTCTTGCATAAGAGGTTTGATTATCACTACCGCCATTAGTTCCAAGATACTTGTCATTAGCATCACGAAACTTTTGTTGGTGTGGATTTCTTTCCTTGTCTTTCATCTCAATATTAATATCAGGATTGCAACCCTCACGCCCTTTTAGTTCATCTCTAAAATAAGCATAGCCAAAATCTTCCGACTTGGAATGTTCCTCACCATTAATATTACCATTAAGTCTAAAATCAAAATGACTTTCAATATACTTATCTTTCATTATTGGTTTGTCGTTTTGATCTCTATCCTCTACCTGACCTTGATATCCAAAATGAAAGCAACTATCTTTCGCAATAGTATCTACGTTCTCAAATTTGTTTTGTAGATGATATGCCATTTTAATATCCTCAGGTGTATAGTGTCGGCTCACTATTTCTTTCGCAAGTTTCCAAGTTATATCTTGTAAAGGTTTTATTTCTTCACGTGCTTGAAGATATTTCTCTTTCTCTTGCGTGTTCTCTTGTTCCAAGTGTACTCGCATACGATTTGCTATCTTATTACGATACTCTTGGTTTAACCTTATTCTACTCATATTATCCTCTTTCTTTTAATTGTTAAAAATAAAGTTATAAAGGACTTGACATGATTAGTCAAGTGTATTATATAAGATAATATGTTATATACAGAGTGTGCAGTTTGTGGATGTAGCCCAAAACCTGATGAATGGTCTTCAATGGTAATTGGGGCTTGCATAGATTGTGGATAGAAAGAGGAAATATGTGGAAATATATTGTTAATGTTTTAGATGGTGAATTTAGCCCATGGCCAAAATGGTTATGGTATGCAAATCTTGGATTGATTGCTGTTTCTATACTTATTATAGTGTGGTTATGGTAGAGATATTTGAGATCTTTTGGGCTTCTCCCATTGAATTAAGAGTTATTATTTTAGGAGGTTTTATTGCATTTGTTCTACTTGCCTATTTTGGCATTAAAGGAACAGACGAGGCAATAGACTTCCAAAATAGATTATGGGAAGAAGAGCAATGGAGAAAGAGGAATAATATTAAATAGAATTTGCTGAGGATATTCTGGCTTCGGCTGGATGATGGTAGGCAAAGGTCAATCGGCGCCTTGATGATGAAACATCCACTGTATTCAATTTAGAGGCGCCCTTGAGCCCAGATCCTAATAGTGACGCGGCCTCTTAAATGAGATTTCATCTGTTAGGATCTGGGGTCAAGCTGAAGAAGTTGCTATAGCTAAATGCAATAAAAAGACATACGTTACTTTTGCTTTTAGCTTGGCCATTAGGGAGTTTGATAATCTCAATTGCGCAGGCAATTGTTAACGGGGTCCTGAGGACTTAATTAACCGGTTTTACTCCCTCTTTAGAATGATTCTAAAGTAAAAGCCTCAAGCCACAAGCTGCAAGCTTGACAGGTGACATGGGATAATATAAGATAGAAATAGAAAGAGAGGATAATATGTCAACAAGAAGTAATATAGCAATAGAAGATGAGAAAGGAAAAATCCACGCGATTTATGTTCACAGTGATGGATACCCAAACGGCGTCGGTCATTGCCTGTTAGAAAATTATAATTCTTTTAAATTAGCAAAAGATTTATTTCAATTCGGCAATGCTAGCTCTCTAGGATCTACCCTGAAAGAGTGTTCATTTTACGAGCGCGATTGGGGAAGAGACGAAGAGAAAGCAAGACAATATAATAATGAGTGGTGTTTCCTGAATGATATGTCAGGTGATATCTTTATTGAATATGTTTATTTATTCAAAAAAGGTCATTGGTATGTATCAGAGCAACAATCACTGAAGGCTCCGAAAAATCATTACGACCAGGATAGACACGCGTCTATCTCATACCTTACTAAAATGATCAGGGTTGAAGAACACCCACACTATAAGCCAGAAGAAGACGCTGGCAAGATGACCGAAAAAGAAATGGTCTCTCAAATTGGTGAGTTGTTAAGTAAACACTTTAAGCCAGACCAGATGATGGTACAGGGCGGAAGGGTCAACAAAAAGAAATCCAACTAGTATGAAAGAAATTAAATTACAGGTATCAAACATCAGCACCGGTCAGTGGTCCACGCTGCTTCTAGAGTTGAACAGCATGTCCAAGTCCTGGCGCCGGTTCGGCCCTGATATACAGCTGCAAGCCACAAGCGTCGAGCGGATCATCGCAGCGGGCCAGGTGAAAGCCACAAGCCGCAAGCGTCAAGCTTTGGCCACATTTAAGAAGTAGAATAAAATTATGTTAAAGAAAGAAGCAAGACAAATCACCGGTGGCCTGTCAGCTCCAAGCAAGATGCCTGGACCAGCCTATAACCTGCC
>VTLG01002827.1_pt1 | contig 17088 bp, 28 predicted proteins | sample 4694571 | NCBI WGS metagenome assembly VTLG01 (sample SAMN12604809, study PRJNA352737) | marine metagenome | biome: ENVO:00000447; feature: ENVO:00000209|ENVO:00000569|ENVO:01000036; material: ENVO:00002151; isolation source: viral sequences binned using virsorter ...
TAAACAAGTAAAAGCTGTTGAGCCTTTAATCAACGGTTTACCATCAACTGCAACATTTAATTCAGGTGATGGAGTTGCTTTATTTAGTACAGCTCACCCAACGATAGCAGGGACTTTTCAAAATACCTTGACTACACAGGCGGATCTTAACGAAACTTCATTAGAACAAGCCCTAATAGATATCGCAGGGATGACTGATGAAAGAGGTCTTAGAGTTGCAGCAAGAGCAGTTAAAATGGTCGTTCCTTCAGAGAACCAGTTTAACGCTGACAGACTTATGAAGTCTCAAGGCAGAACTGGAACAGCTGACAACGATATCAATGCAATCGTATCTATGGGTATGGTTCCTCAAGGTTATAGAGTGAACAATTACCTAACAGATTCTGATTCTTGGTATCTGATGACAGATGTACCTAATGGAATGAAATATTTTAACAGAGCTCCATTAACAACTGCAATGGAAGGTGATTTCGACACTGGCAACGTTAGATACAAAGCTAGAGAAAGATACGTTTTTGGCGTATCAGACCCTAGAGGTATCTTCGGTTGTGAAGGTGCGTAATTAACTTTATTTATGTGGCGGCCTTAAAACCGCCACATTCAATATATAAATGGTGAGAAAATGAAAAAATTCCTAGTAAAAATATACGCTTATAAATATTACGCTAAATTTGAAGTATTAGCGGAGGATAATGTTGAATCTATTGAAAATTCAATAGTTGACAAACTAGGAGATAAGAGTATAAAGTGGGAGTATCTTGGAGAAATGAACGATCCCAAGATTAATAGAATAACCTATGAGGAGGTTATAAATGATGCAAGCACATCTACAGGACCTATACAAACAAAAGAAGGTTCTGGACCTAGAATGGGAGCAGGAGCATCTTAATGAGGGTAAATATACTCTCAATATGGTTAGAATTGACAGAAAAGTCAGAGAAGTAATTAGCCATATAAAAATAGCAGAAGCTAAAAAAGAGCATCTGGTAAATAAGGTAGAAGACGCTGCCCCACAAGTTTCAGTAGCTACTTAATAAAAAGCTACATCGTTGGAAAAATCCAATCCACACTACACACCCTCTTGCACTCTACTTAAAACTACTATATAAATAAGACACTAAGATAATAAATCATAAATTGGTTATTCTTTTCTTAGTAAGAATAACTGGCGCGAGGAGGCGCTGATTAATATGACTACACACTTTTCAACTGGCGTAACAAACGTTAGAGGTAAACAGGGAGATACATCTCTGTTTAGTGGTATCAAACAACCCCTAATCACTGGAGGTTATAACCAAGAAGTCGCTTATCAAAACGACTGGGTGGTTTTTAACGACGAAGATTGGGATGTAACAACAACTGGTTCTGGTTTTCAAGTAGCACAATATCCTGGTGGATGGTTAAGAATTGGAGACGACAATCCAGCTGGAGGAGAAGCTTTAGGTATTTCTAGTAAAGAAGTATGGCAGTACAATGCAAACAAACAATGGTGGTATGAAACTAGAGTTGCTCTTACTGATGTTAGTGACTACAACTTTTTTGTTGGTTTTGCTGACAATTCATATGTTGATCCTGTAGCTTTACCAGCTGATGGGATTGGTTTTTCTCATTTAGAAGATACTACAACTATTCAATTCGTATCTAGAAAAAATGGAGCTGGTACTTCTTTCGACATGAAAGACAGTGCAGCTGGAAGTAACTACACTTTACAAGACTCTGCTATTGCAAGTCAAAGTGCAACGGTTTTTGCAATGCCTACTAACTCTGTTAGATTAGGTTTTCATTTTCAACCTGCAGGAACTGAACTTAACCAAACAACTGCACAATATAAATTGTACTTAGATGGTAAAAAAGTAGGAACACAGGAAGCAACAACTGTTCCAGATGATCTTGCATTGGAACTTAAAATTTTTGTTGAAAGCAAGGGCACAAACGCTAATCATTTAGCGACTGATTGGGTTCAAACAATACAACAAAGATAATAATATTAATCTGGGCTCCTACGGGAGCCTAGGTTTAATAGGAGATAATAAATGCCAAATGTAACAAGTATAAAATCAAAACAATTTATTTTTGCAACTGATGATGATGCTGTTTCGGTTTCTGCTGCTGCTACAAGTTTAGCTATTTTAAATGGTGGTCCATGGGCAAATGCTCAACAGATTACTTTAAAATCTAGTGCCAATAATACAGGTATTACTTTTACGGTAGTTGGAACAGATGCTAATGGAGATGCACAAACAAGTGCCGCAACTACTGGACCAGGAGCAGGTGCAACAGTAACTGTAGCTGGAACATGGAAAAGCGTCACAAGTATTACAGCAAGTGGATCTATTACAACTGATATTCAAGCTGGTTTAAAAAGCGGTGCAACAAGTGGAACTTTTTATGCTGGAAGAACTAGAATTAGAGGAATGACTGGTGTAGGTGCTGGAGCTGGAATTATATTTTTTAAAAATGCTTCTGCAACTGGAGTGACTCAATTAGCTTTAGATGTAAAAGATGATACTATCGATCCATATATTCCAGATAATGGAATTATGTTTTCTGATGGAGCGTATTTTCAAATAACAGGAACTAGTCCAACAGGTTTGACAGTATTCTACGACGGATAGGAGATTAAATGGCAATTTCAACAACGGCCACTTTTGAATCTACCTTTTCAATTGACGAAGTCATCGAAGATGCTTACGAAAGATGCGGACTGCAAAACGTTACCGGTTATCAATTAAAAGCAGCTAGAAGATCTTTAAACATTCTATTTCAAGAATGGGGAAATAGAGGAATTCATTATTGGGAAGTAGGAAACACTAATTTAGATCTTGTCGAAGGACAAGCTGAATATATTTTCTATAGATCATCTGATGATGGTACAAGTGCTACTACTTCTCCAACTAATGGGTTATACGGTTTTTCAGATATAACTGAAGCAAGTTATAGAACAGAATATTCAACACCTACTGCATCAACAGATCAATCAGACTCACCTTTAACAAAAGTAGATAGATCAACGTATGCTGCTTTTTCAAATAAAGCTACTAAAGGAACTCCTTCACAATATTGGGTTCAAAGATTTATAGATAGAACTACTGTTACATTTTATCCAACACCAGATTCAACAGCAGCATCTAATTATGTAAATTTATATTATGTTAGTAGAGTTAAAGATGCAGGAGCTTATACTAATGTTGGAGATGTACCCTATAGATTTGTGCCATGCATGGTTGCAGGTTTAGCTTTTTATCTTGCACAAAAATGGGCTCTCGATAGAGTACAACAATTAAAATTATTTTATGAAGATGAACTACAAAGAGCTTTACAAGAAGATGGTTCACCTTCTAGTACTTATATTGCACCTAAAACTTATTATCCGGGGACGTAATGGCAAAATTTTCTAGAGGTAAATACGCACAATTTATTTCAGATAGATCTGGTATGGCTTTTCCATATTTAGAAATGGTTAAAGAATGGACAGGTGCAAGAGTTCATATTTCAGAATATGAACCTAAACAACCACAAGTTGATCCAAGACCACATGGTGCAGATGCACAAGCTTTACAACATGCAAGACCAAGAAGTCCTTCAGTACCAACTGCAACTCCTTTAGACAATGTTCCATTTTCTACAACGAATGCAAGTACAACTTTAAGAGTTTATCAACAAGATAATGAAAGACAAACAGGTGATGCTGTAAGATTTACTCAAGTTAAAGAAGCCGTGGGCGGTGTTCCAATTACAGCTTTAGAATTAGACACAACTTTAAATGGAGCGGTTAATGCAACAGCTACAACAATTACTTTAACAGACGCAACTTATTTTCCAACTTCTGGATATTTTGTAATTCAATCTGTTAATGCTGATACAGGATTATATAATAGTGAAACTATTCAATACACAGGTAAAGCAGGAAATGACTTAACTGGATGTACAAGAGGAACAGCTTCTCCTACAAGAGGGTCTACACCTTCTTCAACAACAGCCGCTTCTCATTCTAATGGTGACAAAGTCTATGGATCGTATATAATAACACGAGTTACTGAAACTGTTCCATATCCAGGACAACCATCAACTAAAACTGTAAGTAATTATTTTACTTTAACTTTAGTTAATGCAGCAACTTCAACGGCAACAGGAGGCGGAGCATTTGTTTTTGGTGGACCACCAAATCAAACTAATCAGTATCCGAGATAATTATGGCATATACTTTAACAAATTTAGAAGACGATATCAGAAATTACACAGAAGTTAGTAGTACGGTATTAACAAGCGCTATTTTAAATCCAATTATTAAGAATGCTGAAAATAAGATTTATAGATCAGCAGACAATGATGACAATAGATTTTATGCTACTTCAAACTTAGTTATTGGTAATAGATATGTGACTATTCCTGATGATTTAAGAATTATTAGATATATTCAATTACTAGACACAACTGTTACACCAAATGTTCAAAGCTTTTTAGAGAAAAAAGATACCTCTTATATGGCCACTTATTATGATAGACCTTCAGTTCAATCAGGAATTCCTAAATATTATGCTAATTGGGACTCTGAATATTGGGTTGTAGCACCTACTCCTAATGCTGCTTATGAAATTACTATGGCTTATATTAAACAACCATTTAGCATAACAGATAGTACAAACCCTATTGGAGCCCCAGCATCCACAAACGGAACTTATCTATCTAATAAATATCAAGATTTACTTTTATATGGATGTTTGATAAATACATATGGGTACTTGAAAGGACCTGCAGATATGGTACAATACTATCAGCAGCAATTTAATGATGCTTTACAAACGTATGCGATTGAACAACAAGGTCGAAGACGTAGGGACGAATACCAAGATGGAGTTATTCGTACACCTCTTAAATCACCAAGTCCATCAGATTATTAAGGAGATAAATAAATATGGCAAACGTAATACCTAACTCTTTTAGAGGTTCTTTATTTTCAGCGCATCATGATTTTGCGTCTGGAGGAAACACTTTTAAATTAGCTTTGTATACAGCTGGATCTGGTGCACCTTACTCTACTGCTTCAACAGTTTACACTTCAGGAACTGCTAATCAAGTAGGTACATCTGGAACTGGATACTCTACAGGTGGAAATACTTTAACTTCACAAGCAGTAGCAAGTTCAACAGCAGTAGCTTCCGTTGACTTTGCAGATACAGAATGGACTTCTGCTACTTTTACTGCAGCTTATGGAGTAATTTATAATAGTTCAACTGTAGACAGTACAGCTGATAGATTAGTTGTTGTGTTAGATTTTGGAGGAAATAAAACTTGTACGAATGGTACATTTAAAATTACTTTTCCTAATCCATCAACACCAGCTGATGCTATTTTAAGCATGGCGTAATAGGAGATAAAAAATGGCTTTAGTTTTAAATGACAGAGTTAGAGAAACCAGCACTACATCAGGAACTGGAACTTTAAACTTAGCAGGAGCAGTAACAGGTTTTGAAACTTTTGTTGCTGGAGTTGGAAATAGTAATACAACTTACTATGCAATTCATGAAGAAGGAACGGCTAATTGGGAAGTTGGAACTGGTACAGTAACTGATTCAACTCCGGATACTCTTTCTCGAACTGCGATTACAAGTTCTAACTCAGATTCATTAGTTAATTTTAGTGGTGGTACTTTAAACGTATTCTGTACTTTACCTGCATCTAAAACTATTGATATGACATTAACAACAGCAGGAGATATATTATATGCATCTGGAAATAATACTCCCGCAAGATTAGGAAAAGGATCAGCACTTCAGGTATTACAAATGAATTCAGGGGCAACAGCTCCAGAATGGGCGACAGCTTCAACCGGGGCCACTAATGGTTTCGTGATTGCAATGTCGATTGCCTTATAGTATAAAAAATTATGGCACAGAATTTTAAAAATTATATCACAAGATTAACAGGAACAGCAGCAGTAGATGCTTTAGGTGGCGCTACTAATAGTATTGACTGTTTAATTAGTGTGAGAATGGCAAATGTTTTAACAACAACAATAACAGTAGAAGCTTATATCGAAAGAGGTGGCTCTAATTACTATCTAATTAAAAATGCGCCAATCGTAAGTGGCGGATCATTAGAATTAATCGATGGGGGCAGTAAGATTGTTCTTGCTTCTGGAGATCAACTGTATGTCAAATCAGATACAGCGTCATCTTTAGATACAGTAGTAGGCGCAGTAGATGATATAAGTACATAGGAGAATTCATGGCGTATTTAGGAAATAGACCAAAAAATAATTTACTTACCATGAACTCTTCGCAGTATAGTGGTGATAATTCTAATACAACTTTTACACTTTCACAATCCGTAGGCAATGTTAACGAAATTGAAGTTTACGTTGGAAACGTCCGTCAGGATCCGTTTTCAGCTTATTCAGTAACAGGTGGAACTAGTTTAGTTTTTACCGCAGCTCCTCCTTTAGGAACTAATAACGTTTATGTAGTATACCAAGGTAAAGCTGTAGGTACGACTACACCTGGAGAAAATTCAATTGAATTCGGAATGATAAAATCAATCAACGGTGGCTATGAAAACAAAGCAACTGTATCAACAGCATTAACTATTGATGCAACAGATAATATGATGCTTTGTGGTCCAGTAAGTTTTACAGGAACAGTCACAGTAAATGGAACATTAACGGTAGTATAATATGGCAACATTATTTGTAGATAAAGTAGACCCGCAATCAGGAACAAGTTTAGAGATAGGCTCTTCAGGGGATACAATAACTATTCCTTCAGGTGCAACACTTACTAATAATGGGACAGCATCAGGTTTTGGAAAAATTTTGCAGGTGGTTACTGCAACCGATAATAGTCTTAGGTCAACAACTTCTACAAGTTATGTAACTGCTTCTAATACTTTAGCAGCTACTATAACTCCATCTGCAACTTCGTCAAAAATTTTTGTTACAACTCAATTTACTGTTGGACTTGCAGCAGATGACCAAGTTGCTACGTATACAATTTATAGAGATAGCACTGATTTAGGAGATAGTGGTGGTGAGGGGATGGTAAGAGCAGCAGTATTTAATGCTGGTTATGATGCTTATTTTCCTGCTGCTATGAGTATTCTTGATTCACCTTCATCTACATCAGCTTTAACGTACCAAGTCTATTTGAAAACAAGTAAAAGTACTGGTTATATTAATTATGGTGCCGGAAAAGTATCACTAACAGCATTTGAGGTAGCAGGATAATGAAAAATAAAATTATAGAAGCAGTTTTAAAAATTAAACCTGATGCACAGCTTAGTGTAAGTGGAGAAGATATTAATAGTATTGTTTGGGAACATGGAGAAACTCCAATTTCTAAGGCTGATATAGAAGCTCAAATTCCTGTTGTAGTAAAAGAAATGGAAGATGCAATTACTAAAAAAACAACCGACAAAGCTTCGGCAGATGCTAAATTAAAAGCTTTAGGATTAACAGATGATGAAATAGAGGCATTTAGATCATAATGGGAACAATTAAAACAACAAACATACAATCGATATCTGGATCAGGAACAGTAACTCTTGGTGTATCTGGGGAAACTTTTAATGTTCCAAGCGGTGTAACTATTTCTAATTCTGGAACGGCGACAGGATTTGGTGGCGCTAACACTCCAGCTTTTTTAGCAACCAATGGATCAACAGATCAGTCAATTTCAGATCAAACAGTTACTAAAGTTAATTTTGGAAGTGAAGTTTACGATACAGATAGTGCTTTTTCTTCAAGCAAATTTACAGTACCAAGTGGTGCTAATGGAAAATATATGATTTATGCTTCTGTAACTTATGAGAATACAACTGGAGATGTAAAATCTGATAGTGTTCGTTTTTATAAAAATGGTTCTTCAGTTTTATCTATGGAGTTTAATGGAAATGGAAATGCAAACATGAGACAAAGAAGTTGTTATTATAGTGGGAGTTTTGATTTATCGGCTTCAGATTACATAGAAATATATTTTGTTTGTGATAGTGCCAGTAATGCTGGTTCAGATATTTTAGGTAGTAGTAGTAGTAACTTTACTTATTTTGGGGGATATAAATTAATTATATAGGAACATAATGGGATCAATTATTAAAGTAAACAAATATAAAGATTTTAACAACAACGACATCATGACGAGTGATGGTGCTGGGGTTATAACTCCTAATGCAACTGGAATTAAAAGTACTCCAGCTTTTTCTGCTTATTATTCAGGTGGTGGTTTTACCATATCAGATGCTACTTGGACTACATCACAAATAACTACAGAATTTTATGATACTGATGGTGCTTTTGACACAAGCACATATAGATTTACACCACAAACTGCTGGTAAATATTCTTTTTTTGGAAATTTTAGAGGTGGGCATAGTGATAACAATTGTATAAATAACGCAGCTATAAAAATATTAAAAAATAGCTCATCTATTACTTATAGTGCTTGGACTTCAGATGTAACAAGTTCAAATCCAAAACAATTTGCTATGTCAATATCAGGTAGCTGTGATTTAAATGGATCTTCAGATTATGTTATATTACAAATATATTTAGATATGGTTAGTCAAACTCCCACTATATATAATTCATATTTTGGTGGATTTAAATTAATAGGAGCATAGATTATGGCATTAAGTAAAATAGACGCGGTAAACTTTTTAACAGGTACGATACCATCTGGTAATATAGCTACGTCTTCTTTAGCTGCAGCGGCTACGGGCAAGGTTTTGCAATGTGTATCAACAACTTCTGCTACTCAATATTCAACAACAAGTACATCTATGGTGGCACTTTCTCCAGGTATTACAATTTCAATAACACCAAGCTCAACATCTAGCAAGGTGTTATTAAATTGCAGTTTAGCTTTTGGTGCTAATAATGCTCAACCAAGATTTACTATTTATAGAGCTGGCTCAGATTTAATTCCATCTGGTGTATCAATATTTGCTGGCACATTTTCACCAGACCAATATGAGTTACAAAATTCTGCATTTAATTATTTAGATTCTCCCTCAACAACCAGTAGCACATCTTATGAGTTATATTGGAGAAGTGATGGCGGAACTACAGTTTATTTAGGTAGGAGAGCAAATGATACTGTTATGACTATTCCAACAACAATAACTTTAATGGAGATAGGGGCATGATTACAGAAGCAATACTTAAAATTAATCCTAATGCACAAGTTTCTGTTGTTGAAGAGGATATTAACCAAATAACTTGGCACAATGGAACAACACCAATTCCTAAAGCTGACATAGAAGCTAAAATACCAGAGGTAGAATTTGATAACGCTATGATAAATTTAAGAACAAAAAGAAATGCTAAATTAGCAGAAACAGACTTTCATGGAATGTCTGACAGAACAATGTCAAGCGATATGACTACTTACAGGCAGGAATTAAGAGATTTAACTAACGGAGTTACGACAGTCGAACAAGCAAATGCTGTTGTATTTCCAACAAAACCATAATATAAGATAACAAAGGAGAAAAACTATGGCATCACTATCAAGCAAAGTAAAGCAGTATTGCGCTAATAATGGCGTGGCATCTGTTGACTTTACAAAAGACGTTTTGCTTCAGGATGACTCAAATGGTCAAGGCCCTTACATAAAAAGCTGGAATGTTTCTGGCGTGGCTCAACCAACTGACGATCAACTGAACGCTGTAGACTCTGCTGCTGATCTCGATGAGAGACAAAACGCTGCAAGATCTGCAAGAAAAAACGCTTACGGTGATTTGGGTGACCAGTTAGACATGCAGTACCACGATAATGTAGATGGTACTACTACTTGGAAAGACCATGTAGCAAAAGTCAAGACTGACAATCCAATCCCAACAGAGTAAAGGAATTAAATTATGGCATACGTCGGAAAATCGCCCCAAACAGGAGCGTATCAAATTTTGGACGATATATCAGGATCGTTCACTGGATCAACACCAGGACCGTTTAACTTAACGGTTGGCGGGACAGCTGTGTCTCCAGGAAACGAAGCATCAGTAATTATTTCTGTTTCATCTGTGATCCAAGAACCGATTTCAGCCTTTACTATTACGGGAAGCCAAATTACATTTACAGGAAATCCTGCTGCATCAGATACTTTTTTTGGTGTAGTCTTGGGCGATACATTCGACATCGGGACACCGACAGACGCGACGGTGACCGCTGGTTCTTTAGCGTCAACATTTTTTTTAAAAAACGCTCAGACATGGTCGAGTATATCTATGTCGGGTTCTAACAACGGAGCATTGGTTGGTCCAGTTACAGTAAGTGGTACAATCACTATTCCATCAGGGAGCACTTTCGCAATATTATAATGAGTAAATTAGAAACAAATCAGGTTGATCCAGCTACAGGTACTACGCTAACTCTAGGTACAAGTGGAGATACAATAGATATTCCAGCAGGAGTAACTATTGCAAACTCTGGCACGGCAACAGGTTTTGCAGCTAACACATCAGAATTTTTAGCTTATATGACTTCAGATCAAACTGGAATTGGTGATGCTTCATGGACAAAAGTAACATTTAATGCTGAAAGTTATGATCCAGATGGTGTTTTTGATAATTCTAGTAACTATAGATTTACTGCTCCATCTGCTGGTAAATATATGCTTTATACTAATATTGTAGCTTATGATGCTTCAACTGATATTGAAGATTTTACTTTAGCATTATATAAAAATGGAGCTAATGCTGTAGAATGTGCTTGGAATAAAAATTCAGGTGGACGTTTAAGAAAAGCAAATCAAACAATTAGTATAGTATTAGATTTATCATCATCAGATTATATAGAGGTTTATGTTAATATAAATACAGTAGATGGTGGAACAACAAATATTGAGTCTCAAAGTGGAATAATTCAAAATTATTTTGGGGGATATAAATTAATTACATAGGAAAATTATGGCAGACGGAACTTTAAAAGTAGGAGAAATAACAAACAGCGCAGGATCTGGTAACATTACTATTGGATCAGGTGTAACTGTTAATGTTAATAGACCATCTTTTTCAGTTACATTATCAACAAGTCAGACTATTTCTACGGCCACAGTGACTAAAATACAATTCGACACTGTAGTTTTAGACACAGATAGTTGTTATTCAACATCAAACTATAGATTTACTCCAACCCAAGCAGGTAAGTATATATTTCTTACTACAACAAGAATAGAAGGAACTGGTGCAAATGCTAACTCAAGAATATTAAAAAACGGATCTTTAGTGAGTTTTGTTATAGCTGAAAATTCAGCATCAGGACAAGAAACTTTTAATAATATTATTGTTTTAGATATGAATGGTTCTACTGATTATGTTGAAGCTTATGCAGAACAAAATGCGGGATCTGATAAATCAGTTTATGGTGATAATGCTGGTGCAGGATCAACAACTTTTCATGGGTATAAATTAGGAGCATAATATGATAAAGGAATACAATGACTAGTATATTAAAAGCAGACACAATCCAAGACGCAGCAGGTAATAATATTATCAACGAGAATGCTAATACTATTACTATTGGAGCTAGTGGGGATACAGTAAATATTCCTTCAGGTGCAACGTTTAATGTAAATGGAACTGCAGGAACTGGTTTAGGTGGACTCGCTGGAATGGATATGTGGAGACAAACAGCAGACACTTCATCTAATGCTCAACCAATTACTGCTAATTGGGAAAGAGTTGATACTAATAATTTTGCTGGAATTGGTACTGCTTTTTCTGCTCCTAGTTCTGGTGTTTGGACTTTTCCTTCAACTGGTATTTGGGAAGTAGAATTTGAAGTTCATTTAACTAATACTGGTGGAGATACAGTTGCTAATAGTGCAATACAAATTACAGTAAACAATGGTGGTGCTTGGGCTATAGCTTGTTACGCACAAGCTGGAGATACTGGAGATTTTAAAGCTAATTTTGCGGCTAGAGTTATTGTTGATGTAACTGATACAGCAAATGTAAAATTTAAGTTAGACATTGATAATCTTAATGGATCAACAATGAAAGGCAACACTAGCAATAATCAAACTTATGTTATTATGAAAAAATTAGGAGAAACATAAAATGGATAGAGATTATTTACAAGAAGCATTAGCACATTTTAATAAAGATAAAGTTCAATGGTATGGCTGGAGAAAAACAGATGATAGCGGTGCGGTAATTCCAAATAACCAACGAATGAAATATGAGCATATTATTTTAAATGATGACACTGCAACATTACCTACTAAAGATGAAGTTGATTCAAAGATTCAAGAAATTAAAGATGCTGACACAGCCAAAGCAAACAACAAAACTTCAGGCAAAGCAAAATTAAAAACCGGCGAGGCTCTTACTGACGCAGAAGTGGAGGCATTGTTCGGATAATGGCACTAACAAGATTAAACACAAACGCATATGGATCTACGATAAACCTTACAAGCAATGTTACAGGAACATTGCCTACAGGTAATGGTGGTACAGGTGCGACCAGCTTTGCGCCAGGAAGTTTAGTTAAATTACAATCTCAAACAGCATCTAGTTCAAGCACTATAACTTTTACAAGCACTTATATAACAAGTACATACAAAGTTTATCAATTACATTGTGTAGATGTTTTACATTCTAGTGATGGAGGAAATTTAGGATTTCAAATTTCTCCTGATAATGGATCAAATTATGTAGAATCAAATTATAGAAATATTAGATTTTATTCTAATCAAACTAATGGTGCTAATACACTTTTATCTTCTGCTGGAACAGGAGATAGTAATGTAAAAATATGTGGGGCTGGAGAGGGAATAGGCACTAGTGGTAATGAAAGTGCAAATAATATAATAACTTTATTTAATCCTCAAGGTGCAAAATCAAAATTTTTTCATAGTGAGGGTGCACAACACAATACATCAAATCAACTTTCAATGCAGAGAATTTTAACTTCTTTAGATCAATCTGCAACTTATAATAATATAAAACTATTACCAAATACAGGAACATTTTCTGGAACATTTACACTTTATGGAGTAACAACATAATGGCACATACACACAAACTTATAGATGGAGTTAGAATAGATTTAACAGCAGAAGAAATAGCTGAATTAAATGCTAAAGACGAAATTGAAAATAAAAGAATAGCGGAATTACCTTCTGCTGAAGAAGTAGCTGCGCAAACAGAGACAGACAAAGCATCTGGTAAACAAAAACTCAAAGATCTAGGATTAAACGACGCTGAGATAAAAGCACTGACAGGAGCGTAGACCATGCTCTTCGGAACAGCGGCATTTTCTGAATTACCTTTTGCATCTATTACCAATAATAATAGTGTAACAATTACACCTACTAAGATTCAAGTAACTCTTGGTATTGGTAATATTGCAATTACTGCAGATTCTATCACAGAACTTCCACACGCTAGTCAAGTTGTTTTAGGACTTGGGACTGTTACTGTTACAGCTAGTGCCGAGGTTGATCCAACTAAATCATCATATGTTTTAGGTACCGGAAACGTTACAGTTAGCGCAGATGCTAATGTGACGGCTGTTAAAAATCAGGTTGTAATTAGTTCAGGAACTGTTACAATCGAAGCTGACGCAAATGTTACACCTACAGGAAGCACTTTCACGCTTTCTTCCGGGGTGGCACAAGCGATAACATGGAGTGAAATTGGTCCTGGTGTTTCAATGGTATGGACACCGATAGACCCTTATTAAAATTATGGCATCGACTTATTCAACAAATACAAAATTAGAACTTATCACAACTGGTGAAAAAGCTGGTCAATGGGGTACGATTACTAATACTAACTTACAAATTTTAGAACAATCATCTACTGGTGTATTATCTATCGATATGGCAGCAGCTAGTATTACATTAGATTTGACTGATGGCGCTACTTCTAATGGTAAAAACATGTACCTTAGATTATATGGTACATTAGCGGCTAATAGAACTTTAACTATGCCAGCTACGGCTAATAGAGTTTGGTTTATAAAAGACGATACTAATAGAAACGGAACTAATAAATATACATTAAGTGTTTTAACTGCTTCAGGTACATCAAAAGCTGTGCCAGTTGGAGCTACTATGTTATGTAAATCTGATGGTTCACAAACTGTTACAACTCTTTTAGAAAAAGGATTTGTTCCAATTGATCATACTTACACACCTTATTTAGCTGTTGCGGGTGATCAAATTTTTTGCAATACAGCTACGTCTGCGTTAACGGTAACGCTTCCAGCTTCACCTTCTTCGGGTGACGAAGTTACAATCATTGATTCAAGAGGAAACTTTAATTCTAACAATGTTACAGTTGGTAGAAACGGACAACCTATTATGAGTGCAACAAGTGATGATGCTTTAACTGTCAATGGTCAGTCATCTACTCTTATATATCTTGATGCAACTAGAGGCTGGGCTTATAAAAACAACACGACAGTATTCCCAACCTAGGAGCTTAAAAGATGGCTCTTACATCTATCAAATTTTTACCAGGAGTTGATAAGCAAGACACAAGTGTCGGTGCTAATGGTCGATGGGTAGATTCTGATAATGCTAGATTTAGATATGGTCTTCCTGAAAAAGTAGGAGGATGGGCTTCTTTATTATCAGACACAACTATTCATGGAGTTGCTAGAAAAATTCACGCCTTTGTAGATACCGATGGAAATAGATATGTAGCTATTGGGACTGATAAATTTTTACTTATATATTTTGAAGGACAACTATATGATATTACTCCGTGGAGATCTAATAACGCAGGAGTGCAAACAACTTTTACGTCTTCTACTTTAGCAACAAATAGTACTACAGCTAAAACTTGTACCATTACTACAACATCAGCGCATGGTTTAGAAGTAGGAGATATTATTGTTTTAGATTCTGTAACTCTACCCGGAGGAACAGGTTTAAATGCTAGTGATTTTGAAGATAAAAAATTTCAAGTTTTATCTGTTCCATCTAATGTTACATTTACAATTAACTCTGCAAATCAAGCAAGTGCAGTTATTTCTACCGGTGGAAGTATGACGGTTCAACCTTATCAAAGAGTGGGACCCGCAGCTCAAACATATGGTTATGGTTTTGGTGTTGGAACTTTTGGAGGAAATATTACTGGAAGTCTTTCAAATGATTTAGATGGTGCATTACTAGCTGACACAGCTGGAACAGGTGGTTCTGGAACTTCGGTAACTTTAACATCTACAACTGGTTTTTCTAATCCAGGAGTTGTTTCTGTTGGAGTTTTAGGTACAGGAGAATTAATTTCTTATACTGGTATTTCATCTAATGATTTAACAACTATTACAAGAGGTGCTTTTGGAACCGCAACTCCAGGAACTTCAAACGGACAAGCTCATAGCGATGCAACTATTGTTTATGATGCAACAGATTGGAACGGATGGGGAGAAGCGGTCAATGCTTCTAGTGTTTCACTTGAACCAGGCTTATGGTCTCTAAGTAATTGGGGACAAGTTTTAGTTGCAACAATTTCTAATGGAAAAACTTTTACATGGGATTCTGGTATTAGTGGAGATGCAAGATTTACTGCGCGAGCTTCAACAACTACAAATAATTATGCAACAAATATTAATGGAGATTTAGGAAACCCAACAGCTTCTAGAATGACTTTAATATCTCCAACAACACGTCACTTAATTCATCTTGGAACAGAAACAACTGTTGGCACAGCTTCTACACAAGACGATATGTTTATTAGGTTCTCGGACCAAGGAGCAATTAATACTTATGCACCAGCAGCTGATAACAGTGCAGGAACATATAGACTGCAAGATGGAACTAAAATTATGGGATCAATTGTTGCTAAAGAAAATATTCTAGTGTGGACTGATAATGCATTGTATTCAATGAAATTTGTAGGTTCACCTTTTACATTTGGATTTGAACAGGTAGGTACTAACTGTGGACTAATTGGTCAGAATGCTTGTTGTGAGATTGATGGTGTTGCTTATTGGTTAAGTAATAATGGTTTCTTTGCATTTGATGGTACGGTTAATTCATTGCCTTGTGCTGTTGAAGATTATGTTTATGATAATTTTGACACCACTAAAGGTCAACAAGTAGCTGCAGGAATTAACAATTTATTTACAGAAGTAATTTGGTATTATCCATCTTCAGGTTCAACTTATAATGATAAATATGTAGTATTTAATTATGGTGAATCTAAACAAGTACCAATGGGTAATTGGTATACAGGAGTAAATGCAAATTCAATTAGAACAGCTTGGATTGATGCTATTGTTTATCCAAAACCTTACTCTACTTATTATAATAGTGCTGCAGTGGGAAGTTTTCCAACTATAGTGGGGGCTGAAGGATTAGGACAAACTACTTTTTATGAACAAGAAACAGGAACAGATCAAATTAATCCTGATGGAAGCACAACTGCTTTAACATCTTATATTGAATCTTATGATATTGCTTTACAACAAGATCAACCAGAATTGTTTTTAGCTATGAGAAGATTTGTTCCAGATTTTAAAACGTTAACGGGAAATGCAAAAGTAACTATTGGATTAAAAGACTATCCTTCTTCAACAGCTGGTAATAGTACTTACAGTCCATTTACAATTACATCTACAACAACTAAAGAGGACACTAGAGCTAGAGGAAGATATGCTAGTTTAAAAATAGAAAATGATGGCGCAGGAGAAGCGTGGAGATTTGGAACTTTCCAAATAGACTTACAACCAGACGGAAGAAGATAATGACAAAAATAGTAGTAAGATTACCAGAACCTAAAAGAGAATATACAGAAGATAACCAAAGACAAATTAATAGAGCAATTAGTTCTATGATTGAACAGTTAAATTCTACTTATTTACAACCAGAAAAGGATGATCAAGAAAGATTTAATTTCTTCATGGCATAATGGCAAACGTATATAAAAACATTCAAGCTAAAGTAACATCTGCAGGATCATATGATGATATGTATGAGTCTCCATCAGCTACGACTTCTATAGTAAAAAGTGTTAAATTATTTAATAGTCATAGTGGTGCTTTAGATGTAGAGATTAAAGTACGTGATGAATCAGACAGCACTGATTATGAATTTGATAAAGTCAGTATAAATGCTAGTGGAAGTATTGATTTATTAACCTTTA
>VTLG01009877.1_pt1 | contig 17084 bp, 26 predicted proteins | sample 4694571 | NCBI WGS metagenome assembly VTLG01 (sample SAMN12604809, study PRJNA352737) | marine metagenome | biome: ENVO:00000447; feature: ENVO:00000209|ENVO:00000569|ENVO:01000036; material: ENVO:00002151; isolation source: viral sequences binned using virsorter ...
TGTTAGTGATGATCATACTGATCGCCTTGTATTAGGTGGGATAGAAAAGGAAACTATTCTTGAATTCTGCACTAAGTATTACAAGGAATCACTAAAGAAACAGTTAAAGAAAGATACCAAAGAAGTAGTCACTAAATGACTCTCTCCCTCTGCCTTTCGAGGCAGACTGAGGGACTCACATCCCTTATCTTTCTATATCTTTTGGAGGTTTAAATTGCAACTCACAAAGAATGAGTTACTACATCTGATTGGTAGATTCAAACAACCATACACACATATACGTTCTAATTCATGTGAGTTACTACACAAGGATGTAGATAGTTTAAAAAACAAACTACTTGATGAATACTACACGCGCATGCGTAGAACTACATGACTTGGTTACTACCAACAGTACTAATGATCGCATTAGTTATTTACTTTTTAGTCTACATATATGACAACTACTAAGAAAGAAGTGACGGATGAATTGCTGTTAGAGAATAGCATCTTATGTTTTCTTCATCACTATCCAGAGCATCCATGGGCTGTTACATATGCAGACCTATTGCAAAGGATTAGAGATGAACAGTATCCGTTACCTAAAACACAAGGACGCAGACGTCCGGCGAAAAGACAAAGGAAGGCGCAAGCCTCAAAAGATACGGCAAGCTAAGGCCAAAACGAAACAGCTAGTACGCAAACTTCTCATGAATTAATTACAACAATGCAGCACACTCATCACGCGGATGGTAACAACAAAGAAGCTAAACGTAGCGAAATAAAAGCTATTCAAGCGGACTTAAAGCTTGATGAATTCTATGTACAATTAGAGGCACAAGAATATGAAGAAGACTAAGAAATACTTTCCTAATAAATGGAAAGCCTATTCAGATGTACCTGCTGATAAATATGTGACCTTTGACTTTGAAGATCTAATGATGATGAAAGACGAATGGGAACTTAGACGATCCCACGTATGCGTCATAAGAGAGACAACACCTACTGGAAGAGTCAAAGAGAAAGCATACCAACGAGTACATGCTGCCAAAAAGAAAGTCGGTCAATTAATCAAGGACTCAAGAGAGTTCACAGTTTTGACATACGACGCAATGCACCACATTTCACCAGAAAATTTATTTCAATGACTGAACGAACACAAGAAATTAGGTATCAAGAGTTACTTAGAGAAGTAAAGAATCATCCAAATAAGGATGAGTTGATACGACTAATGAATGAACAAGTAGATGATGATACATTTTACCTTGCAACGTGATAAGTTTTGCGCAACTTTTTTTACTTCTCTGAAAACGTGAAGCGCTTGAATGTAAACATGCAAGACACTTGCCATCATGCTCTTAGTGTATTTGCAGCCTATCAAAAGAAATCGATTAACGAAGTAGTGTTAGATGCGTTATCTACATATATACGTAATCATCCTAACTATGAAATAATCGCAAAAGATTTGCTACAGGCTGAAGACGAACTAGGAGGAGCACTGGATACTTAAAACGAAAATCATTTTCATCTATGACACTGTTCTCTATCGGTAATTTATACATTGGTACCGATGATACTTCCTTTTGTGACATATTTATACACATCGGTAGATTGCGTATAGAATACGCTAGTCCACGTCACAAGTTCGATGGATCCATTCAGGAATCAGTTAACGGATCCAAATATGGATCGGTTAATGAAGGCAGTGAATCTCCTCCGTCTATATGACCGAGAATTTCCTGCTCAATTAATGGCTGTCTTATTTTATGTAGCTTCACATGAACGCTGCCATAAACAAGCAATGGAAGAGGAGTTAAACCTCACCACTGCTAGTAGTAGCCGTAATACTGATTGGCTGAGTAAGGTACATCGACTTAATAAACCTGGACTTGACCTAATCAAAAAGGAGGTAGACCCAGGCAATCAACGCCGACAAATGTTAACCCTTACTGCAAAAGGTAAGGACTTAGTAAAACAATTAACCTCAATTATTTATGAGTAAAGCTCTTACATGGGGAACATGTTTGGACTTCACTATTAACAACAGAGAAACCTGGATGACTGGAAACGGACGGAAGTCCGCTCTCCATTACTCAGGGTTATTCACTGAATTTCAAGGACGTTCCTTCCCTATCAAACACATTGACTATCCGTTGATGTATGAACTAGGTAATCGATTAAGGAAACGTGGTATGACACACGCTGCTGTGAATCGATTCACCTCTGCCGTCTCAACAGTAATTAAATTCTGTAAAGAGATGAAGGTAGCAAACATTAGCCTCGATGAATTACCTTTCCATCGATTCAAAGAAGAAGAGAGTAATCGTACTTTCTTTTCTAAAGATCATGTGAAAGATATGATTGAGTTCGCAAGGACTCAGATGAGGCGTGATGATCTTGCTGATGTAATCCAATTCGCTGCTCTAACAGGCATGCGTCAATCGGAGATACTGAACCTACCTGCTAAGTGGGTAGACTTTAGTCACAACATTCTCAAGCTAGAGAAATGTAAGTGGGGTAAAGCTAGGACTATTCCTATCCATCCTTTATTACTACCTATTCTTCAATCAAGAGTTGAATTCACTAAACCTGATGTCAAGGTCTTTGGTGATGAATGGGAGAATGCTGATCAATTAAGACGTGTGTTCTACACATGTATTAATTACTTAGGATTAAAACCAGAGGATGGTTATCACTTTCACTCCCTTAGATATAGTTTTGGGACATGGCATATGGCGTCAGGTACACCACCAATTGACGTGATGAATATGCTAGGTCACACTAACTTAAAGACAACATTAGGATATGCAAAATCAACTGATGAAAGCCAACAAAAGCACACTCATCAGTTGCAGTTCTAGGTAAACTACTGCGTCTATTAGTGACGCAAACCTAAGCATTTTTGGATTTTAAGTTGCACTTTTAACGAATTGAGAATCTACTGCACAATTAGATCCCTTGACTTTAGAGGGATCCAGTATAAACTCAATAGACTTAAAAACCCCTGCGACTAATATTCATTAATGTATAGGTAATACGGGATGAGGTCAAACACCTTGTCCCGTCTTTTATTTGCTGATTATACACATACGTATAGATAAAAACACGTAATCCACTGCGTTATCTACTGCATTTTTATGGCTACACCAGCTCAAATTTCTGAGCAGGTCGAGCTTGAGCGTGACCAAGTTCGACAAGGACTCAAACGATTAAAAGACAACACACGCAAACTTGAAGAAAAGGAATATTCATCTGCTTCTATCTATGGAATAGCCACAATTGATACTTTATTACCCTTAGTTGTTCAATGTATTAAGGATACAAATTTACGAATCCATAAAGGGTATAACGGTAGATCTTTTAAAGAGATCGCTGTTTATTTAGCTGAGTTAGAAGCGGAAGCAGCAGCAGCCATCGCTTGTAAAATTGCTATTGATAAGATCTTTAGTTTTAAAGAAAAGAGTAATCAATTAGTCAATGTATGTGATGCGATAGGTAGTGCTGTTGAGGCTGAATGTCAGATCCGGCATTATGAAACACATGCTCCAGGGTTACTAGAAACTTTAAAGAAAAACTATTGGCACAGATCAATAGGTACACAGCAAAAAGTTGTTGTGATTCAAACACTAATGAATCGCTATGAAGTTAAGAAGTGGAAAACCTGGGGACGTGGTAATCGAGTCAAACTAGGAGGCTGGTTACTTGATTGTTTATTAGAAGTTAGTGGATGGTTTAAGACAGAGATGAAGCAAGAGGGACGTAAACGAATGAACTATGTAGTCCCTACACCTGAGTTTTTAACTATTAAAGATCAGGTCATGCATAACGCTGAGTTATTCAGCCCACTTGCTTGGCCAATGTTGATTGAACCGAACGATTGGTCACCTGAAAAGCCAGGTGGCTACTTGCTTAACGAGATCATGCGTGGACATGACATGGTAAGGCGTTCTGAGTCGTCATGTATACAGGGAGAAAAGCCTTTTACCTTTCTAAATAAGATTCAAAAGGTAGCCTATACACTGAATCCGTTCATTGTTGATGTAGCTGAACAGCTAGAAGAAAGACAAATCAGTGTCGGTAAATTTCTCCCTATTGTTCATCATGACCTACCAACGAAACCTGTTGATATAGGTGAGAATGATATAGCTCGTAAGAAATATAGAAGAGATGCAGCAGAGGTCATGAATAAACAAGCGCAAGAATTTAAACGTTCTTGTCGCACAAGGATGACCATGGAAGCGGTTGCTAGATTTAAGGATAAGGAGCGATGGTTTATACCCTGGAGCTTTGATTACAGAGGGAGGGTTTACCCTATCCCTGCATTTCTAACGCCTCAAGATACTGACTTTGGGAAAAGTCTGATTCGATTCGCTGATGAATCTTTTATGAATGACAAGGCTGAGTATTGGATTCGTTTCCATGCAGCTACAACTTATGGTCTAGATAAAGCTACGGAAGATGATCGAATCCATTGGACATATGAGAATGAAGATCTTATCAGTCGAATTGCTACTGATCCACTAGGAAATATCCATGAATGGGAAGTAGCTGAGGAACCATTTCAGTTCTTAGCTAGTTGTGATGAGTTCTATCACTGTCTTATTAAAAGAGACAGGGTAAGTACTGGATTACCTATAGCTATAGACGCTACATGTAGTGGTCTACAAATACTCGCAGGTCTCGCTAAAGATAATTCAACAGCTAAGTTAGTTAATGTATTACCAAGTGATAAACCACAAGATGCTTATAAAGTAATAGCTGAAACTTCTAAACCAAATATACCTGAAAGACTTCATCCTTACTGGGATCGTAAGTGTACGAAGAGAACGGTAATGACAATACCTTACAACGCAAAGCCCTTCTCAAATCGATCATACATTCGAGAAGCTTTCAAAGAGAAAGGTATAGATATTGATAAGGATGAACTAACTCAAACTGTTAAAGCTGTACGAGATGCAATGAATCAAGTTGTACCTGGTCCGATGTCTGTTATGAAATGGATAGAGGATGAGGTATCGAAAGCTATCAAAAGGGGAGCCACTCAATTGGAGTGGGTAACTCCTTCTGGATTCACTGTTACTCAACAGATCTTTAAGAAGAACTTTGAACGCATAACCCTTAAAGTATTAGGTCAATGCAACATGCGTGTTGCGACTGATAATAGTAATGAAGTAGATAAAGCTAGACATAAGGCTGCAACAGCTCCGAATCTTATCCATAGCTTAGACGCAAGCCTACTATGCTTATCATCACTGCATTTTGATAATCCAATAGCTCTTATACATGATTCAGTTTTATGTCGTGCAACTGATATGTGTGAGCTATCAAGGATAGTACGTGAGACATATATGTATCTCTTTGCCGAGCATGACTACCTAACTGACTTTGCCAAACAAATTGGAGCAGAGTCTGAACCACCGATTATAGGAGGCTTGAAGCCTGAGTCTGTAATCGAATCAACCTATTTTTTCTGTTAAATGTATTCACTATTTGATAGTTTTTTCGCACCACCTACCATTGTTGTCGTCTCTGAAGAGAGATTACAAGCAGCGGAGCGAGAAGCTAAAATGAAAAGACTAAAAGCTGTTGACGATAAGTTAACTGAACTAAGAGAGTATCGCCAAAGCCTAGCTAAAGAGCTTGCTCCTGTTGAAGATAAGAATCAGGAGGTAACTAGCGATGTCTAGAGCTATACACGTTACACCATCACCCGTTACATTATCTGGATTCCAAGCGGTCATGAAGCCTAGTCAATATGGCTACAGCTTGAAGGCTGAAGTAGGACAAGAACTTGTCGATGCTTTAGAAGATGAGAGAGTTGAGTGTCTTAAGTGGGCTGAATCAAAACTCAAAAACCCCAAGCGCAGCACCTTACGTCCCGAGCCATGGGAAGAAGTTGCCAAGGGTAAATATATAATCAAGTTCTCTTGGGGTGAAGATAAGAAGCCACCTATCGTAGATACAGAAGGGACATTGATCCAAGATCAAAACACTCCTGTCTATGAAGGATCTAAGGTCAAGCTAGGTTTTATACAGAAACCTTATCTATTGAGAGATGGTGTTACTTATGGCACCTCGTTAAAGTTATCTGGAGTACAGGTTGTCTCAGTTGCTGGGTCAGCTGGTATTGACTCTGGAGATTTAGGAGAGACTGAAGCTGCTGAATTGTTTGGTAAATGTAAAGGTTATAAAGCTGATACACCTAACCCAGAAGCAGTAGGGACACCGTGTTCAGTAGAAGATGACTTCTAATGTTCCGCTCACGTCTAGAAGAGCAGGTATCAGATTTGTTATGCGAACTAGGTATTGATTATGAATATGAACCAACTAAAGTCTCTTATCAAATCCAACACTTTTACCGCCCAGACTTTCTACTCCCTAATCATGTCTATCTAGAGACTAAAGGTTATTGGGATGCAGCAGACAGGCGAAAGATGAAAGCTGTAAAGGAACAGAATCCAGACTTAGATATAAGGATGGTCTTTCAAAACCCTTACAATAAAATTTCAAAAAAATCTAAGACGACGTACGCACAATGGTGTGAACGTCATGGAATCCCATGGACATCATGGGTCAACATACCAATGGAATGGCTCATATAGAAAGCGAATTTGTTAGACATACACCATGTATTAACTGCGGATCATCGGATGCAAACTCTTTGTATTCCGATGGTCATGCTTATTGCTTTGTATGCCACACGCGTACTCCAGCGAATGGAGAAGTAAAGCACACTCATCAAATGAAATCAGATGTACAAATTAGAGGATCAGCTCAAAGGCTGCAACGTCGAGGTATATCCGAGAAGACAAATCAATTATACAAAATCTTCCGAGACGGAGAACTTCTACGCTTCCATTATTTCACGAGCGACGGAGTACTTCAAGGAGCAAAAGTAAAGACTAAGCAAAAGGATTTTTACTATGAAGGAGTTTCCACTGACACCTTATTTGGTCAGCATTTATTCCCTACTACTGGCAAGCGTATTGTTGTTACTGAAGGTGAATTAGATGCTGCGTCGTGTTACGAAGCTATGGAGGGATGGCCAATGGTCTCTCTTCCACATGGCGCAGCCTCAGCGAAGAAAGACATTCAGAAGCAAATACCTCTCTTTCAAGGGTATCAAGAAATTGTACTCTTCTTTGATGGAGATGAGGCTGGAAGAAAAGCATCGGAGGAAGTTGCAACAGTATTACCACCTGGGAAGGTCAAGATCGCGAGACTTGACTCGTATAAGGACGCATCGGACGCGCTACAGGCGGGGGATGCTGAGGCGATACGGCGTGCTATCTGGGATGCGAAGGAATTTAGACCTGACGGGATCGTCGAAGGGAAGGACTTATTAGATGTAGTTACAACACCCGAACCACCTTGCAATCATGAGTACCCATTTATTGGACTACAAAATAAAACACACGGGATCAGATACGGAGAGCTTACGACAATTACTGCGGGTACTGGTACTGGAAAATCTTCCTTCTGCAGGGAGCTTGCAACTCACCTTCTCGAAAACGGAGAACGGGTCGGCTATTTGGCACTTGAAGAATCAAACAGACGAACAGCTTTAGGACTGATGTCCACAAAGTTAGGAAAAGCTTTACACATAGGAGAACATGAGCGAGAAGAACTCGAAACAGATTTTCGTAATACCATTGCTAATTGGAATCTCTACTTGTTTGATGGCTTTGGTTCTTTTGACCCGGACATTATTTTCAATCGGATCGAATACCTTGCCTGTGGACTGGAGTGTCGTGTTGTATTCCTAGATCACTTATCCATATTACTTAGTGGATTAGAAGGTGAGGAACGCAGGATGATTGACGTTACCATGACCAAGCTAAGAAGCTTAGTTGAACGAACAGGTATATCACTATTCCTAGTTAGTCATTTACGAAGAACACAACAAGATAAAAACCACGAAGAAGGAGCAAGAGTCACACTTGGACAACTCAGAGGAAGTGCTTCTATATCTCAACTTAGCGATTCGGTCATTGCGCTCGAGAGAGATCAGCAATCCGATCAAGGAGGAAGCTCTACGACTGTGCGACTCCTTAAAAATCGCTATTCAGGCGAAGTAGGGGTTTGCTCAAAACTTACTTACAACTTAGATACATGTCGTTTTACGGAACATGAAATTGAGACCGAAGAATTCAACCCAACCACGGATTTTTGATGGTGGTTATGAACATCCTTGGTATAAACATTTGAAAAAACCTAACCCACCAACTAAAGAAGCTATCCAGAAAGCCAAGTTTAAAGATAAAACGTTCACTTGGAAACATGATGCTCGTATTTGACCTTGAAACTAATGGACTTCTACATGATTTAACTCGTATACATTGCCTATCTATATATGACAGTGAAACAGACTCAATCGAATCCTATAACGATGAACGTAATAACCAGTATTCAATTACTGAAGGGTTATCTCGCTTGGCTGTTGCAGATTGGATTATCGGCCACAACATATGTGGTTTTGACCTACCTTGCATACGAAAGCTTTATGGTTTTTTCAAACCTCCTAAACATATATTAGATACATTAATCCTTTCACGTGTATTCCATCCAAACTTATTAGATATCGACTGGAAACGTAAGGATAAAGGTTTAAACAAGCACATGCCTTTACAGTTATACGGACGTCATTCGTTAGAAGCTTGGGGTCATCGCCTATCTGAATATAAAGGAGAATTTGGAAAGACTACTGATTGGCAGGAATGGTCTCCCGAGATGCAGATGTATTGCGAACAAGACGTAGCTGTCACTACAAAATTATGCGACCACTTTCACCCTTACCTGACTGGCTCACGTTAGAGCACAAGGTAGCGGAACTACTTACACAACAAGAAATTCATGGATGGTATTTTAATGAACAAGCTGCATGGGAACTTGAGTCAGCTCTCCGAAAAGAGTTGGAAGATACTTCTCAAGTACTTCGAAACAGGCACCCTTTCGTTAGCGGATCATTATTTACTCCTAAACGAGATAATAGGACCAGAGGCTTGGTCGCTGGTGCTGAAAGTACCCGACTTAAAGATCTAAATCCCACCTCAAGGGATCACATTGCATGGATATTACAAACACACTATGGCTGGACGCCTACATTAATAAGCTCAAAGACTCAAAAGCCAGTGATCGACGAGATCATTCTCAAGGATATTGGGACGGATATTGCGTTATCTTTTCTACGTTGCCTGGATTTGAAGAAGCAGTTAGGGATGATATCCGAAGGCGTGAACGCATGGCTGAAGCTTGTTACGACGTCTAAAAGGATCCATCACCACTGCTCAGTAGCTACGAACACATTTAGATGTGCTCATCGAAAACCTAATTTAGCCCAAGTACCTAGTGATGAAAGATTTAGGAAATTATTTACGGCATCCCCTGGCATGGTTATGTGCGGGGCTGACCTTAGCGGTGTTGAGCTTAGAGTACTATCCCATTATCTTGCAAAATATGATGCAGGACGCTATGCGGAAATCCTTCTCAACGGAGACATTCACCAAACAAACGCCGACAAGATTGGAATTACCAGGCGACAAGTTAAAACAGTAACTTACGCATTTCTATATGGAGCAGGTGATGAAAAAATCGGACTCTCAGTTGATAAGCAATTATCTAGAGCTAAAGCAAAAGCTAAGGGAAAAGAAGTCAGGAAAGCATTCATTGACGCAATCCCAGGTTTGGCAGAATTGCTATCGGCTGTTAAGAAGCGGTCTACCACAGGCAAGATCCTGGCTATTGACGGGCGTACGCTCATCGTCGAAAGCCAACACAAAGCACTGAACTACCTCATCCAAGGTTCAAGTGCTGTATTAGCAAAACGTTGGATGTTAATTACACATGAATCCTTACCAGAAACTACTCACCAACTTGCATTCGTTCATGATGAATTACAATATGAATGTGAAGAGAAAGACGTAGATTACCTCAAAGAATTATTAGAGAGATCTGCTGCACAAGCTGGTGAATACTACAACTTACGAGTAGCCATTGCTGCTGAGTCGAAGGCAGGAATGAACTGGTCGGAAGTCCACTAAATATGAAATTATTAATTGATGCAGACTTCATTGTCTACAAATGTTGTGCCGCAGCGGAATCAGAAATCGACTTCGGCGATGATGTCATCGTTGTTACTAGCAAATTCACCGAAGCCTACGGATGTGTTAAACGCGAACTTAAACGCATATCTAGTAGGTTTAGACATGGTGCTGATATTATTCTGTTCTTTAGTGACAGCACTAATTTCCGCAAGGAAATCCAACCTGACTATAAGGGTCACAGAAATCGCAAGAAACCCTGTGGCTACAAGCGTATTATCAACAAACTCAAGACTGAGTATGAAGTGGTAATAATGCCTACACTCGAAGCCGATGATGGTATGGGAGTGTACTCAACACAGAATCCAGGGAACGTAATCATCTCCCCTGATAAGGATATGAGACAAATACCTGGGACGTTATATAACTTTGAAGAAAGCACACTCATCACAAAAGAAGAAGGAGCTAAATGGCACCTCATTCAAACAATGGCAGGAGACAACACTGATGGTTATTCAGGTGTCCCTGGTATTGGGGTTAAGCGTGCTACGTCGTTGTTTAACGAAAAAGGATATAGCTGGAAAACAGTAGTCGAAGCTTTTAAAGAAAAAGATTTAGACGAAGAAGCTGCTCTAGTCAATGCAAGGTTGGCAAAAATATTAACCACAGAGGATTATGACCATGACAAACAACAACCCATTTTATGGTCCCCCTCCGCCAATTACAGAGTTAAAGACGGAGCAGGAGTTCAAGCTTAAACAATTAGAACTTATTTTAGCAAAACCAGAGGCAAAGAAAGAGGACATAGTTACCGTTTTCCTTGCCTTACAAAAACAGAACTTTGTACTAGCTAATAGCTTACAAAATTTATTAGACAAATGGCCAAAACCACCAATGATCGCGGACCATCTTATTACAAGCGTGGAAGCATCCAAGTCTGGGATTTTATTCGTGATCAAGGAATGAATTTCCACTTAGGGAATGTAATTAAATATGTGTGTCGAGCAGGTCATAAAGATAACGATATAGAAGATCTAGCTAAAGCTATCCACTACCTATCTAATGAAATCGAATTTAGAACAAGCCAAAGAGTTCAGGGAGGGATTCAATGTCCAGAACTCGTCGAATCGGACTTCGAGGAATTTGCAAAAGAATTTGATCGTTGAAGAGTTCAAAGAATTCTTAGAAGCCGAGGGACTGTTATTTAGGAATAATGCCGATATCACTGCTGATGCTTTAAAAGAGTTATCAGATCTTGTATATGTCTGCTACCAATACGCAGCAAATATGAATTGGGATTTAGACGAAGCTCTACGTCGAGTCCATGAAAGCAATATGTCCAAACTTGATGAAGACGGTAAGCCGATCTACAGAGACGATGGAAAAGTATTAAAGAGCAAAAATTATAAACCACCAACACTTACCGATCTTATATAGATGTCTGAATTAATAGCTAGAACTGGTCGAGTTCAGAACTGGATCGACAATCCAGAATCACGTCTACCCGTGTCATGTACTGTCTTCGTCGTAGAAGACTCAATGGAGGGAGATAATGGAATTGAAAAATCGTGGAGATACGTCAGTCACGGACTTAGATTTGGAGCAGGTGTTGCTATCCATTTATCAAAGCTCCGACCCAAAGGAAGTGAAAACGGCAAAGGTCTTACAGCTTCTGGACCAGTATCCTTCGCAAAAATCTACTCAACATTAAATGAAACCCTCAGAAGAGGTGGAATCTACAAGAACGGCGCTGTTGTGGCTCATCTCGATATTAACCATCCCGATATTATTGACTTCGTGCAGTGTCCTAGGTCTGAACTTCCCTGGATCAAACGGTGCGTCAACGTTGACGAACGGCTCTGGAAAGAAAGCTCTGAAGCTACTAAGACCGCCATCCTCCACGGAATCAAGTCGGGGGATATTTGGCTCAACAAAATAAAGTATCAACATGGAAAACGAATCTACGGGAATGTCTGTCTCGAGGTATACCTGCCGTCACGTGGAACCTGCCTCCTCCAGCACATCAATCTTGGTGCCTGTAAAATCGGGGACTTGCGACATGCTTTTACTGAAGGTATGTCAAGTTTGTGCGAACTACATGGCAGGACAGGCGTTGATAAATCAGGAGAATACCTACCTCCGGAAACGGATCGCCAAGTCGGACTTGGATTGCTTGGATTAGCAAATTTCTTAAGGCAAGAGAACGTTACTTATAAACAATTTGGTGACGCACTGGAAGCAACATTAGATGGTATACCTGGACTAGGTAAAGCTGGTCTAATAGCTGCAGAATTATATAAAGCAGTACAAGGCGCAGCTGAAATAGCAAGAGACTATAATATGGATAGAGCATTTGCTATAGCACCTACTGCCTCATGCTCATATAAAAGTAAAGATAGAGAAGGATATACTTGCACGCCGGAGATCGCTCCGCCTATAGCTCGGTCAGTAGACAGAGACAGCGATACTTTTGGTGTACAACACTATGATTATGGTGATGTAGAAATAGCTAGTGAAGTCGGTTGGGATGCTTATAAAAAAGTAGCCGACATGATCGTAGCAATGTTAAATCACACAGGGCTTCTTCACGGATACAGCTTTAACTCTTGGAGTGACGTTGTAACCTACGACAATGCGTTCGTGGAAGAGTGGCTGGATAGTCCCCAAACCTCGCTGTATTACAGCCTTCAAGTCATGGGTGACGTACAAGATAAATCAGATGCTTACGCTGCTCTAGATAAAGACGAAGTTGAAGACTACTTAGCGGGGATTCTAAACAACGAACCCGTTTCATGCGATTGTCAAGAATGAAAAACCCATATGAAAAACTACTTAACCGTAAGAGAACCTGGACTCCTGTCCAGACAACAGGAGGAACACTTAAAGATGGAGCTGAAGAGACCATCTACCGTGCTCTGGCAATACGTCACATGGAGCTACCAGTCGGGGATTTTATCTCCGAAGCTCTTGAGAAGGATGTACCAGCTAGTGCACGAAAGCTTCTAGAATCAAATGTAAAAGACGAAATAAAGCATGATCTCGCTCTCGGCTACGTAACAAATGCCATTGGCGTAAATGAAAATGCAGAAAAAGAAGCTTTTCTTCTACGTGATGCTTGGGAAGAACACCCAGATCACATGATCACCAAAGCCTTAGTTATAGAACGTGCAATCTTCTTTGTACTTTTGCCTTTTTTTAGGTTTAATGGCGATGCTGGTCTCAGAACGGTATCAGCTGATATTTCCAGAGACGAACAAATACACGTGGCCACTAATAGTCTCGTATGTGCTGATATGGGTCTTACTCCTAGTAAATCTCTGGATAAACTTAGGAAAGCCACAATTAATTGGATATTACAACCCCTAGGTATAAATACCCAAGACAGATATTTAGACAAAAAATTTTGGCTGGATGCTAGCGATTCCTTGATGTATCAAGGTAAAGCTCCAAGTTTTTCTGAGACACGAAGAGCACGCATGCCAGCATTTTTCGAACATGCAAACACAAATCTCCCTCAGTACTCTTAAGCTCCATAACGAAAGGTTAGACCAGCTTATAGATAAGCTTGAGGAAAACTTCGGTTGGAAACCCATCCATCCTAAAGAACCAATCGAATCAATTATGTACCGCGCTGGTCAAGCCAGTGTCATCGAATATATCAACTCAATCATGGAGGATGAAATCTAATGTGCCCACCAGCAATAATAGGAGGCTTAAAATTCTTAGCACCTATCATACTACCTAGCCTAGTGAATAGATTCTTAGGAGGCAATAAACAACAAGGACAAACTGGTCCAAAAGATTATGCACGTGGTCTAGCTACTAAAAAAGTGAAAACAGCTGTAGCTGGTGAGGATTTAGTAGTTGAGGATGAGGAAAGCAAAGCCGAAGCAGCAAGAACTGAACAAGCTCTTGATTCTGCAAAAAGAAAACTAAAAGGTACAGATAATCTTAAGTCTAAAAAACAACCAGGTCCAGGCACTGAAGAAACTACTAAGGAAATAAAAGACGCTACTGAGACGTCAACTGGACACAATTTAGGCAACACCGCACCAGCGTATTAAATAAATGGCTACAGCACGAGAAAGATACAATCAACTGTCCTCTAACCGTACTCAGTTCCTTGATACAGCAGTTGAATGTTCAGAACTTACGTTGCCTTATTTAGTTAAAGACGATACCAACACCAACCGTAAGACGCTAAGAACTCCTTGGCAATCAGTTGGTGCTAAGGCGGTAGTGAATTTAAGTGCCAAACTTGGTCTTGCTTTACTACCTCCACAGACAACATTTTTCAAGCTACAAATTAGAGACGATAAGTTAGGAGAAGAACTATCCCCTGAAGTTAGAAGTGAATTAGATCTAACCTTTTCCAAAATGGAAAGAATGGTTATGGATTATATCAATGCTTCTAGTGACAGAGTAATTCTTAATCAGGCTTTAAAACATCTAGTTGTATCTGGAAATGCTTTAATATTTATGGGCAAAGATGGTCTCAAGCACTATCCCCTAAACCGTTACGTTGTTAACCGTGATGGAAACGGGAACGTCATCGAGATCGTTACAAAGGAACTTATAAGTCGCAAGTTATTAGACCTTCCAAAGGAAGTTAATCAACCTAACTCAGGTATTGACGAGACTACAGGAGGCTACGGAACTGATGACAAAGACGTAGAGGTTTATACCTGCGTCAAAATAGATGATAAGAATGGACGTTGGACCTGGCACCAAGAAGCTTTCGATAAGATCATCGAAGGTACACGCAGTACAGCTCCTAAGAATACTAGCCCCTGGCTCGTTCTCAGATTCAACACTGTTGACGGAGAAGACTACGGTCGTGGCAGGGTAGAAGAATTTCTAGGTGATATCAGATCACTAGAAGGATTGAGTCAAGCTTTAGTTGAAGGAGCAAGTGCAGCCTCGAAAGTAATCTTTCTGGTAAGCCCATCCTCTACTACAAAACCAAAGACAATTGCAGAAGCTGGTAACGGCGCAATCGTGCAAGGAAGACCCGAGGACGTTGCGGTAATTCAAGTGGGGAAAACCGCCGATTTCAGAACAGCTGCTGAACAAGCTCAATCAATTGAAAGAAGAATTAGTGATGCTTTCCTTATCCTGAATATCAGGCAAAGTGAGCGCACTACAGCTGAAGAGGTACGCCTTACTCAGTTAGAGCTAGAGCAACAATTGGGAGGATTATTCTCACTGCTCACTGTAGAGTTTCTAATACCTTACTTAGATAGAACACTACACATACTACAACGTAGTAATCAACTACCTAAGATACCTAAAGACTTAGTACGTCCTCAAATAGTTGCTGGTGTTAACGCACTGGGTAGAGGACAAGATAGAGAAAGCCTCACTCAATTCGTTGGAACTATTGCACAAACAATGGGTCCAGAAGCTTTAATGAAGCTGATAGATCCTAGTGAATACATCAAACGTTTAGCAGCTGCACAAGGTATTGATGTCTTGAATCTAGTTAAGACAGAAGAGCAGCTACAACAAGAGGCACAACAACAACAAGAGGCACAAGCTAATCAATCCATGACAGATCAGTTAGGTCAACTAGCTAGTTCTCCGATGATGGATCCAAGCAAGCAACCTCCTGAACCACCTACACCAGAAGAATAAATGGCAGAGACATTAACGTTCGACAATACAACTGAACAAACATCAGCAGATACTCTTACAAGTGAAGAACAAGATTCACTGCAAGTTGGTGAACAGATACAAGAGCAAGAGAATCAACTATTAGCAGGTAAGTATGAGAATGCTCAAGAGTTAGAGAAAGCTTACATTGAACTCCAAAAGAAAATGGGTTCAGATGATAAGGAAGAAGGTGAAGAAGTTTCTAAAGAAACAGAAGAAGAATCACCAAAAGTTGATCTAGAAGTTACACCTGCTGTAGAGGCTCTCACTACTGCAGCTTTAGAATTTGAAAAGTCAGGACAATTAACTCCTGAGACAATGGAAAAATTCAAAGAGATGAGTAGCTCAGAGATAGTAGATACTTATACAAAGATGTATGCTGAGGCACTGAATCAAGGGTATAGTCCCGATGGATCTAATACAGCTCCTGCAGATATCACTGACGCTCAAGTAAATTCCATACATAATTCAGTTGGAGGTGAAAAGGCATACGACAACATGCTTAGCTGGGCTACAGATAATCTACCTAAAGCTAAGATGGATTCCTTTGATAAGTTAGTAGATACTGGAAATATTGAAGCTATTCAACTAGCAGTAGATGGACTTAAATCTCAATACGATAACGCAAACGGATACGAAGGGAGAATGTTAACTGGTAAAGCACCTCAAACTTCAGGTGACATATTTAGAAGTCAAGCTGAAGTAGTTAAAGCTATGAGTCATCCTGATTATGATAATGACCCAGCTTACAGACAAGATGTAGTAGATAAATTAGCTAGATCTGACGTTGATTTCTAAGTAGTCATGGCGACCTGACCTATCATCCTCGCCATTGTCTACCTAGTTTGAATTCAATGACAACTATAACCGAATACGGTAAACAAAACATCTTCGCAAAGGAAACACCCCCACGACTTATGTCTGACAAAGAACAAGAAATACTTCTTCATGACGCTGAAGAACTCAATGGTCGAGCTGCAATGGTTGGATTCATTGCTGCTGTCGGCGCATATATAACCACTGGACAAATCATTCCAGGTATCTTTTAAACCTTATTACATAAATGACTACAGCCACACTAACAAAACCAACTAACAACTGGCAGCGTTTCTGTGACTGGACTACGAGCACTAACAACCGCCTCTATGTGGGGTGGTTCGGTGTGCTCATGATCCCTGCACTACTAACCGCTGCAACAGCATTTATCATAGCTTTTATAGCTGCACCACCAGTTGACATAGATGGTATTCGTGAGCCAGTCTCAGGAGCTTTACTCTATGGAAACAACATCATCTCGGGAGCCATTGTCCCGTCATCTAACGCAATCGGTCTTCACTTCTACCCAATCTGGGAAGCTGCAACCATCGACGAATGGTTGTATAACGGAGGACCATATCAACTTATTGTGTTCCA
>VTLG01011604.1_pt1 | contig 17084 bp, 31 predicted proteins | sample 4694571 | NCBI WGS metagenome assembly VTLG01 (sample SAMN12604809, study PRJNA352737) | marine metagenome | biome: ENVO:00000447; feature: ENVO:00000209|ENVO:00000569|ENVO:01000036; material: ENVO:00002151; isolation source: viral sequences binned using virsorter ...
TAAACTTGCCGCATTTGCTAGATTTTCTGCAACATTACCTGTTAAATCATATGCAGAACCTAACCTTGCTAAATCAGATACATCTGCTCTAACAACATAGTTTTTAATAATGCACTCATGTGCCCCAGTTGCTATTGCATCAGAACCTTGTTCAGAAGTTTCACCTAAATCATCAACATCAGTTGATGCAAGTGCTGTCATATCAACAAAAGTTACAGATGATGCACCTGTTACTGCTGGTGCTGTCCATACCAACGGTGCCATTACATTTTTTTTCTTAAATGCCATTACAACATCAGGCAGAATATGATCCGCCGCTGTTACTGAATAATTGGCAAAAGAAGATTTTTGAGTTGTAGCCATTACAATCTCCTTACTGAATTAACACTCTTTCAACTCCTAATAGGCTTCATTTTGAGTGTGTGTTTATTATTTATTGTTTTCTGGTGGTCTCCAACCGCTAAAAAACCCAAATGATTTAGCCTTTTTACCCCTGTAATGTCTTTCTGCATTCTCCTGCTGTAAATCTAAATAATCATCAGTTGTGCATTTCTTATTATCAATAGTACAAGTTGGATAACCTTCTTTATCAGTTTTCATATCCAACCTATCATCAGGATCTAAATCAATACCAAGTATCTTTTCCTTTTTACCATTGAATTTACTCATTACTGGTTCTCGCCATATGGATTAGGTCTTGGTGCAAATATATCACCAAACTTCCCACCATCTTGCATTGCTTTTGCTTTTTCATAACCTTCTGGATCTTTTGTTACCCATTCCATTTTAGATGAATAACCACCAAATTCACCAGCATTCTGTGGCTGTGCCCCAGCTCTTGATGAATCTATACCAGTGCCTTTAATTTGATTTGCAGATTCAATTTCTACAAATTCTTCTAAATCTTGTAGGCTCATAGATGAAACAAATTTCTGCTTATTTTCAGGCAGTTTAGATACTAACGAATCTCTCCGACTTGTTTCATAATCATTCCATTTAGTTTGGAATCCAGATAGTTTTTCTATTTCAGCATCTTTTTCAGCAATTAGAGTTGTATATTCTTCATTCTTCTTTAACCTATCTTCTCTTTTTGCCTTCCTTTCAGCACCAATAGAATCTAACTGTTCTTGCAATCTTGCATTTTCACTTGCTAATTCTTTTTTTGCAGAATTAACTTCCTGAAACCTACTATATGGAATGCTATCATTGTTTTCACTAGCATTTGTGCTAGGGTTTGATTCGTTGTTTCCTTCAACTGGATTTGTATTTTCTTCTGACATTTATATCCCCTTTTGTGAGTGTTTTAACTTGGATTATTATATGTGATTTAAAGCACAAATAACACCTTATTTATTTTTCAGTTACAATCTAATTTTTATTGTTTTAGTTCCTTTTGGAAATTGTTTCCTAACATTCTTCATACCAGCCTTCTTTGCTTCTTTAATAACATGATTAGCAATATGATCTGGTAATGCTTTTTTATCAGTAGATATTACTCTACCATTTTCTGCTAAATGTTTAACCCTTCCACCATATGCTTTTGTACCAAATGATAACATATTAGGTGTTACTTGCAATTTACCCCAATCACCTTTTAGATCCCCAGATACAACAGGTGCATTATATTTACCACTTCCACTTTGTCTTTTTAACTTACCTGCCGCTTTTAATTCACCATATGGAGAACTATAATCACTTGAAAACTTTTCACCAAATACATCTTTTGCATCTATAAAAATATGCCTTCTATACATTGGTATAACATCTTTTGCTAACTTATTAAAAAATTCCATACCTAATATTCTCATTATCTATCCCTTCCAAATTTTTCTGTTTTATTTGGTTCAAACCCTTGTCCTTCTAAATCATTAGTTACTTCTTCCCACCTATGCCTACAATTCCATACTTCATTATTAAAGTTTCCAAACTTAACTATTATTGCAGATTTAGTTGCTGGTCCAAATGTAATTTTCTTAACACAATTATCTCTTGTTATACCATCATATGCACCTACATACACAAATTTTGCATTATCAGGCAGTTGTTCAAATGCCATATTATTAACTGCATTACTATATTGATTATACCCTGTTCTAACTATGGTTTCCAGGTGCTGTTGATCATACCCCAATCTTCTCATTTCAGCAATTACTTGGCTAGGCTCTAAATTACCTATTATACCATCTACTATTTCTGTTTTCATAGAATTAGATACTTTGGTTACAAATTCTTGTGATAAATAACTTTGTGCTTGATTTAATGTGGATCTTAATGCTTGTTCAGTTAATGATGATGTTGTTAAAGTATTTTCAAGTAATAGTAAAATACCTTCTTCAAATGTTTTACTAACTCCACTTAATTTAGTTGCCATTATTTCATCTACACCAATATTATCCATAGCAACAACAGTTTCTTGTGTAGATAAACCTTCTGTATTTTGCATTAGAAGTGTAGTTACTTCTTCATATGCACTAACTACTCTTTTAGATATATCTTCTGCTATTTTATCTAATTCATATGTATAATCAATAGGCATTAAACAGGTTTAGTTAAAGCACTTAATAATGGGTTAGTTTCTTCTTTTTCTTCTTCTGGCTGTTCCTTTTTACCATCATTGTTTTTACCCCTATCTTCAAGATACAATAGTGCTTCATCTCTATCTACAAACCTATCAGGATCCATTTTCACCAGTATATCAGCAACATCTATAATTCCTTTGGATAATTCCCATTCCCATTGTTCTCTTTGCTCTTGTGCTGATAATATATCTGCTGTTTCACCAAAATCAACTGATTCTAATTCACCTGTATCTATCATAAGTTCAGTAGTTAATATTTGTTTTTCAACTTCAAATATTCTTTTTTCTATATCATTCCACTTAATTATTGAAGATTTTTTATCATCAGATAGTTCCTGGTTTCTCATTCTTAATGCAACTCCTGATTCAGCAGTAGTACCATCTGCAAATGATGTGGGTAAATGATAGTTTTGTGCTAACATTTTATAGGATTCTTTAATACTATCTGTTAGTGCTGGAACAGAATTAGGTGGAGAAGTGACATTTAATGTTCCATCAACACCAAGATAATATATCTGATCTTGTCCTATCTCTAAATCCTTCTTATCAACTTGGCTACCATTAGCATATATATAACCAAATGATTGAAAGTGTATGTTAGCACTTTTATTTGTTTCTGCTACATTTAATACAGTATTTGTTTTAATAATATCATTAGCTGGTTCAGTATCAAGATATGCATATTCAGGTCTGCCTTCCCTAAAACATTCAACAAACGGTAACATACCATAAAAGTTAGTGTGTTCAGGATTATCAGCATCTTCATATATCTTTCCGTTACGATCATATATAAATGTGTTTTCCATATCCCAATATGCAAATAGTTCAGGAGTAGTATCAAGTACAGTTGATTTAGTAGATAATGGATATGTATATGCAACAGGTCTCATTGGATCTTCATCAAAATGTGGTTCAAAATCATGTATAATATCATAATCTAATGCACCATTCCTGAATGTTGGTTTAATCAACACACTATCCAGTAGGTTAGTAAATCTTTCCAACCGTTGCATCTTAAAATCTTTATCAATAAAGTAATCTACAATTTCTGGTCTTGTATATTCTCTTTTAGGTGCAACCATATAAACAAGTGATATTCTATCTATAATTCTTTTTGTAATATTCACATTAGCAATGGGTATTTTTTTTGATAGGTTTTTATTAAAATACATTTCTGTGTATCTTTCAGTTCTACCATTGTAATAATCTAATGCTCTCTCTCTCCTTACTCTCCATTGGTTTTTAGCTTGTTGTTTAGCATTCCATTGTGATTGTTTTTGTATTAACTCACTTGTTTTAGGTATCATCTATTTACACTCCATAATTTAGGTTTAACAGCAGGATAATTCCATATTACTGAATAGCCTAATGCATCAGTTAAATGGCTCAATTCCTTATTGCTTTTATCAATTTCTCTTGTATTAGGTTTGTTTGTAGTTCTTTCCAAATCATGTATTAAATCTGAACAAGATGGATCTATTATTAGATTATCTTGTAGTGCTTTATTAACAGCATTTACCCTATTCACTACCAATGGATTAATGTGTTTAACTCTCACTTTAAAATGTTTCCTTAAAATATCAATATCAGAATATCTAGCAGATGAATGCCTTGCTGTACCTGTTGCATCAGGATAACTATAATAAACATTGTTAGGATATTCTTCTTTTATTTGCTGACACAATCTTTCTGTGAGTAAATCACCTTCCCCTGCATGGGAAAGTGAGTAGGTTTTGAAAACCCTGATATTCGGCTTTTGCTCATATTCTTGCCACAAAACTGCACACAATGGGTCGGTGTTGAAGTCCTGCCCAATGTGAATGGGTTTGTTAGGGTTATAGTTTGTTTTTTTGACATTGTTCCCCCTTGAAAAAGTATGATAAGTGGATAAAGCAGATAGATTTACAAATTCACCATCTCTATATGCTTTTAATAGATTATCATCATAGTTAGAATTTAACAATTTTACATATGATTCTGGTAAATAAGTATTATCAGTAGTTTTACCCCTAACTAAATACCTATCATCATTATCATCTGTTACAAATATCTTATGTGTATAGTGATACCCTTCTGGTGATGTTACAATATATATTTCACAATTATCAGAACCCCGCATTCTACCAATAGCCTTTTTAAATGCTATATCACAATTCTTCCAACTCTCTACATCAAATTCATCAAACCCTATAAATGTAAGTTCAGCACCAATAATTCTTTGTGGTTTCTGTAACTGATAAATCTTAATGTTTCCTGCTGGTGTTCTGAATCTATGTTTAGATTGATTATAATCATAAGGGCAATTCATATTATTTAGTAACTCTATAAATGGTGCAACAAACAATTCTTCTGCTAGATCATAAGTTGGATAGATAACCCAACCATTGCTAACCCCACTACTATTTGTTCTTTTAAACATATTCAGGAGCGTCTTTCTGATAAAGATATGGGTTTTGCCAGCCCCAAATCCTGCTACCAAGCCATTAATAGTTTTATCAGATGTAAGGAAATCCCATTGATGTGGAAAATAATCTTCTTGTTTAAACCTTAATTTATACATCTATGAACTCCACACCATCTACTGGATTCTCCCATTTAACTTCTGATTTTTCTGTTTGTCCTAGTATTTGTTTTCCTAACCAAATTAACATAGATACATTACCTTTATCTGCCGCCTTCCATTGCATTTGTCTTAATCTTATTTTTCCCTTATCCCTACCTTTTGTAAGAAATTGTGAATAACTCTTTGTAATTAATGATCTATCACAACCAAAAAATGATGCTATTTCTGTATCAGTACAACCAAATGATGCTAACTTTTCTACTTGATCTTTATCTATATCATATTTCTTTGGTCTAGCCATTATATTCCTTTCAATGGAACATTTACAATACCATTGGTACTTCTATTAATATCAAATCTAAATACCTTACTTCCCCATCTTTTTTGCATTATCTTTGCTTGTTCTATTTCAGTATCTTTTAATCTGTATGAACCGCAACCACCTGCTTTATTTAAATGATCAGCAACATAATAATACTTCTTAAATCTTAACACTTTTCTGTACTTCTTAATATTCTTCAAGAAAAAATCATAATCTTCATTAAGAAACAACCCTTCATCATATCTTAATTCAGGTTTAAAGTGGCAAGAGAATGTACCAAGTACAGCACCTAAAAATGTAATAGGGTGCCTTTCCCTATAAAATTTTGGATCTGATTGTAAATTAATACCCCACAACCTACAATCCAATTCTTCACACATAGAATAACCATTATCAATAAAATCCAACAATCTATTATAATCCATATCATGCTGGGAACAATCTTCATGGTAACCAAATGCTCTAACATCATCATCTACCATTACTATTTTATCATCATTAGCATTATCCAGTATAAAGTTTCTTACTTTTGCTATATTACCCCTTAATTCATCAGGAATAATTAAAAGTTCTCCACCTTCTTTTTCTTTATACTCATCTTTTTCAAATTCATGGATAGCCAATATACTATCAGGAATTACTTTTCTAGTTAATACATCTCCTGCTCTTTTATATGATGGAACATATATCTTCATAGGAGTTTTTTCAACACATCTTTACCTTTAATAACTCTACCTAATCCTGTATCTCTATAATTTTTAGCAACTTTATTTTTTCTTTCAACCACCTTTAAATCAAATACATCTTGTGCGGTTTGCCAGTCTAATTCATTATCAAAATACAATAATATGTAATTATGTGCTTCAAACAATTCTTCACCAATTTCAATTTCTGGTTCTATTACTTCATCTTTATCTTTACCAACCAATTCTTTTTCTTCAAATCCAAATTCTATCAATTCATCTAAATCAAAAGTGTTAGCAAGTACATCAAAATCCCATTCACCAGTATTTTTATTTAACCTAACATTTAATTCTCTTTCCTTCTCATATGGTAAATCTATATACAAACAGGGTACTTCTAATATACCCATAGTTCTTGCTACTTTAATTCTTTGATGCCCACCAATAATAATGTTTTTTCTATCTTTATTTTTATTAACTATAATTGGATCTACTAAACCAAACCTGGTTATACTATCTTTTAGATGTTTATATTGTTTATCTGATAACTGTCTAGGGTTATATTCCGCAAATATTAAATCATCTATTGGTTTTTGGATAATATTATTAACCATTTTTCTCCTTTTGGCTTGGATTATTATACTAAAATGAATTAGTAAAAATAACCTTATTTATTTTTCAAGTAACTAACAATTTCTAGTAATAATTCTATCTACTAAATTTTCAGATATAAAGAATTTTCTACACACTATCTTCCTTCTATTCTTATATGATAAATCAGTATATTTTAAACCTTCCCAAAATGCTCTAATGATAGTGTTTCTTACTTCTGTATGATTTACAATCCTATCTACATCATAAAATTCATTGGTGTTTATTTCAATTTTTTTCTTCATCTGCATCTGCTATTAGTATTTCAGTTTTAGGATCATCTGAATAAATCTTTTCTGCATATATACTAACAATTTGATTATCATCAAGGAAGAATCCATTTATTCCTGATAAGCTATCCATAACAAATTTAATTAGATTATCTATATCTGGTTTTTTTGTGTGTGATATTTTTTGCCATGCATCTTTAACTAAACCTGCAAATTTACCAGTTCTATAATGGTTTTTAGGTCTTTTCATATAGAATTTGATATTTAGATTTACAGCATTTAATCTTGGTAAGTGATTAAAACCTTTGGAATAGTTATAATCTTTTAATGCTTTATTTAGAAATTCTTGTTTATCTTTTTTGCAGGGGTCGTATGTTCCAAATTTGAAGTGTCTGTGTCTTTGCTGTGGTACTGGATTACCTTTAATTTCTAATACAATTTGAATTACTGTTTCTCCCTACCCATTAAATAACCTAAAATAAACCCTAATAGATAGGCAATAATATATATGACAACTAACCAGAAATACAAATTATAATTTATAACCCACAATAACCTTCACAATCATAACCTTCAAACAATTCTAACTGCCCATCATCAAAATCTATATCTTTAAGTGGAACAAGTGATGGGTGCAAATATAATTTATCATCTTCACCTTTTTGGCTATTGTTTCTAATTGATTCATCTACTTCAACTGCTATCTTCCAAGCATTCCCATTTTCTTTTTGTGTTTCTTTCCAGAAATCATTTGAATGATAAGGACAAAATACACAAGATGATTTTATAGGTACAGGAAAATTGTTTTCTTTAAAAAACCTAATGCAATCATTTCTTGAAATCATATGGTAAATCAGCGGATAAAAATATTTAACATTATACATTCTACTATCTTTCATTCTTTCAATTTCATCAGTAGATATACCCAACCATAATTCAGTAGGTTTCATTCTTTTTCTAGGCTCTAATTTATGCAATCTTCTAATAGAATCTTTTACAGGCTGTATTTTATAATCATTTGTGCATTGCCGCATTACCATACCACCTTTTTCACCAAATGCAGGTATTACAACCCATTTACCACCATATCTATTTTGTGTGTTCATAATATCATTTAAAATATTAGAATCTTTATTAATAACTATTGGAACACCATCATTATCTTCTTGCCATTGCAACAACCATTTTAACATATCATAAGTTTTATAATGTTCTGCTTGTGGATCTGCAAATATAGCCACATCTGCTCTTGGTACTTTATAACCCATAGAACTCATTAAATACAATGCAGTAGATTGTACTCCCATACCAAGTGAAATTACTTTTAAATCAGCATCTATATTACCTTTTGCATATTTTTTAAATACATCTTTTCTTTTCATTATAAATCTCCATACATATCTTCATTATAATCTTCAAATAGAAATTCACCTAACAATACACCACTAATCAAAAAATCACATTCAACACAAGCTAATCCACATTCAGTATCATCTTCTGTAATTAATACATCTATTTCTTCTAAATTTGATTTACATTTAGGACATTGATGTATCATTATTCTTCTTCACAATATTCAAAATCACAATGATCACCACATTCTGAACATAATCCTGATACACTATTAAATATATCAAAATTTAAATCAAACCATTCATGTGGTTCTGCACCACAACATTCACTAAAATATTCACTCATTAATCTACCCACCTTCCTTGTTTATATAGATGAAAACACCTATGTTTTATAATTTCCGTAAATAATCCCCATAAACTATTTGCAAAATAAGAATCACCGTTTTCTAATAACAATATATATTTATATTTATGTTCCATTAATCTACCACCTTTACATACAACGGATAAAATTCACTATTTCCCCTTGTACTATAATTTTCATCAGCATTTAATGGTGATGTACAAGAATAAATTGCTATCATTATTGCTATTCCAGTAATAAAACCAAGTATATAATCAGTTGTTTTATTTTTCATTGTGGATCCTTCCATATTCTAATGATTCATATTTTTTTTTAGCACATTCTTTGAAGTACCTAATAAAATATATTGCCATTTGCATAATAGATAACATCATTAATACCCTAACTACTGTATCTATTATATATAATAAATCAAACATTGCATCACTCATTGTTTCTCCTTTTTTTTATTAATTTAATTCCATTTATCAAATTCTTCTGGTAATTCAACAGGTAATAGTATAAAATATTCATCATCATGTGGATTCTGGTGAGTTCTACCTATTATAGCATCTCCATATCCTATTTCACAAATACTCCAACCTTCTTTTGCACCAACATATGCAAATATTTCTGCATTATCATCTTCTAGTTCTAATAATTCTTTTAATTTTTTTACTTTCACTTAATAATCCTATCTACTAATTTTTTACCTATATATAAAATTCCTATAAGAAATATGATGCTAAATAAATCATAAATATGTGATCCACTATCACTTTCAATTTTACCAACAGCTGGTATTTCAATACTCATTTTTTTTGATTGTAATGTTGTATCAACTTGATTTATTGGTTTTGGTTTCATTTGTTCTCCTTATAAAATGCTTTTGCAAATCCAGGTGATGTCATTGATCTTAATCTCGACCTTTCATTTTTAGGTAATTTTAAAGCATCATAATAATTTCTTGACATTTTTTTAGTTTCTCCTTTTTTTGATATAAACTCTACCATATCAGGCTCTACTATGTTTGTAGGCTTTGGCATATTGAAATCTCCCCATAAGCAAGTTCTCTTGCTATAAGCATCACCATATTCATAAGGTTGGAATGTGCATTTAGCATCTCCTATATAATGCTTTAATCTGCCTACTGGATTTTCTAATACCCAAAAAGTTGGCTTGGTAATAAATACAATTCTCAAACAAGCATCAACTACTGATAATCCTTCTAATAATGGTTCTGCACCTTTTTTCTCCCAATGTCTTGCACCACTTCCTGAAAAATGTGTGCAAGGTGGTGCTGACAATATTCCATATATTTTTTCTTTTGGTTTCTTAAATAGCCTAACATCTCCTGTACCAAAATCATCTTCTAACCATTCTTGTGGATCTATAATCCTTACATCATATCCATTATCTTTATATGGTTTGCTCCAAGAACCTGTACCACCACATAAATCCAATATTATTTTATCTTCATTAAATAAATTCATTTCCATCTGCTTATCATCTGCATTTTCATATCTATAACACTATTAACAAAGTTTAAATACTTATTATCTATTTCATACCAATCTGCATCTAATGGTTCTCCTTTACCTTTACCTTGTTGCATAATTGTACCTTTTTCATTCAATTTTCTATGTTTTATCACTTTTTCTTTTCTAATCCAACCACAAACAGTTAATTCTTTTTTATTGGTATTTATACTACAAAATATATATCCATCAACATCATAATCCATTTGGGATTTTAATAGATTGTTGGTGTAATAATCTTTAACATCAGTTGTTCTGGACATTGTTTTAACATCATATCTTTTACCTTTATATTTAAGATCATATCCACCATCAAAACCTGAACTACCATCTACATATCTTAATCCAAACATATCTTTAATTACACATTCTCCTATAATACCAATATACTGCTGGTTTTTATTTCCATTATTTTTGGATCTATTCCCAAAATTATGTTTATCAATTTGTTTTTTACAATGTTCTATTATTTCAGGTTTAATTTTTACTTTTAATCTCTCCATTATACTTTCCTGAACATATTTTTAGTGATATTCTTAATTTCTTGTTGTTGTCTTTCAGTTTCTTCCGCTGATACTTTTTCTGATGCTTTTCTATAATATTCATCTTGTTCTTTATTAATTAAATCCTGTTTATGTTGTTTATAATACCCATCAAAATCATTATCTGCCCACTTCTTCAACCTTAAATTAACATCAAATGTTTTTTCCATATCCCACTTTTCTTTTTTTCCATTTGGTTTTTTTTCTGTCCAGTAATCAACAAATGCCTTCAACATATTATAACCATACTTATCTAAATAATCTTTATTAGTTAATATATTATTTACATTATTTACTTTATTATCATTATTGTTTGTATTTGTCTTTGATTTGTTAGCGGTTTGTTTCTTGTTTATAACTGATTTGTTAGCAGTTTGAATATCTTGGTAAGTATCATAATTACATATAGTTATGTGTGTTGCCTGTGATGTGGTTTTTACTTTAATCATTCCATCTTTTTGTAAAAGTTTTAAAAAGTTTCTGATTTTAGAATTACCCCATTTGAACTCTTTGCATAACTTCTTCTGTGATGTAACAAAAGAACCCCTTTTAACCATAATAATATCATTACCTAATACAAATTTATTATCCTTATGGTTGGCTTTTAACAATAACCATATCCATGCACATTTTTTATTATACCTGGAACTATCTGATAAAATAGGATTATCAAGTATTTTTCTATGTAGTGAGATCCAACCACTCATTATGGTAACCACCTTTCAATTTCTTTTGCTCTTTTATCTGAAATCATCATAGTACCATTACACCATTTACAAACACTCATTGGTGATACATTCAGTTTCCTAGATAACCATGCTTGACTTCTTTCATGTTTTTTTAATCTTCTAACTAATAGTGCTTTATGCATTGAATATAATCTCCACAATATTTTTATCTACATCTACTGCTACAAATTTAGGTTTTATAGTAATATGCCATCTATAAACTAAATCTTCACAATCTCTCAAAAAGTTATTTTTACACTTCCAAGCATCTTTATTATATTCTCCTACTTCTGGAAATGTTATATTTACAAAATCATGTTTCACTATGATCATACCATTATCTGAAACACTATCTCCACTTGTAACTTCAATTTTATCAACAAATGGTGTAATATCTAACTCTTTCATATCTTCATATAATTTTAATCCCCAATGAATTTTAACATTAAAATATGTATGTTCTTCACCATCAACTATAAATAATGTTTCATCTTTTGAAAATATATCTACCTGTTTATAATTCAATTCTGTAATAAATGTTGTTTCTCTCATTTTATTGTTTCTCCATATTTAATGTAAGGTGCTGAACTGGATAGTGTGATATTCACAAACACTATGCAATCCCCCGACGAACAGCACCTTACATACCGTTAGCAATTAAAAGGGTAAATCCTTTTCATTATACCCTGCATCTTCTTTATTATCATGCAATCTAACTTCATTTGCATCTTCATACCTAGCTTTTGCAGAATCATGGATTAGTTTTTTCAAATCATCATTTACATATACAACTTGTTGATAATCAACTTCACCATCTTTTTCTTTTCTAATTGAAGGTAAAGATACAAATAAACCATTCTCCCCTTCAACTAATCTGCAACCTTTAATAGTAACACCATTAACATCTACATCAAAATATGCAACTGATTTACCCCAGTTACCTTTTGACATAAATCTTACTTTTACATCATTCATATTACTCTACTCCTTCTTCTATTTTTGGATTTTCAGCAAGTTCAATAGCACTTTGCATTATTTCTAATTTAGCATCTGCTGATTTTTTAGGATTAGGATCATCATAAATACTCGCCCACCATTCATTGGTTTTCTTTTTCTTACCCTTAAAATGGTTATGTGCTAGTAGTTCTTGATATTTACCTTTTTGTTCATCAGTAACTTTAATAGCATCTTGTGTTTTAATAGCAACATCAACTTCATCAGCAGTTGCAATAGATCCAACTAATCCAATGTTAAGCATTCCTAATGCTCTGCCTGTTGAACTAGTTTCACAATTTTCTAATGAACTAGTTTTATTAATATTACCTATACCTACCATTTCATATGCTAATCCTGTAAAAAACCGTTCTGGTTTATCTACATCAGGAATCACCAATGTTTTAGTAATTACCCTTTTATCAGTAAATTCTACTAATTCAGTAGTAATAGAACCATTAGGATATAGTTTATGAAATTCTGCAACCCTTTCATCTACGGTTACATACTCTTTACCATGAATATTTACACTCATTGTATTGTTTCTCCTTTTTTGTTTTTAAAATCTAAACTTAAACTTAATAAAAATAAAACTTAAAAATCAACACTTGCCTTTTAATTTATAAAATTTATATATTATATATTCTAGTTTGAATAGAATAAACCCTGTGTCCGTTGTCATTGTTTCTCCAAAAACATACCATCTAGCAGGGTTTTTTCTTATATATTATATTTTATTTGGTGCAGAATAATATGATTCAGGATTGTTTGTTTCTTCGTATTCTTCTTTTTTTTCTTGATATGTAACTTTACTACCTTTATCATCTGATTCCATAAATTCTTCCCCAAACATAAAGATATTAAATTGTTTCATTTCATCTTCACTTAATGAATTCCAACTTTTATCTCTAAATATTTTAATCATTTGTTTTTCAGTTAATTGCATTTTGTTTCTCCTATTTAATTAAAATAATAAAACCCATATATTGGATTCTCAAATAGATCTATAAAATCATATATTTCATCAAATCCATATAATGTCATACTTGTATCTTCAACATTATCTTTTTCTGCTATTACTAAATCAGCATTTGAAGGAATGCTACCTTTAAAAGTATCAATATTTATTTCTTTAAATTTCATTTGTTTCTCCTATTTATATGCTCTTTTAACTTTTACTATTGTACCTTCACCTATTGTAAATTCGTGTTCATCACCTTCTAATAATCCAATAATATCATCAGTATTAAAAAATTCCAAACATTCTGCTAACTTGGTACATTCTTTTGTACTTAAACCATCTTTATTTATATTAATATTTATATTCATTTTGTTTCTCCATAATTAGTTTATATAATATAAACATAAAATATAATACAAATGTATAATTATTTTATTTTTTTTTATTTAATAGGTAAGGAAGGTAAGGTGGTTTTACTTAATAATGGTGTATAAAGCCAAAATTATGCTGAATGTTGCTATAAAAACATAAAAACCACCCTTTATGTAGGAATGTGTTTTTTCTACGGATATAAGCCTTTTATTTAAATGAAAACTAAAATCTTCAATTCTTGCTACTTTTTCTTTTATAAATTCACAATCTTTGGAAATCTGTATTAGCATATATTTCAAATCTTCTTCTACCATGATTCTCTAATTTTCATGCCCATTGAATATAGAGATGGTGCAACTTGTGATAACTTAAAATCATCTTGATCAAATCTTACCATAGCCCATTGGTCTGGATTGGTATTTGTGCTGTCTGGCTGGAATATAAATGGTAAATGTTCTCCCTGAACTCTATTTAATACTCTACTAAAAAATGATGTTGTATTTTCCTGTATTGTAATTCCTGAATTTGCACTATAACTATCTGATTCATACCAGTTCAAACTTTCTACTTCTGGCATTAAATTTCCTGGATCTAAATAACTAAAATTCATTTCCCAATTTCTTCTACCTAATGTTCTTGATGCTTTTACTTCTGGTTCTTCTGGTTCATAATCTCCTGTTGTTAATTCCCAAGCATTAGATGTAGCCCAATATGTTCCATTTCTTTTATACTGTGCATTAGAAATAGTTGCACCACCTTTTGTCTGTTTATTCTTAATACCATCAAATTCTCTTACCATAGACATTGATAAATCTGGTGTATGTGGTGGTGTCCATTTACTACACAAAGAAACACAACCTAACTTTATATCTGCATCATTATCAACAGCAATACTTATTCTAAATGTTTTAATATTATCTGCTACAAAACCTGCCTTATATACTGAAAATCCATTATAATCAGGTGCAGTATCACCATTATAATTTACTACTTCATATACATCATCAGTTGTAACTACTGTATCATCATCTCCAATTAAAGATAATGATAAAGATGCACCTGCACTATGAAGATTATGCCCTAAAACAAATATATATACATACCCATCTTCATCTTGAATCCATGAATAGGGTAATGCTTTTTCAAAATTTATATCAATTTGATTCACATCTGCTGTGTTAAATCTATGTGTTTTACTTGGATCTAATAAATGAACATCACTTAAATCTCCTAAATCTGGATATGTAATTAGTCCTGTACTTTGCATATAATCAAAATATGGTACATAGAATGCTGGTTTTTTTGTTTCAGTATATGCCATTAATAATCCCCTGTTCTTTGAGTAGAATTTGTTTTTTTAGTTATTTTTTTTGGTGATGATCCTGCTTGTATTTTACCATCTTTTGTTATGTGATAATCTCCTTCATAATCATTTCCATCAATTTTTAATTTTCCACCTGCAATTACATCAGATGTTTTTAAATTATTTGTGTTTATATTTAATTTAGTTCTATATACCTTTTTACCTACAACATTATCTGCATTATTAAGTTCATCAAAATATCTACTATCTTCTTCTATTATACTTATCTGGTTTTCAAATCTATCTTTTATACCAGCATAACAATATAATTTGTACAATTTCATATCATTTCTTACTACCATGCAATTTAAAATATTAAATTTTCCAACATATTTTAAAAATGGATCTAAACCAAGTGGATTACCATCTAATGAAACACCTATTATTTTTCTTTTATTTGTTTGAATTAACCAATTTGGAATATCATAATTTTCTAATTCACATTTACCATTAAAATCTATTTCAAATCCTAAAACTTCATCACCTTTATCAATAGTAACTTCACCATCTATGCATCTAATAGAATCTTTTATAAATCTTTTTGGTTTTCTTTTTATAAAATCACTCATAATCTAATCATTTCCCAATATAGCATTTACTGTTGCAACAATATCTAATACATTTAATGTTCCATCACCATTAAAATCAGCCGCTAATGCTCCTTCTGGGCTTAATTCAGCATTACCTAATATATGTGCAACCGTTCCAACAATATCAAGAATATTTAATGTACCATCTAGGTTAGAATCTCCACCACCAGCAACAATTTCTGCCCAGTTTGGAAGTAACACTAAATCCCACACACCATTATATTCTAATGTTAAATCATTCATTTGTGTTGGTATAGCATTTGGGTATAATTGCAATGCATGGCTATATTCAGAACTTGTAGGTAATCCAGCTAAAACAGTTTGATAATCATTAAAATACATAACCATTATTTCTTGTGATTTTCTTGTTCTTTCATATCCAAATAAAGGATCATCAACTTGATTTTCTGGTATAATAATAGGCTGTCCATTTAAATTTAATTCCATACCATCAAAATCATCACCAGCATAATCTATAAAACCAACCCAACCTAATCTAATTTCAGTTGAATGCATAACTTCATCTACAATGCACTCATTAAACTGATGTGGAATTATAGCATTTTCATCATAAAATTCTGCATCTTCATCAAATATAGTTCCTGCTACATTTCTTAAATCCATTCTTTGGTGATACCCTGCATTTTCATAACCAACACCAAAATCTACTTGAACATAGGTTTTATATCTCAATGCAACAAAACCACCAACTTGATTATCAGCTAATCCATTTAATATAGAACCATACCCTGAATTATCAGCATTTGCTTCTGGTATTAATTCATCATAACTAGCTAAACCAAATCTTGCTGGTCCAAATAATTCACTTTTCCAATCACAAAAATAATACAGCTGTGAATTATAAGCAAAAGGATCTACATTGCTCCACATATGTTGATATGCTGTTGGATAACCATCATCACCTAAATTATACACATGAAATCTTCTTTCATATGCACTTTCATGGGTCATTTCACTACCTTCAAATTCACTATCAGAACCTATTAAAAACATAGATTCTAATACTGGTGGTTCTGGTTCTTCTGGTGGTTCTGGTGCTTCCCAATTAATCAACCTAAATGGGTCTGTATAATTTGCATCTGGAAAAAATGGGGTATTACTTGAATTGCCCCAGAATGGATCTTGCATTATATCTTCATATGGTTCTGGATCACTAGCATTATGTTTTGGCTGTTCTAACCAATGAACTTGAAATACATCTATTATTAAACTTTTTAATGATCTGCTGATACTTGTAACTAAAAATAATGG
>VTLG01013368.1_pt1 | contig 17082 bp, 21 predicted proteins | sample 4694571 | NCBI WGS metagenome assembly VTLG01 (sample SAMN12604809, study PRJNA352737) | marine metagenome | biome: ENVO:00000447; feature: ENVO:00000209|ENVO:00000569|ENVO:01000036; material: ENVO:00002151; isolation source: viral sequences binned using virsorter ...
TTAACGCAATAGATGGTGTTTATTGCTAAAAACATATATTATATAAACATACTGATTTAATGTAACAATGCCAAAGCTACACAGAAAAAGAAGCATATTAGCTAAAGCAGAATCTAGTTATGGTACAAACCCTAACCCTACAGGTAGTGCTAATTATGTACAGGTAATTGATCTAAACATAGAACCTATTGTAAGTGATGAAGTATCGAGGGATTTAATAAGGCCATATATGGGTAACTATGAAGTAATACCTGCTAATACAAGAGTAAATGTAACCTTTGATGTGGAAATGTCGGGGTCAGGTTCCGCGGGTACAGCACCAAAATACGGAAGTATTCTAAAAGCGTGTGGTTTATCTGAAACAGTTAGCGGTGGTAATACAGTTACATATGCACCAGTAAGTACTCCTTCTGATAGTGTTACATTATTTGTTAACTATGATGGCATCAGACATATTGTTAAGGGATGCAGAGGTACATTTAGTATTAATTGTGAAGTAAATAATATTCCACGTATATCTTTTTCTTTAACGGGATTGTTTTCAGCACCTACTGATGATGCTTTACCTTCTGTAACAGTAAGTAATCAGGCATCACCTCTTATATTTAAAAATGGCAGTACATCTAACTTTGCAATATTTGGTTTTGCAGCAGCACTACAATCATGGAATTTAGATTTTAATAATGAAGTAATTTATAGAGAATTAGTAGGTGGTACAAAAGAGGTTTTAATTACTGATCGTAGACCATCAGGAACAGCAGTTATAGAAAACCCTGCATTATCAGCCCATAATTTCTTCACAGACTATACTGGCACATCAACTGGCACAAACACATGGTTACATGGAACAACAGCAGGTAATAAAGTTACTGTATCTTGTCCACAGACAGATTTAGGACAACCAACATATGAAGAATCAGATGGTATTACAATGTTAAATCTTCCATTTATGGCAACACCTACAAGTTCTGGTAATACAGAATTTTCATTAGTATATACCTAAAGTTGCATAGATTATAAATAGGGTCTACCCTAGTATGTATATACCTATTTTGTTATGCCTTTTGTTATTGACCAGAAACCCTTTTATAAATGGAAAGTAGTAGTAAAAATAAATGTTGATGGTGAAGTGTCACAAGAAATATTCACAGCACATTTTAAAAATATTTCACAATCTAGATTTAAAGAAATGATAAAAATGGTAGAAGATAAGCAGATAGATGATATTGATGTAGCAAAAGAAGTATTACTAGGATGGGAAGATTTAGTTGATGGAGAAGGTCAGGAGGTACCATTTAATAAAAGTACACTAAATCAACTACTAGAAGTAAGAGGGTTTGCAACTGCTGTAGGTTTTGCTTTTATGGAATCAAATGAAGAGATCTACGCAAAAAACTAGCAGAGGCAGGTGAATATTGGGTAACTAGTTCACTTGTCATAGATAAAACATCAGATGATGATGCTGTACTAGGTATAACAACAGAAAAAAAAGAAGATGATAATAATTTTTATGTATTAAAACAAAATTGGCAAACTGTAGAAATGTTTTTACGCTGTCAAACACAATGGAGGGTAAGCGTTGGTGGAATTATTGGTTTTGACTATACATCTGTGATAGAAATGATTAAACTGTATAATATAGAAAACCATACTGTTATGCTTGAGAATTTACAGATTATGGAAGCAGCAGTTTTAAAAGCAATGAATAAGGAAAAATAATATGGCAAAATTTGATTTAGTAGTAGCAGCAAAAACTGTAGGGGCAGGTTCTATAAAACGTCTTGGTAACTCTATGCAAGGGGTTGCAGGTCGTATTAAAAATTTAAGGCTTGCTATGGGTGGTCTTAATAAAACTTTTGCTACTTTTGGATTAATTATATCTGGTGGTGCATTTGTAGGACTTGTTAAAGGTGCAATAGATAGTGCAGATGCATTTGGCAAAATGTCAGATCAGACAGGCATAGCAGCTAATACACTACAGGCATATGTAAACGCTGGAAAATTAGCTGGTGTTAGTCAGGAAACAATAGATAAAGGTTTAAGAAGATTAGCACAATCTATGAGGGAAGCGGATCAGGGTGTTGCTACATATAAAGATAGTTTTGATGCTTTAGGAATATCTGTAAGAACTATTGACGGCACTTTTAAAACAAGTCAACAGGTATTAGGTGAAATAGCAGATAGATTTGCAAATATTGAAAATGGCTCAACAAAAGCAGCTATTGCTATGGAAATATTTGGTAGATCTGGTGCTAGTTTAATAAATTTACTAAATGGTGGTGCTGCATCATTAGAAGAATTTAATTATGAAGTATCAGAAAATTTTGCACAAAACGCTGAATTTTTTAACGATCAAATAGCTGTATTAGGTATTAGATTTGATGGATTTAGAAAACAATTAACTGATGCATTATTACCTGCTTTAAATACTATTGTTGGTGTATTTAGTGAATTATTTAGTGCAGAAAATGATTTTAGTGGATTTTTTAAGGCTATAGAAATAGGGATAAGAGGTATAGCTATTGGTATATTTGCAACTATAAAATTAGTAGATGAAACTGTAAGAGTAATTGAAAATTTAGGTAAAAAATTTAAAAACTTTTTTGATAATTTAGTTGCTGGTATACCACCATTTATTTTAAAAATGATTGGAGGAGTTGGCGGTGCTGTTGGAGATTTAGGAAAAGCTTTTGTAGATCAGCAAGGTAGTAACTTTAGTTCACTTATGGGTGAAGATTTTATGAGTGGATTTAACGAAAGATTTACTGAAAGTTTTAATAAAATACAAGAATTATTTAGCGGAGAGACTAATGCACCTGCTGAATATACTAATAAAATAACTACTAGCGTAGATAGTCTAAATGAATCTATGGATAGAACATTTGGTGGTGATATGAAAAATAAATTAAATAGCTTTAAAGATAGTTTAAAAACAGTAGGTGAATCAATGGGTGATGTAGTTGTAAAAGGTATTAAAGGGATGGAGGATGCACTTGTTAATTTTGTTACTACAGGAAAAATGAATTTTAGAGATCTTGCAAACAGCATTATAAAAGATATGGCACGTATAGCAATACAGCAAACAATAACAGCACCTTTCACTAAGTTTCTTGGAGGTTTATTTAATGCTGATGGTAATGCATTTGACAAGCAAGGTTTAATAACAGCATATGCAAAGGGTGGGGTTGTAGATAAACCTACGTTTTTTAGGTATGGAGGTGCGGGTAAATTAGGAATTATGGGTGAAGCTGGTGCGGAGGCGATTTTACCTCTTTCTAGAGGTAGTAATGGTAAATTAGGAGTACAGGCAACAGGTGGTGGTACTAGTGTCGTTGTTAATGTAGATGCTTCTGGATCAAATGTACAAGGTGATGAAGCAGAAGGAAGGCAACTAGGTTCACTTATAGCTGCTGCTGTACAAGGTGAAATACTTAAGCAACAAAGACCAGGCGGTTTATTGGCAGGTACAGCATAATGGCAACTTTTCCTTCAACACCAGAACCTTCATACCCTGCTACAAAAGCAAGCAATCCTAATGTACGTGTTACACAATTTGGTGATGGTTATCAACAACGTACAACTTTTGGCTTAAATCAAAATGCAAAGACATGGACTTTTAATTGGAATAATATTACTGAAGCTGAATCAGATGTTTTTGAAGCATTTTTAGATGCTAGAGGAGGTGTAGAAAGTTTTGACTATACACCACCTAATGAGTCCAGTTCTTATAAATATATTTGTAAAAGTTGGAATAAAACTCTGAATTTACCTAATAGAGCAAACTTAACAGCTACATTTATTGAGGTATTTGAACCATAATGGCAATACCTTTTTCTGAATTACAGTCTATAAGTCCTAGTGCGATTATTGAATTATTTACTATTGAATTAAATACAGCATTGCATGGAACAAATACAATATATCGTTTTCATAATGGTGCAAATTTAAAAGCTAATGGAGAGGTTGTTTGGTCAGGTAATTCATACTTAAGATTTCCTATACAATGTAGTGGTTTTGAGTTTGGTTCTACAGGTACACTACCAAGGCCAACAATAACTGTAAGTAATGTTTTAGGAACTATTACTGCAATATTAAATGACATAAATCAAAATACAGTTGGAAATGATTTAAATGGTGCAAAATTTACAAGAATAAGAACACTAGCACGTTTTTTAGATGCTGTTAATTTTGATTACAATACAAACCCATTTGGTACCCCTGATCCAACAGCAGAATTTCCAAAAGAAATATATTTTTTAGATCGTAAAGCAACTGAAAATAGAGATTATGTTACATGGGAAGCACAATCAGCACTAGATTTAGTAAATGTTAAATTACCAAAAAGAATAGCAACAAGAACAATTTTCCCTGGTATTGGAGCATTTTTAGGATGACTTGGAAAGATGACGCATTACAACACGCAAAAAAAGATGCACCTTATGAGGCTTGTGGTTTATTAGCTATACATAAGGGTAAAGAAAAATATTATCCTTGTAAAAATATTGCTGAAGAATTAACAGACCAATTTATTATAGATCCTGATGATTGGATAAAAACAGAAGATGAGGCTGAAATTACTGCGGTAGTACATAGTCATCCAAAACATCCTTCAGTAGCTAGTGATGCTGATTTAGCTAGTTGTGAATATTTAGATTTACCTTTTTATATTGTTTCACTTGTAAACAATAATTGGTCATATTATGAGCCATCAGGATACAAAAAAGGTTTAATTGGTAGAGAATGGGTATGGAATGTACAAGATTGTTGGAGTTTAATAGAAGATTGGTACAAAGAAGTAAAAAATATAAGTTTAGGACATTGGCCTAGACCAAAAAACCTTAAAGAATTTAATAATAATCCATTATTTGAATATGGTTTACCAAAAGTAGGCTTTAAAGAAATACAAAGTACGATAGATTTAGAAAAAGGTGATGTATTGCTTATGGATACAACTAATACCAATAAATTAAATCATGTAGCATTATATATAGGTGAACAAACTATACTTCAACATTGTATAAAAAAACTTAGCTGTAGAGAAACATTCGATCAAGATTATATAGACTGTACTAAGAAAAGGTATCGTTATGCTCAGTAAAATAAAAGTATATGGAAAATTAGCAAGATTTGTAGGTCAACGTACTTTTGAGGCTGAAATAAATAATACAGTAGATGCAATTAGGTTTCTAATAGCAAACTATCCAAGGTTGCAATCACATATGTTAGAGCAAAATTATTTTATAAAAGTAGGAGAATATCAAATAGATGATAAAGAACTGGATATGCCTATTGGTCAACAGGAAATAAAAATAGTACCTGTAGCTATTGGTGCTGGTAGAGGTTTTGGTAAGTTTTTAGGAGGTGCATTATTAATTGGTGTTACTGTTATGACAGGTGGTTTTGGTGGTGCTGCACTAACTCTTGGTGCTAGTTCAGTAGGTTTAGGTAGTTTAGCTGTTGGTGTTGGTGCAAGTCTTATGCTTGGTGGAGCAAGTGAAATGTTGTTTCCTACACCTAAACCGCCTGGTGTATCAGATGACCCACGGGAACTAAATTTTTCATTTAGTGGTGTACAAAATACAAGTAGGGCAGGTACAGCAATACCCATAGTATATGGTGAAATTTTCTGTGGGTCATTAGTAGTATCAGCAGGTCTTGATAGCGAGGATTTAATTTAACTATGGCTCAAGCTACTATAAAAATATCAGGTGGATCATCATCAGCTAGTGGCCGTCCTACAAGTCTGTTTGGAATGATTGTAGAGATCTCACGGAATCAGAGTTCTCTTGAAAGTAGACAGGCAATAAATCTTATAGAAGTGTTATCAGAAGGTGAAATAGAGGGTTTCCCATCAGCAGCAGGTTTAACAAAAGGAACTGATGCTTATAATAAAGCAGCACTTAAAGACGTTTATTTAGGTAAAACACCAGTTATAAAATCTAGTGCTAATCCAAATAATATCTTAGATTCTGATTTTAATTTTCAAAGAATAACTTTTGAACCACGTTTCGGTACTACAAATCAAACACATTTAAAAGGTATTAAAGATATTGAAACTGAAGAATCTGTAGGGGTTGCTGTTACTAATGCACAATCAGTAACTAGGACAATAACACAGTCAGATATTGACGCAATAAGGATAAGTGTAAGATTTGATGCCTTGCTTAATATAAATTCAAAAGATGGTAAAAATTTAGGTGATTCAGTTGGTATATTTATAGTAATAACTGATAATAATGGAGTAACACAAACTTTTAACGAATCAACAAATGCATCATTAAGAGTAAGAGGTAAGTCAAGAACTGCATATACAACAGACTACAGAATAAATTTAAAACCTAATCTTGTTTTTCCTATACAAGTAACAGTTGGTAGAGCTGACCCTGACGATAGTACAACAACAAGAACAAATACATTTTCATGGAGTTCATTTACTAAACTTATTGATCAACAAAAAACATATCCTGATATAGCACATCTTTTTTTACGCTTTGATTCACAACAATTTCCAAGTATCCCGCCCCGTATGTTTAAGATACGTGGGGTTAAAATCAAGATTCCACATAATGCAACTGTAGACCAAACAAATGGCAGATTAATTTATACAGGAACTTTTAATGGAACCCTTACTACAACAACACATTGGACAAGCGATCCTAGTTGGATATTATTTAACTTGCTTACAGAAACACGTTTTGGGCTAGGAGATCATATTACTGAGGCACAGCTAGATAAATATGCTTTTTATAGTGCTTCTGTTTATTGTTCTGAATTAGTTGATGACGGCCAAGGTGGACAAGAACCACGTTTTTCATGTAACACAGTTTTGCAGAAAAGGGAGGATGCATATCAAACTATTATGGCTCTTACATCTGTAATGAGAGGTATTACCTTTTTTTCTGCTGGATCACTAACACTATCCCAAGACAGGCCAACAGATGCATCATATTTATTTAATTTGTCTAATGTAAGTTCAGAAGGTTTTGTATATTCTGGCTCAAGTTTAAAAACAAGATCAACAGTTGTATCTGTATCATATTTTGATATGGAAAATCAGGAATTAAATTTTGAAACTGTTGAACATACTGCTGCTAAAAATAAGTATGGTATTTTACAGAAAAAGGTAACAGGTTTTGGTTGTACATCAAGAAATCAAGCACGTAGATTAGGTAGATTTATTTTATTTGAAGAACACAATTCTACTGAGACAATTACATTTAATACTGGTTTAGCAGAAGGTGTAATTGTAAGGCCAGGTCAAGTTATTGAAGTAAGTGATCCTGTTAAAGCAGGTAAAAGAAGGGGTGGCCGTATAAAATCTGCAACTACAACTACTGTAACTGTAGATAATACTACACAAACAGATTTAGATAAAACAAATAGTCCTACACTAAGTGTTGTTTTACCAAATGGAACAGTTGAAACAAAAAATGTTGTAGATATTGTTGGTTCTGTTATAAGTATTAACCCATCTACACCTTTTAGTGCTGCACCAAATGCTAATAGTGTTTGGATTTTACAGAATACAACTTTAAAGACTACACAATGGAGAGTAGTAGGTGTAACTGAAAATAATGATAACTATACAATTACAGGCACATCTTATATATCAGGTAAATATGCATTTATTGAAGATGGTACACCATTACCAGTACGCAATATAACAGTACTGAATGAACTAGTAGATGCCCCATCTAATCCAGTAGTACAAGAAGAATTTTTTACAGAAGGGACTGCTGCAAGAACAAAATTAAATATTAGTTTTAATCCACAACCATTAGCTAGTATGTATTTATTAGAAGTGAAATACAACAATGGTAATTCTACTATTTTTAGATCAAAAAGCAATGAAATTGAAATTTTAGATTCTCTTGCAGGTAATTATGAATTTAGATTATTTAGTTTAAATGCAGGTTTAGAACCTTCTGCTAACCCACAGACTTTTTCATTTAATGCTGTAGGTAAAACTGCTATACCTGCTGATGTTACTGGTTTAACATTAGAACCTATAAGTACAAAAACAGTTAGATTACGTTGGAATTTGTCTACCGATATAGACGTTACGCATGGTGGCAGGGTCTATGTAAGGCATAGTACTAAAACTGATGGTACTGGTACTTTTTCAAATGCAACAGATCTTGTACAGGCATTACCAGGTAATTCTACATTTGCAGATGTTCCATATTTAGAAGGTGAGTATATTCTTAAATTTCAAGATGATGGCGGTAGATTTAGTGCAGGTGAAACAAGTGTAATTTTAGATTTACCTGATACACAGGGTTCTTTATTAGCGTTAACAAGAAGAGAAGATTTAGATACCCCAAAATTTCAAGGTACAAAAACTAATGTTGCTTTTGATGCTACAACAAACGCATTAACACTTACAGGTGTTGGTCAGTTTGATAGTATTGCTGATTTTGATGCAGTACCTTCATTGGATGATATTGGAGGTGTTTCATCATCTGGTACATATGAATTTGGTGGAGCAGCAGCAACTTCTTTCTTAGATTTAGGTGCTGTATTTAGTTTAGATCTTAAACGACATTTTTTAACTGAAGCATTTTTCCCATCAGATTTGTTTGATGCTATTTCAGATATAGATGCAAGAGTAGATTTTGATGGATCAGTTGCAACAAAAGTAAATGCTGAAATGCTTGTAGCTGTAACACAAAATGACCCTACAACTGGATCTCCTACTTATAGTGCGTTTCAAACATTTGCTAATGGCACGTATAAAGGTCGTGGTTTTAAATTTAAGGTAAATATGACAAGTGGCGACCCTGACCAAGATATAAGAGTTTCACAACTAGGATATACAGCATCTTTGCAAAGAAGGACAGAACAAAGCACTACATCTATTACTAGCGGTGCGGGTGCAAAAGCTGTAACATTTACAAATACATTTTTCACAGGAACATCTAGCATAGGTGGTGTAAATAGCAATTTGCCTTCAATAGCTATACAACCTGTAGGAAGTTTTGCATCTGGTGATTTTTTTGAAGTAACAAACGTATCAGGTACAGGATTTACTGTACATTTTAAAAACGCATCAAATGCGTCAATTAGCAGAGATTTCACATATCAGGCTGTCGGATTTGGTAAGGGATGATAAAATAAAATAAAATATTGCAGAAATGGCAAGAGTCAATAGTACAACTAAAGAATCAGGTAATAATTTTAATGTAGCTAATGGCACTGGTGCTGCGGTTCGTGCAGGTATAAATGATATTTTTACAGCATTAAGAACAATAAATAGTGCTAGTGGAGATCCATCTGGTGATGCAAATGTAGTTCAGTTTCAACCACATATAGATTCGTCAACTAATTTATTAAAAATATGTACTGCTGTATCTTCTGGAACAGGTACATTTACAACTATTGGAAATATTACACAAGCAAATTTAGGTTTAATGCCTAAAACAGGCGGTACTTTTACTGGAAAAATAACACATAATTATACTAATTCTTTAAATTTACCTGTAGGAACAACGGCTCAGAGGGATGGTAGCCCTGCTGTTGGAATGTTTAGATATAATTCAACTTTAAACCAGTTTGAAGGCTATAAAAATACAGGATGGGGAGAAATTGGTGGTGGTGCAGGTGCTACTGGCGGTGGTACAGATGAAGTATTCTTTGAATCAGATCAAACTGCAACAACTTCTTACAGTATTACGGCCAATAAACACGCACATACTGTTAGTCCTACAATAAATTCAGGAGTTACAATTACTGTGCCTTCTGGTGCAATATTAGTTATCTTATAGTTATGCCAATAGCAATTAACGGATCAGGAACAATAACAGGAATCTCAGTAGGAGGTTTACCTGATGGAATAGTAGATGCAGATATGCTTGCTGCTAATGCTGTTACTGCTGGGAAATTATCAAGCGGTGTTGGTGGTAAAATTCTTCAAGTTGTCCAAACATTTAAAAACGATAGTTTTAGTACAACTTCTACTTCATATGTAGATATTACTGGTTTTTCAGTAACAATAACTCCAAGTTCAACTTCAAATAAAATTTTATTATTAAACTTTGCTGGTCTTTCTACAGATGGTAATTCCTCTGTCCAATATATAAATTTATTAAGAGGATCTACTGCTATTGCACAACCTTCAGTATCTACTGGATTTTCTTCAACTGCAACTATGTTCCCCCAATCAATTAGTAACATGATTTCTTGGAGTTATTCTTTTTTAGATTCGCCAAATACTACAAGTGCTACTACTTATAAATGGCAAATAAAAGGATATACAGGAACACAATATATAAACCAAAGAGCGATAAATGATATGCCCCGTACTGCTACTATGATTGCGATGGAGGTAGCGGGATAATGGTATTAGATCACGAAGCTATTTACAAAGCATACGCAGGTACAGTTGTTTCTATTGATGATTCTGCTGGTGCATTTGATAAAGATGGTAAGTCTGTAACTCTTGAACAAAGCAAGATAGATGCTGCAAGAACAACTATTGATTCTGAATATGCAAAAGTAAAATATAAAGATGATAGACAACCTTTATATCCAAGTTTGGGAGATTTTGCAGACGCTATGTTCTGGAATAGTAAAGGAGACTCTAGTAAACTGACAGCATACTATGCAGCCTGTGAAAAGGTAAAAACCGACAACCCAAAACCTAACTAATTATGAGCAAAATATCACTTAAACACTCAGGCGGTAATGTTGTTTCACTCAACGCACCAACTTCCGCACCAACTTCCGCAGACGTAGCATTTAAACTTCCGAATCAAGACGGGAGTGCAAATGAAGTTTTGAAAACAGATGGCTCTGGAAATTTAAGTTTTGGTAGTGGATTTAATCCATCTTCACTTGTGGTTTTAGAGCAATTTTTTTTATTATGTGATGGTAGATCAGTTTCAACTTCAAACGGAACAGTAACAACAACTAATGTAACGGCTGCACAAGCCTTAACAGATTCTTTTGTGGCAGCAACAGGGTCATCTTTAACTTATCAACCTCCAACTGGCACAACTGAACTTATATTTGAATATAAATTTCTGTTTGATGAATCTAATGCAAACGATAGATATTTATTTTCTTATTATCTAGATATAGACGGAACAGCAATACTTGAATCTAGAGGTGGAGCATATACTAACAATAATACATTTAATGATTACGTTTATTTTAAATATGGATTTAGGATTGGAACCGGTAGTGATAATGCTACTACAGGAGATCGAGCTTCATGGTCTTCTAATAAAACTATATCGCTAAAAATAGCAAGGTATAATAGTGCTTATGCAACTGACTTACATCGACTTCGTTATTATACACCAGGAGCTAGTTCTGCTGAGAATATAATAAGAAGACCATATGTAGGAATTACAGCTATAGGATCAGTATAATGAGTACACTAAAAGTCACTAATGTTGCACACGAAACAAGCACATTAAACACGCTTGTATTTGATAATGGTGGTGGTTCTGGAAACGGAAGAGTAACAACAAAAGGAACTATTGGAGAAATATCTGCTGTCTCCTACGCTTCTACAATTACTCTAGATTTTAGAACTGCTAATAATTTTTCTACAACACTTACTGGTAATGTTACTTTTGCTAACCCTTCAAACATATCTGCTGGACAATCAGGGGTTTTGATAGTTACACAAGATGGAACTGGGAGTAGAACAGCAGCTTTTGGTTCGTATTGGGATTTTTCAGATGGTACAGCACCCACGTTATCTACAGGAGCAAATGCAGTAGATGTTATAGCTTGGTTTGCTAGATCATCAACAAAAATATCTGCACAATTTATTGGAAACTTTAGCTAATGAGTAGCTTTGGCAGTCCTTCACCTTTTTTTATAGCAGGTACACAAGAATACCAAGTAAAACGTAGTTTAAGGTTTAATGATGACAATAGTGCGTATTTAAACAGAACACCAAGTAGCACATCAAATAGAAAAACTTTTACAATTTCATGGTGGTTTAAGATTGGTAATATACCCGCTTCTGGGACTTTCAAAGCTCTTTTTGGTGCTTATGATAATTCAACAAGTGGTGATAATGGTTATTGGCTTTCATCTATATTTGATAGTGATGGGAGATTATACATGGGGGCTTGGACTCTGAACTGGCGAAGGACAACTAGACAATTTAGAGATCCTAGTGCTTGGTATCATTGTATTTTTGCTGTTGATACAACTCAATCAACTGCTGCTGATAGAATTAAAATTTATGTTAATGGTGTTGAAGAAACAAGTTTTGGACAAAATAATAATCCATCGCAAAATTTTGATTTACCTTGGAATTTTAGTTCAGTAATGCAAACTATTGGAAGAGTAAATTATACTGGTGGAGGTTCTGCACCATATTCTTTTGATGGATATATAGCAGAATTTAATAGTATTGATGGATTACAACTAACCCCTAGTTCTTTTGGAGAAACAAACCCAGTTACAGGTCAATGGATTCCTAAAAAGTATGTAGGAAGTTATGGAACAAATGGATTTTATTTAAACTTTTTAGATAATTCTGGAACGACTGCAACAACACTTGGTAAAGATGTCTCTGGTAATGGCAACAACTTCACACCAAATAATTTTTCTGTGGCTGCTGGTACTGGCAATGATTCTTTAGAAGATACCCCTACTAATAATTTTCCTACTTTTAACCCTCTAATACGAAATGTTAATACTTTTTCTGAAGGAAATTTACAAGTAACTATGACTAGTAATGCACCACCATCTTTTTACAGCACTATAGGAGCATCAAGTGGTAAATATTATATGGAATTTTTACTTAAAAGTGTTACAAATTATCCTTTGGGTATAAGTGGTTCAACACAAGATTCAAATTATTTTAGTTTAGGTGATCAAATTGGATTTTGGGTACAAAGTAGTAAAACTAATGTTTTTAGAAACGGAAGTGATATTACAGCAAACTCTGAAGTGGTAGGTAATTTTCAAACTGGTGTAGAGGGTACATCAACAACTTGGGCTGTAGATGACATAGCTGGATTAGCTTTAGATATGGATAATAAAATTATTTATTTATATAAAGGAGCAACACAAGTTGGTTACGTTAATTTTTCAACTTTTAATTATGATACAGTATTTTTTGGTGGCGGTAATTATATAAATGGTAATGTTTATATAGGTAATTTTGGACAAAGAACATTTGCACATACCCCACCAACAGGTTATAAATCATTATGTTCAGCAAACTTACCCGACCCAACAATAAAGCTACCAAATAAACATTTTGATACTACTCTCTATACAGGTAATAATTCATCACAAGAAATATCAACATTAAATTTTCAACCTGATTGGTTGTGGTTTAAAAGCAGATCTAGCACTAGCTGGCATGGTTTGTTTGACAGTGTTAGAGGAAGAGCTTTAGGTTTAGCCACTAACGTAACAAATACTGAGTATACCAGTTCTGCTTCTAATGATTTAGTTTCTTTTGATGATGATGGATTTACTTTAGGTTCTAATCAAAATTGGGGTTCAGTTAATGGATCAGGTAATAGCATTGTTACTTGGGCTTGGAATGGTGGCGATACAGATGGCAAGACTTATACAGTAAAAGTTGTTTCTGATTCTGGTAATAAATATAGATTTGATAATTTTGGAACGTCTGCTGTAACTCTTGATTTAGCAGAGGGTGGCACTTATATTTTCGATCAATCTGACAGTTCTAATGCTGGACACCCATTGAGATTTTCTACAACATCAAATGGAACACATGGAGGTGGTACTGAATACACTATTGGAGTTACTACCGCAGGTACACCAGGATCTAGCGGTGCTTATACACAGATAGTTGTAGCTGCTTCTGCTCCTACTTTGTACTATTACTGTTCTGTTCATAGTGGAATGGGAGGACAAGCCAACACAAACTCAACTCTTGGATCAAGTAATTTTGATGGTGCAATCCAATCTACTGTTAAAGCTAATTTAAGTGCTGGATTTTCTATAGGCAAATTTACAGGTACAGGTAGTAGTAATACAGTTGGAACAGGTTTAATTGATGTGCAGGCTGTAATTCTTAAAAACAGAGGTACTGCATCTACTAATTGGGTTTTTTATCATGATATTGTTGATGGGTCATATGATTATATGTATTTAAATACTTATGCTGCAAACGCTAATTCTGCTCTTACTCATACATTAGGAAATACATTTAAAGTAGGTGATAATAATGATACTAATGCAAGTAGTGCTAATTATATTTTTTATGCTTTTAGTCAAGTAGCAGGGTTTAGCAAATTTGGTAAATATACAGGCAATGGAAGCACTAATGGTACTTTTGTTTATACAGGTTTTAGACCAGCACTAGTTATAACTAAGCAAACTAATGGAGCAGGTAGTTGGTTTATTTTTGATAACAAGCGTAATGGGTATAACGAAACAGATCCTTATTTATTGGCTAATGTTGCTAATGTTGAAGCATCGGATCTAGGTTGGGATTTATTATCAAACGGATTTAAACTAAGAAATACTTATGCAGCTACTAATGGTTCTAATAATACTTTCATTTATTTAGCTTTTGCAGAATCACCTTTCAAAAATGCAAGGGCAAGGTAATATAGAATTATGGCATTTAAATTAGACGGAAAACCTCTAGCAGTTGATGTTGCATTTAAAACATCTGATGGAACGCAGTACCCTGCTAACTGGTTAAGACTTGCAAGTGCTGACGAAAAAGCAGCTTTAAAAATTACAGAAGTAGCTGATGATCCAGTATATGACTCACGTTTTTATTGGGGCGATGGAACTGCAAAAGCACTTGATGATGAAGATGCAAAAGATAAAGATGGTAATTTATTAAAAAACCCTGATGGTAGTCAAATGGTTATATTAGGTGTTAAGTCTGTATTAAAAGCACAAGAAAAAGAAATTGCTGGTAGTTTGTTGGCAAAATATGATTGGTACATTGTAAGAAAAACAGAAAAATCTACAGCAATACCTACAGCAATTACAACCTATCGTGATGCTGTTAGAACTGCTTGTAATACAAGAGAAACAGAAATTGATAACTGCAAAGATACTACAGCATTAGTTACTCTATATGGTGCAACTTACGATAAAGATGGCAATTTTGAAAAATACAATATGACACAATATCCAGACGATCCTAATAGTTAATTGTATTTTTTAAAAATATATATAGTAAAATACTTATACAAATAAATATTATAAAAGAAGTCATAATAATTACTTTGTAACCTGTTTAGTCATATAGCTTGTAAATAAATAAATAGGTGCAATGGTGGGTAAAATTATTAGCATTGATATAATTAATGTATGGCTTATAGCCTTTAAAATTGCTTCTTTGACCATGTATCAAAAAATAGCTAACATCTTAAGCATAGCTTCATTTATTTTAATAACAAGTGCTTTAGGGGCATCATATTTTGGCTACAAATATGTAAGTTCACCTCAATTTATTAGCAAGATGAAAAATATGGTTCTTAAAGATGTACAAAAACTAATGCCTAAAATATTAGATAATAATATACCTGATACAACTGGTAAATCTATACCTATACCTTTTAAATAGTTGGAAATACCAGAAATTGTAATTCCCGAAATAAAAGTATTTACAAATATACCTGCAACAAATAAAAGCCTAAATATACCTTTACCTAATGTTGGTATGCCTGGTTGTGTTAAGACACATAGAGATATATCTATAAAAAATACACAAATAGTAATTGATGATCCTAATGGGGCATATTATACGTGTCCTGATGGTAGTTCTATTCCTTCTTACATCCCAATAGATTACAACCCTAGAAAACTGGAAATAGTAGAGGAATCTAAACCATCTGCGATAGATACACCTGATCCACCTAAAACAGATACACCAGAAATACCAAAGAATGAAACAAAAGAAGAAATAGTAATACCACCTTGTCCTGATCCTAAATCTGCATTAAGGGTAGGTTCATACGCTAATGACAAGAAATTAGAAAAAGTAAAAGCCTTTGAACTTGTGAACAATGAATGTAATATTATCTGGGAACCTGTGCCATTTAGTGAATCTTACATACCATCTATACCGACTATTATTTCAACAAGTGCGATAGCATTGGTAGCGGCCACCTCGCCTTTTATACTTAATATCATAAAACCCCTTATTAAAAATTTAATAAAGAAAGTAACTACTAAGAAAAAAAGCTAATATTAATATATAGCTTGCATAATATAGGGGTATACCCCATACTATGTTTAACTGTTATTCTATCTCTTGAAAACAATGTCTTTTGAAGAAGAATTAGAAGCTATTGAACGTGAAGAATGGTTATCTAAGTTTGATGATCGTCAAGTTATGATGGCTGCAAGAATGTTTTTAGAATGGCTATATCATTTGCCTGATGATTGGCAACCTAAAGAATATACTGAATTTACTTTTTAATTATGAACATACAACCAGAACAATTATTAAGACAGTTAAAGGTACTGCAACAACAGAAAAAAGAAATAGATATGCAGATAACAGAAAAGAAAATGGTATTAGAAAAATATTATATGGACAGTATTATTATGAGTACATTTAGTATTGAAGGTGTTAAGGCAATACGTAAACGCAAACCAGAAAAATGGGAATATAGTGATACAACAAATAGATTTAGAAAAGATATGATAAATGCAATAGAAGATAAAGAACAACAAGAAAGAGAAGAAGGTATAGCAACTAAAGTAGAAACAGGTTTTACATGGTCAATAAGATGAAAACAACAGAAAAAATTGAAAACGCACTTAAGCGTGTGAAAGAGTTACTTACTTTAGTAGCAGATTGGACTAAGCAACCAAAAGAACCAGATACGTTATCTGTAGAATTTAATAAAAAAAAGCAACAAATGATAGATGATTTATATGTACAGTTAGGTGCATTAAGTGACAGGTATCATTTTAGTAATAAAAAAGAATTTAGTACAAAAGAATATATAGTGCAGTATGACCAGTTAAAGAAGAAAATTACAGATTTAGAAAAATGAACAGTAATAAGATTAAAGGTGATAAAGCAGAAAGAGAAGCCTGTGCATTGTTAACAGAATTTACACCTTATGAAGTTGAAAGACGTTTTGGTGCAGGTATGGAAAATGA
>VTLG01001923.1_pt1 | contig 17079 bp, 35 predicted proteins | sample 4694571 | NCBI WGS metagenome assembly VTLG01 (sample SAMN12604809, study PRJNA352737) | marine metagenome | biome: ENVO:00000447; feature: ENVO:00000209|ENVO:00000569|ENVO:01000036; material: ENVO:00002151; isolation source: viral sequences binned using virsorter ...
ACAACTCCTGTCGGCCTAATCGTGTGTTTGCATAGCGTTCTTTTAAGGTTTCTAATGCTGATGATGCTAGATTTGCTTCGTTTTCAAACGTATGACCTGTTGTTATATGTACATCTTTACGTTTAAGTAGGTCTGTAATTATCTTTGTGGGTCTGGGTGTAGTTGTTATAACGCATTGTGGGTTTTCCCCTAACCTTAAACCAAACATCAACTGGTCAAAGGTTTCTGGATACTGCCATGCGGCTAATTCATCACACCATGCCCTATGAAACTGTGAACCCCTTAATCTATTTGGTTCTGTAGCTGAGAAGCCTACTATTTTTGAGCCATTAAAAAGAATTATTTCCGACCTGCTTACTGAGTACCCCACCTCTGACGTTCCCTCTGCAAAACATTCTTCTGGTATTATGCTCATCAAACCACTTACACCACCAAAGCAAACCCTTCTTAAATCACCGAATGTAGGTGCTACAACGGCTATTAAACTATTAGGGTGTTCAAATGCGTATTTAATAACATCTTCTGCCCCTGTGCGTGTTTTACCCCAACCTCGCCCTGCTAATATAAGCCATATATTAAAGTCCTCCTGTGGAGTGAATTGTTTTCCTCGACCTTGAGCCGCCCATTTAATGCAGGTTTGAAGTGCTTTCTGCTTTGGTTCGCTCTCCTTTAATTTTGTCGAGAAATTCAAGAGCGTCTCTGAATACTTCGTCTGTGTCTGTAACTGTTTCAATATGTAGGTTCTCTGTTGATTCACCAAGTGCTAGTTTAGTCATCTTTTGGATTTTTAAAGATGCAGATGCTAAGTTGTCAATCTGATGTGCTGACATCTCTTCTTTGGTTTTGACGTTAATCATAACCTTATTTAATAGTGCCTTTGCAACATTTAGTATTCTATCGTCTATCTCTACCCCTTGTTTAGATAGCTTTTCCCTCTTTTTTCTACTTATTTCTTGCTGAAATTCGTATGCATACTTTTGTTGTTCTTCTTTCCAATTACCCTTATTCGCTATTTTATAAAGGGTGTGGCGGCTAATCTCAAACTTTTCTGACGTTTCTTCCATTGATGGGAGCGTCAACACCCCTTCCTCGTTTACAAAGCCATGAATATAATAATCAGCCATAGCCCTACGTTCAGCTTCGGTTGTCATTCTATATTTTTGACCTTTTTTCGCCATCTATTTCACTTTGTTGTTTTTTCACTCATAACAGAATTTTTTAATTCTTCAAAGGTTTTTCCATTTGACTCTAGTATTGCTTTCTCTTGTGTGTAGTTTTGCCATCTCTCTATTATGACATCACAGTATGTTGGTTCTAACTCTAAGCCAAAACACTTTCTCGTTGTTTTTTCAGCCGCTAAAAGAGTGCTTCCACTTCCCAGAAAGGGGTCATATATATTTTGGTTACTAAGTGAGCCATCTTTTATAAGTTTTTCTAATATTGCCACAGGCTTCATTGTTGGGTGTAAATCACTTTTAACTGGTCTATCAAAATTTAAAACACTTGTTGATTTACCACCATAAAACTTATGTCTGTTTTTCCAACCATACACTATAAATTCATGTTTATACATATAATTGTTTCTTCCAAGCACATGGTTGTTTTTATTCCATATTAAATACTGACTAAAGTATAGCTTTGTATCTTCTATTGCTGTGCGTAAATGATGTAGCTGTGAATCTGCAAAAAAAATATAAAATATATTGTAGTCGCTAAACGGAATAATGGATAAAAAGTCTTTGCAAAACTGCTCAATATTCTCAATTTCATCGTTTTTAATGTGTTTTTGATTTCTATTACCTTCGTCAAATGCATTTAAAAATGTGTTTTTCTCTGCATAATTAACCCCATAGGGTGGGTCGGTCAGTAACAAATCCACTTTTTGTTTGTTTAATAGTTTTTCCACATCATCTACACTTGTGCTGTTTCCACACAGTATTTTGTGATTACCTAATACCCACAAGTCCCCTTCCTTAGTTACAGGATTATCTGGTACATCAGGAACTTCATCTTCATCAGTATGCCCCTCTTTATCTGGGAGAAATTTAAGTGGGTCATCAAATCCCAACAGGTCTAAATTAAAATCTAAGTCATTAAGTTCTTCTATCTCAAGTGCTAACAGTTCTTCGTTCCAACCTGCGTTTAATGCTAATTGGTTGTCAGCTATTATGTATGCTTTCTTTTGTGCTTCTGTTAGATAATCTAATGTAATACATGGAACTTCACTTAGCCCCATACGTTGAGCCGCCATTACTCTTCCATGCCCTGCTATGATTACTTTGTCTGAATCAATCAATACAGGATTTGTAAATCCAAATTCTTTAATAGAACCACATATCTGTGTCACCTGTTCGTCACTATGCGTTCTTGCATTTCGAACATAGGGAATTAAAACATCTGTCTTAACTTTTTCAATTTCCATTTCATGCCTTTAAAATAGGGGGAAGGTCACTATCGAGCAGATATAAAACAGGCGACTGTTTTGACCCTCTCCCCTATCAACACAAATTAACTTGTCAATGTCCTTGTGACAGGGAGAATAAACAAGTGTGTGGAGTTTATGATTGTTTAGAAAATTTGTCAACTTGATTACCCCAATTATCCCATCCTTTAACTGATTGTCTTGCAAAGAGTTCTATTCTGGGTAAATCGCCACACAGTTCTACTATTCTATCCCTAACACAGTCAGGCTTGCGTGAATGTTCTCTTATAGGGTCATATACCAGTTGGTGAACTGACCTTGATTGTCTTTCAATAGTGCCTTTCTTTGCTATTAAACATATCTCTGCATTTGCTCTTGTCCAATAACCCAGTCCTGTAAACGTATTGAAGCTATCCTCTGGTAAGAAAGATGTTTGATTAACTGCAAAATTTTTGTTTGTTTTTACCCACACGAAACCACAAGTAGAATAATTAAAACCCCAACTGTCTATCACAGAAAAAGCCTCCTTCAAAACAGGGAACGTAACCCAAAGAAACAAAATACAATTATTTTCGCTTATCTCTTGAACAGGTAACTTTTTAATCCATTCCATACTTTGAACTTTATAGTGGTTACTCGGAGATTTATCACCCCTTTTTTTCCCCTCTTTAGTTTCTTTAGCCCAACCAACAAATGTCCAAGGTGGGTCTGCATAAATTATATTGTATTTCTTATCTGATATCATTCATATAAATGAGTGCTGAGATTATAGTCAAAGTACACTTCACCTATTGAACCATATAACCCCTGCTCCCTCACCTTTCTCGTTATTACTCTAGTCTGATGTGTTTCAAAATCCCTGTGAACTACTAACCCAACGTCACACATATTATTCCAGTGTGCCGCACCACTTATATCGTAAAGTGTGGGAGGTGGTATTATTCCATCTTGATTTCTTTGCATCTTTGCAGGGTGGGCAACCATCCACATTGCCAATTCATGTGACCTTGTAAATTTCTTACACTTACTAATTAAATCTCTTATATGCTCATCCTCTCTTTTATTGTTTTCTCTGCTTGAGGATATTTCATTATATGGGTCTATCACTACCCCTTGAACCCCATGCCTAAGACAAGCGGCTTTTACCTTGTGTAATATCCAATCAATGTCAGGTACTGTATCGTCACTTTCAATAAAGAAAAAATGGTCGTTTAAAAACTTTAATGTCTGTTTCAATGTGTCCTCTGACATTCTTTCAGTAACACCCCTATCAAATGGCTGACCTACAACCTTCTCCGCTAACCTCCTAATGTGCATGGCTGTTGAGTGTTCTGGAGAAAATATTGCAAATTTCCAATTATGTTTTTTCGCCATATTCACAATAACATGGTCTAAAAAGTTTGACTTTCCATGATTGGGTACTCCTGTAACAACTGTAAAGGTTGAAGGCATCACAGTATATAATGAGTCTAGTTTTAAAAACCCTGTGGAAAATGTCTTTTTGGTTTCTTCTTTATATATTTGCAGAACTTCTTTCTGATAATCCGTAACCGAATATAACCCATCAATGGGATGTGGGTCTGCTAACTCTACCCACAACTCTAATGCCTTAACACCTATCCCAACTAGCAATTCATTTGCGTCTTTGTATCCGTGCTGATGTGGAACTAACCAAGTCCTATCTTTTCCAAACCTGTGTATTAATTCTAATTTTAAGCCCTCACCTGCTTCGTCATTATCAACTGCCAGAATAACTTTCTCAGCATCATTCAACCAACTGCATGAACGCAAGGCTTGAAACCTTTTATCATTATCATCATATTTGGGAGTTTTAGTTGCCCCATCTGGGAGCGATACCACATTAGAAAACCCTGCTTCATAAAAACTTAAAACATCCATTTCCCCTTCAACAAAAATAATTGTCTTAGATTCTTTAAATGACTCATACGCCCTATCCATATTATAGAGAGTTCTTTCTGAATCTTTTTCCTGCCTAAATTTTTTATCTCTGGTGCGATATTTGACGTTTACCAATTCTCCTTCCTTATAATATGGGAAAGCAATACACCCCTCTTTACCTTGTCCAAATGAATACTCAGATTTAAATATACCAAAGTCATCTACAGTCTTTTGACTAATCCCTCGTTGCTGAAAATATTCATAGATATTATCATCTGGATTTTTTCTAATAGGGTTTTGTGGTCTTATGATGTTTCTTACAGGCTTATCTTCCCCATAACCCCCTTTAAACCCACAATGATGACAATTCCATAACCCACTATCTATTCCTACTTTTACAGATAAACATGGGTCTGTTTTATTTGTTCTAGTGTTGCTACACTGTGGGCAAGTTGTTTTATGGTCGCCCACCCTATAACTTCTAAGTTTTATTCCTGCTTCTCTTAATTTATCCATTTTATCCTGCCAATCGATTTAAATTTGTGTTGTTTTCTTCTTTAGTTACTGTTTCCCATCTCTCCTGTCTGAGCCATGTAACTGGGTGTGGTATAAATTTTACATCTGTATGATGAGTTAGTCTAATATTATGTGAGTAAATATCTGTCGCTTTGTAAATAGTGCTATAATCTTCTTTTTGTAATACCTTTTGAAATACTTTAAATGCCTCTTTCTTAGAACCTGCTTTTCTAGGATATAATTCCCACCACTTTTTAAATTCATCAGTGTAGGGGGTGTCTTTTTTGTCACCCCTTATCTTTATATTATTAATAGTATCCTCTTTAGTATTGGGTGTTGTTTCTGTCACTCCCCCCCTGTCGATATTGTCACCCCCTACTGTGTATAAGTTTGACGTTTGACCCTTATCATTAAATCTGGGCATCTTTTGGATAAACCCACTTTCTTCTAGTTCTTTTAATGCCCTAATAACTGTCCTGTACTGACAACATGACTGTCTGGATATTGTAGAAATAGAAGGGTACGATTGATTGTTTTCATTTGAATAGTTTGCCAAAACAAATAAAACGGCTTTCTGTGTAGCGTTTTTTGCAGGGCATTTCAAAGCGTAATTAATAGCTTCTATGCTCATTGTATTCTCCTAAATATTAATTTGTGTGAATCGACTTTAATACGATACGATTAAAAAAGTCAAATTTATTTTCTTGATGCCCAAGAAGTGAACCCCATATAAGCACCCACCACAGAACAGAGTGAAATATAAAACAGGTCAGATATTTTTATTATTTGTGCTATTCTTTCGTCTGGTATAAACGGCATAAACAAAAGCAAAGTATATATACCAATAGCGATAAGGGAATACCTTGCTAACCTCAACTGTGCTAAATGTTTGCGACTCTTATCTTCGAACTCTCTAATTTCTTTTGCTTTTTCAATTTCTGCATCGGTGACTATGCCATCATTATCAAAATCATAAGGGTTTAATTTACTGTTTTCTTCTAACTGTTTCATTGTAAGTCCTTGTTTTTATTGACTAATCCCTGGGATTTTACCCTACTTAAAAGCGTCTTTCATTGCATTTAACATATCTTTAACAGATGGTGGTTTTTCTTTGGGGTCATATTCACACACCACCTGCTTTGGACATAACCTATAACTGTCCACAAGTTCAAGAAATCCACTACCATTTGCTCCCTCATAAAGACACCACCAAGCATGGGCATCTTGACCATTGGCGTTCTGATGGGCTTTTTCTACTTTCTTTAACCGGCATATTGTTAAATCACCATTCTCTAATGTGGGTTGATAATAATGCTCATGTGCTTCTGTCCAAGACCCATAATCCATAAGTAAAACTAAACAACAAACCCAAACCCACAATAATAACAATCGTAAGCCCAACGATAAACTGTATCTTTTCTTTTCTTGCTTCTGCTTCATATTTTTCACGCTTGCGTTGCACTCTTAATTGACGCTCGATTTCTAGTAATTCCAACCAACCTTTCTGACCCATTCCTAAAGTCCAGATTATGTGATGCTGTAATTCATCTCGCTGTTTTTCTATAGTTTTTTTGTGATTTAGGAGTTGAAAACTTTCCTCCTCTATACTGCGACCTTTTTTTAGTCTGGTCATTAGAGATGGATTTTTTAATTTATTATGCTCATGTTCTAAATCGGAACACGCAGTCATCCACTTGCCAATATATTGACTTACTTCCGAAAATTCTTTTTGAGCATTTATAACTTTTTTCACTACAGCATAGCTTGAACTAACTACAGCAAACAGACTCATTGGGTCGATTGTATTATTCCTCAACCCCTTTGGGTTATGTTAGTCTTATGACTAGATTTCAGTTATTATAACAGGTGGTTCTTGTGCTTCAAGTATCTTCTTTTTTAGTCTGTATGTGGAAGTTTTTGTTGCTTCGGATTTAACATCCTCAACTATCCAATCATTTTCTGAGGGTGACCAATATTTAAAATCGCCAATATATGTTGCAACCTGTTTCCCATTTACCATCAATGGAAATTTAGGTTGTGTTTCCAAGTGCATAATGTGGTGTGCTGTTTCAAGCAATTTTAAATCGCTATATCTTGCGGCTTCTTTCTTTGAATCAAAAGTAATCCCATCAACGACTGTTTTAATGTTCCTGTACTTGTTCACTTTTAAACATACTTTCATATTTTTCTGTTAAAATAGCTAGAGCATCCTGCAAAGAATCCATTTTTAGAACTATGTCCATATTTTCAAATTCTTCGTGAAATTTAATTTCAGCTTCTTCAGTTTCAGTTTTATATTTACAGGTAAATAACATTTTTTTTATCTTTCCTATTGATTTATGGTTTATTATAGTTTATCTGTGTATAACACAAATTATTATAGGAGAATAAAGTGAGAAATAAAAGCGTTTTTGAAAAATATAATATAGAGCATTTGAGTGCTTCTAGCATCAACCAATTTGTTCATGACCCCTCATACTGGATTTTTAAAGTTATGGGTCGGAATGGTCTTGTTGAGTTTGACAACTCAGTTGGAATATCTGCTCACATGGGAACGGCTGTCCACAGAGCATTACAAAACAATCTTGACGGACATGTAGACAAAAACCCTGCACCATTTGAGTTAAGAGATTTACTTAAATATGAATGGGTTGACAATAAATTTGAAGCAAACGATTGTGGCTTTGATGCAAACCAAATTGCTTTAGCAGAGCGAAACTCTGGGCGAATGTGGTACAATGCATTTGACTATTATTTTTCTAGGAGTCTTACAGAACCACTAGCTATTGAACGTAAAATAGAGGCATTTCTTGGAGATGTTCCTATTCCTTTTATAGGATATTTAGATTTTGAATATAAAGATATGGTCAGAGATTTAAAAACAGGTGGTCGAAAAGTTCGTACACCTTCTAATGACCATCAACGACAAGCGGCTATATATAGAGAGGTAACAAACAAAACTGTTTTCTTTGATTACGTTACTCCAACGGAGTCTAGCCCACATCAGGCAATTAAAATGGATGTTTGTGAGCCATATCACAATGTGCCTTATATCGACCATGTTTTACAAATAGCAAAGCAGATGGAAACTTATTTAAGTTTTTCAAATGATATATTTGAGGTTTTTGCCCAAAAGTTACCATACTTTGACCATATGTATCTCTGGTCGGAAAAAAACAAAAAAGCCGCTAGTCAACTATTAGGTGGCACAACACAAGTCAAAGGAGAATAAAATGACTGCACCAAAAGAACCCAAAGCAAAAAAGCTAGAGTGGGATTTTAATACACTCTATAATATTGAAATTGATGACGCTGACGTTACAGTGCGTACACATACAAGTAAAAAATATAACAAGCAGACAAGGGCTTGGTCAGAAGAACCATACGATTTACCTTATTTGAAATGGTCTGTAGCTTGGAGGCTTTTATTACAAGTTTATCCCCATGCCACTTATCGATTTGAACGATTTATTGTAAATGAAACTCCACAAGACTGTCAGTATCATATTGATAATACAGCAACAGTTCATTGTACTGTTTCGATAGGCGATAAACATCAAGAGATGTGGTTGCCTGTTATGAATTATCAAAACAACGCAATTAAAAATCCAGATGCCAGAGATATTAGTGACACAAAAATGAGGTGTTTGGTCAAGTGTATTGCCATGCTTGGACTTGGAATGAGTCTTTATGAAGGCAAATGGAAACCCAAGGAAGAGGTTGTGAGTTCTGGTAAAGTTTACAAACAGGAGTTTACAGGTTCTGATGTAAAAAAGGGTGACCACATTAAACCACAATGGAGGGATACACCACCCTCTCAACCAAAGGGGTTCTAATATGAGAGGTCAATCAAGAGTATTGGATTATCTTCAAAACAATCCTAGAGGACTAACACAGAATGAAGCAAAGGACTTGTTCGGTATTAGTAAACTAAGCACACCAATCCACAGATTACGAGAAAACCATATTATAGATGGTGAATATCAGAAATCAAAAAACAAGTTTGGTGAACCAGTTAAATTCAAAAGATATTTTTATAGAGGAGAAATAAATGGATAACGATAAAGATTTTGCCAATATGCTTTTTGTAAAAGCACCAGATGGCATAGTAGAATTAGATGAAGCGGCTGTTTTATCTGTTAGGCAACAGGTCGAGGACATGGTTACAAAACCCAGATTACGAATGCGTCTTTTCCACAATACAACACAGAAAGGTTCGCCATATTTTGGTGTAAAGTTTTATCCGTATGAAAAAGAAACGATACCAAAATAAAAAGCATTTGATGTGGGTTTCAGAACAACCCTGCTGTTTGTCTGCACACTTTCCTGCATTGTGTGAAGGTTACATACAGGCACACCATCTCCTTAAACCTTTTGAAGGGTTTAGGGGGGTGGGCTTACGAGCCAATGATAAAAACGCTATTCCTATATGTTATAAACATCACTATTTGTTACACAAACGAGGTAATGAATTTGCGTATTTTAAAGAAACGACAGGAGATGAATTGTTCGGTCAACAAATAGCAAAATACCTGTGGGAGAATACACCTTATGATAAATGAGCAAGATGTAGAAAAAGCAGTTGATTACCTGCGTGACTCTTCAAATGAATCTGCTATGGCTACGGCCAACAGAAAGTATTTAGATGAGTTTAGAAAGTCACTAAAATCATTAATAATGAAAGACCATTTGGATAAACCTGTAACTGCTCAAGAGCGTGAAGCATATTCAGATAAACGATATTTGAAACACCTTGAAGCACTACGAGATGCTATACACCAAGATGAACGTCATAAATTTAAACGACAAGCGGCTGAAGCTAAAATAATGGCATGGCAGACCCAATCGGCAAATATGAGAGCAACTAAAATATGAAAAAACTATTATCAGCATTTGAAGCAGGGCAATATTTAGGAGTCGGCAGGTCTACGTTTTTAAAACTTGCCAAAGAAAAACAATTAACTTCTTTGAGAATTGGAAAAAAGCGAGTATTCTGGGATGTGTCTGATTTGGATACTTTCATAGAAAATGAAAAAACAAGTCAGAATAACCTCCCTGTGAAAAACTCAGCCCCTTAAATTGGGGCTTTTTTTATGTTTATTTAATTACTGTGTTGACACTTGTAAACATATACTATAGAGTGATTCGTATAGACACAAATTGAATGGAGAGAAAAATGGAAACCAGAGAAGATTTTATCAGAAAACATTATGGCTCAAATGTTGTTATTTTGGGCAACAAAGTCAAAGTTTACTTCGGTGATACAGTATATGAGTCAAACAAAAGACGTAGGACTTTTCATACTTATGTTGAATACAAAAGTAGAAATAAAAATACTTTTCTTAGAAAGTCACAAGTAGGTCACTGTAGTGACATTTATGTAAAAATCAAAAAAGCATTACACGCCCACAAATTAGGAGAATAAAATGACTGCACAATATACTTACATGGGTAATACCGAAATTTGGATAGGAGATAGAGATAGCTTTTATTATAAGAAAAAAGCTACGATTGTTTCCAAAAGCGATTTTGAGGGTATTTGGTATGTTCGAATAGGCAATGTTCATTTTCCCATAGAAGAAAAACACATGACTATTGGTTTGCCTCCAAAGTTGCAAGGGGTATTCAGATGACAGATACTTCCAGAAAATTAGCGATAGGTCGGATAAAATCTGACCTTCGCTACATCAACGCAGTAGACCTAGCTGACATCATTGCAGACAGGTCTAACCCAGAAACCTATGATTTAGACTTTGCTAAAGAGGTTCATAGGTTATTAGAAAATCATCTTAATCGACTTTTGAAGAATTGGAGAAACACAAATGACACCGAATGAATTAAAACAATGGCGAAACAATCACGGATTAACGCAATCTCAAGCCGCTCAACTTCTAGGCTTAAAAAATAGAAGTTCAATATGTTTGTTAGAAAATGGCAAACGGCCAATCACTAAAATGATGGAATTAGCCACAAAACAAATCACTTATAGAATACAAATTGTCAGAGCTAAAAAGGACATTGGTATATTCTCAAATCTACTGTACGAGATGAGCCAATGAGATACTTACTTATAGCTTTGTTATGTTTATCTGCTTGTAGCAACCCTACAGTAGATTTGAGAGCATCCGGAGCAAATGCCCAATACTATGAGAGGGATTTGTTTGAGTGTAAACGAATAGTCAACAATATACCAATGTCTTTTCTTTATAACCACAAACTACTGGTGGAAGATTGTTTAGAGGGTAGAGGACATTCAATAATAGGAGCAGGAATATGATTAGAAATACTTTAACAATGATAGTGATAGGGTCTGTTATGGCATACCTTATAATGTTTTTAGGTATCAATCTTATACTTAATTGTCAGACTTGGGATAGTTCCATGTGGAATGATACAAGCAGTTGTATTATGCCGCTTGAACTATTTGGATTATGAAAGTTGTATATGTCCTTTATGTGATACTCGTACATGATTATCTCACAGAGGACATGATACTCCACAGAATTGATTTCCCAGACAAAGAGGGCTGTATGTTTGTTGCTGAGTTACTAGATCAGACAAAAGACCCTATCGCTAAGAAACCAAATTGTACAAAAATTGAAATTTATGAGGAAGAACAATGAAAGAAACTATAAAATTATCGTTAGAGGAACAATTTAAATTAAAACCCATACCAAAAACTAAAAAACCGAAATATAAAAAAATAAGTAGTAGGAAAAAAGGAAAATCTAAATATGGTTAATATTAGGCAGGTTGATTTTTAATTGACTCTCTAGCTACCATTAAACCAGACAGGGTGCATAGTCTATCTATCTCCCTGTTACCACCTTCTGTAAGCGAAATTTTGCCCTCTGAGTGGCTAATAAACCCACCCTCCTCTAAATCCTTCATAATGTTTGGGTACGGCTCTCTGTCGCATAATACGGCTATTAAACCACCTAGCCTAATATTCTGTTTGTTAGATAAAACAGGTTTCTTTTTTTTTAACTTACTTTGTGAGTTGTTTTTGCTTTTCATAGGTTCTCAAACCTCCGATGCCTAATAAGCCGCCCAAAACAGTTAAAAGTGTATTCATCTGAAATTCTGGTAAATCCGGTGGCTCTATCCCTATGTAGCTAAATATGAATATCAACAACGGCTGAATTACAAAATGATAAGCAAATGCCACAGCACATACCCATCCCACAAACGGCCTCCAACCACCTTTAAAAAATGAACCTGATGCCGCCTCTGCTTTGTTGACTTCTATTTGTGCCAGACTAAGTTGTTGTGCGTGTTTCTCGCCCATAGTGGCTATCTCATGGGCTAATTTAGCTTTCTGGTCTTTATCCTCTATAAATTTATCTAACAGCCCTGTAACTGGCTCTATTAGGCTTGTAATCATTATTGCACCATACTAAGTGATTTTTGTCTGGTTTCTTCAGTTCGCCTATCCCAACCTCTGCCATAATGCTTGTACGCTGATAAACTTGCGTAATATTCTAATCTTATTTTTGCAAATTCATTTATACAATACTCCGAACCTAAACCCTGCAACAATGCAAGCGTTTTTTTGCCTATTGCTCCGTCTTGTTCTGCCCCACATATCTTCTGAACAAATTTTGCTGACCTACCTGTTCCTGCATTAACTGCCATATCAAAAACCGAAAGGTCAAAACCACCCACAAGGTCATCACATTTGCATCTATCCCAATAATTTTTCTTATATAATGGCTCTACATCTTCAATAGTTAATTCTTTCATTACATCAATGGGTGCAGGTTTTCCTGTCCATTCTGCCCACACTTTTGCCGTAACCCCAAGATTTGTTGACCCTTGATTACCATGCCCATCCCCATCATTACCTGAGTCTCTTTTATCTGCTGTAAAGCCACCCTCATGATGTATCATCATTTCAAAGGCTGTTTTCCAATTCTCTTTCATTTATCTGCCTTTCCGTCTAGTTTTTGAAATATCAAACTCAACATACTTTTAATTTCTGAAATATCGTCTTTATAGTCATCTCGCCTGATATAATTATTTACTATATCCCTGTTAGTTTCTTTTATCTCTCTTGCAACTCTTGATTGATTATCCCATAGCACCCTGACAAACCACCCTATCAAAGCGGCAACCAAACCACCAAGAATGTTTATCATGGCTTGTTCTTCCATCATAAAGCCTCAGTGCAACTAAATGATATTCCATAAACCGACACTTCATTTGTATCCCAACCTAAATCGTCTGTGTCCATTCTAAATACCCCTTTAGGGCTGTTATATGTTATTTGCTGACCAGTACCTACTGCCGCTTTGACAGCAGGTTCTATTTTTGCTGTTACCGCACCTCCAGATGCGTCACAATCTTCAATAACCTGATGTAATTTGTAATCTGCGGCTGATGTTCCTAATTGTATATAATCCCCTGCTTTGAATATTTCTGATGTGTTTGCAATAGACGAGTCTGCCAACGCCAATGATAAAGAATAATCCCCAACTGATGCCCCTGACGCTAATGTAATCGTTCCTGTAGCCGCACCCAATGGAATAATTCTATCTGGGTCACCTAATGTGAAAGTTCCTTTTCTACCATGTAGTGTTGCAAAAAAAGCTGTCCATGCTCCTGCTTGTTCCCTTCGCATTGGTGGTAATGAAAGAGTAGCACCCCACAAAGCATAATCATATTCATAAACTTGCTGAACCCCAGAATAAGGACTTTCTGATACTGCAACTTGTCGTGATAACTGCCATCTTGCTGTTTTAAAATTAGGGGCTGTTGGGTGATTAATTGGATATGTTGGAGCGGCCATCTTTACCCTCCAAATGTAGCGGCAAATGAACCGCCTCTACGTCTTGCATCTAATACTGCTGACATTGCTTGCTCCTTAAACATTGGCATCATTGTTAATATTTCTGCCCTTACTGTTTGTGCTACCCCTGCATCAACATTTATTGATTGATTTACTACTACAGGACTGCCACCTAACATATTCTTTGTGTCCATATTATTTTTGACTACCCCACCAGTATTAGGGATAAATAACTCTGGGCCTCTTTCACCCACTATTGTTGGGCCTCCTATACGTCCACCTCCTGCAAGAAATGGAAATGACGCTTCTGGAAGTGCCGCTGGCGTACCCCCAATCTTGAGAACACTATTTATAATTCTATTTATCACCGCCAATTCAATAGCTTTTGAAATCATACGTTTGACAAATGATTTGAATATATCCTGCAATGCTTCAAGTGAAAACTTACCTTCAACAACCATATCTGCAAATGAATCAGATATGCTTTTACCCATTGACATCATTGCACTTTGAACTTCAGCAGTCATTGGATTTAACATACTCATTTCATGCAGTGTTTGTTGCATAGCAACATTAAATTCATCAGTTGTTATTTTGCCAAGTTTATGAGCGAGTGAAAGGTCATTAAGTAGCTGATTTAGTTCTCGTTGTGGAGGAACTAAATTTTCTACTGCATTTTTTGCGTTTGCTAACGATTCATTTCTCTTATCAAGTGCTAACTTTAATCTTTTATTTTTGTTTATTTGTTTTTCCATGTCATCTAAAACTGCTTGAACTTTAGGGTCAGCACCACCTGCAAATCCACCCAGTTCTGGACTAAAGTCCAATCCTGCTTTTTGAGCCAATGATACAAACTCACTGTTTAAACCCATTAATTCTGCACTTAAAAGATGACCTTCCTTTTGCGATGCTTCTAATGCTTTATTTAACTCAGCTAGCTTATCTTCTGTGTCAGTTACGCCAATAGTGACTTTTCCCAATGTGTCGTTTACAGCCTTAAGCTCTGTATTAAGTGCATCTGTATCATCTCCAAAATCAATTACACCATCTGAAGCCTTATTAATTGCATTTGCTATTTGATCACTTGATAATGCTAATGCTGTTATTATTCCTGCTAATGCGATAAATACGTTCTTTTTTGTGACTTTATTAACCAAAGCCATAGCTATAGCTGTAGCTTTCATGCCATTTGCAAGAGCGACAAACGCTAACGTCAAATTGACAATTTTACCAATTATAACGATTGATAAAAATACTTTTATTGCAATAATGAAAGCATCAAGATTATCCCTTACAAACCTTAATGCCTCTGTTAAACCCCGAATAGCTGATGCTAATGCTTCCCCAATTGTTGTTGCTAAACTTTGGCTTTCTTTTGTTGTTTCCGTTAAAAATCTTGTAAGTTCTTTAAATGCTTCTTGCAAACCTGATTCAGATACTTGCCTTCTAAAAGCCAGAACGGCATCACCCAACATTGACACTGTTCCATCTGTCATTGTTGCCATTTGCTCCATTGAGCCGCTTGCAGTTCCTCCAGTGCCAAACGTATCTTGCAAAATTTTTGCTGTTTCTGACGCAGACATTGATACTCCTGCTTGAAACCCTGCAAACGCTAAAACCCCTCTTTCTCTAAACTGGTCTGCCGCTCCTGCACCACCTGATAACGCTCTTTGAAGGTTTGAAGCGGCATCTTGGAATGACATACCAAACTGAGCCGCAATGTTTCCAGTCATTAAAAGAAGTTCACCTAACTCCTCTGCATCTCCTGACACTGCCGCAAGTGAGCCACCACCCCTTTGAATGTCTTGAAGTGAAAAGGGAACTTTTGCCGCAAACTTTGTCATTTTTTCAAAGGCTTTGCCACCTTCTTCAACTGACCCAAATAATCCATTAAGTCTTAGTTTTAGGTTCTCAATTTCAGCACCAACAGAAATAATCTCTTTTATTTGACCTATGCCAAACGCAACTCCAATAAAAGTTCCAACCGCTTTAATAACATTACCAAGTTTGCCAAAATCGCCCTGCAATCCCTTAACATTGCGACCCATATCTTTTGTGCTGTTTTTTACTTGCCTTTGAACACGATTAAGTTCTCTGCGTAATTTACTTACGTCAGCCTGTATATCTATTAATAAGGAATCAACTGTTGTTGCCATTAGTCAGGATACCTTTCCATCAAATCTTCCAATTCCTCTCGTTTCATTGGGGCTGATTTAGTATCCGTATGAAAATTTCTAAAACCTTCAATCGCAGAGTAAAATTCACTAAGACTCATATTCCAAAATACCTCAGGGGTCATTTGCATTGTGCCAAGACCAATTTCCATGTACTCCTTAAATGGAATCTGTTGTAACCCTACTCCGCTTCTACGTTTCCCTCATCTGCACCTTCTGGCATCAATGATGCCGTTAGTATTTCACCACACGCCTTCATAGCACTTGCTATCCCTGCACTGCCCACTATAGCTTTGATGTCGTGTTCACTAAAATCTTTGTGCATACCCCCTCTTAAAGCCATATAAAGAATAGATACAATTCGACCTATCCCCATATCTGCTTCTGAGAGTTTTGATGCCATTTTAATTAATGATTCACCTTCACGCTCTTCAAGTCTAATTATGGAATCTATAGACAATCTAGCGACATACTCTGTGCCACCAAGATTAATCTTCACTTCCCCCTTCAATGGGTTGCTTGTCATCTGATTTTTCTCCTTTATTAGTTTCTACTAAATATACTTCACCCCTTTGGGCAAAGTCTTCAATCTTGACTACCTTATGTTTGGCTCTGCCAAGCTGAAATTCTGTCAGTTCACTTATCTCCATTTTACAGGGAATTGTGAATAAATTTATCTGACTTGTATTCTGGAACGCATCAAACTCCATTTCACCGATTTTTATTTTTACTTCATTCCAAGCCATGTGTCACCTATGCCGCACTAAATGTGACTGAACCTGCTGACTCCAAAGAAACTGAATAGGTTGCTTCTCCGTTGTATTCACCTGCATACTCTAGTGACGTAATTTGAAATGTTCCTGCATACGTTCCTAAATCTGGAACAATTACATTGTAGCTTTCAAATGTAGAGGTGGCAAACTTTGACCTCAAGGTTGTTTCTGCTGTTGAGTCTGTAAATACACCTGATGCTGAAATGCTCATACTATGAACACCACCTGCCGCTAACAGATTTCTTTGTGACCCACTGTCTTTGTTAGTAATATCAACCATCTCATCATTTAAGGTCATTGATGTGGAACGCATACCACCAACAGTAGTCATTGACCCACTTACATTTATTTTTAATAACAGGCTTTTTCCTAATTGTGCCGCCATATCTTTCTCCTTTAGTTATCTGATACAACAACACGGAATCGCATGATGCCATGTCGAGTAATTCCATCATCTTCAAGCAATACTGTCTGAAACTCATGTCTCAAAGTAATTGCTGAAGCACC
>VTLG01006331.1_pt1 | contig 17077 bp, 30 predicted proteins | sample 4694571 | NCBI WGS metagenome assembly VTLG01 (sample SAMN12604809, study PRJNA352737) | marine metagenome | biome: ENVO:00000447; feature: ENVO:00000209|ENVO:00000569|ENVO:01000036; material: ENVO:00002151; isolation source: viral sequences binned using virsorter ...
AATTAGTCTTATAATAGTTCTCTAAATTCTCATGCGAGAGGCCTAGTCGAAAAAACTCCGTAAACCTTCAACCCTTACACTTTCCTGTTTTTTGGTCTTAGGGTTCTTGACCTTCATTTCGTGAACCAGTTTCGGCATCGTTTCAAAAAATGTGCTTAAACTGGTAAAATGTTCCGTTGACATACTTTCAATAAATTCTTCAAGTTCATTATCAGACATATCGATTTTGTTGTGTATGGTTTCTCCATCATGGATTTCGTGTACACAATTTTTCACCATTTCAAAAATTACTTTGATTTGGCCGTCAGCAGAGATATTCTGCATATCAGCAAGCTTAGGGTATCGCATGACCATTTTAATATCATCTGTTACATCTACAATATTAGAATGTTCTTCTTCCATTTGCACAGCAACTTTAGATAAGTCCAGTTCATGTTCAACCGTAGTTTCTCCATCACTCGGCATGGTCAACAATAGCTTAACTTTTTCTCCTACAGACTTACTTCTTAATTGTAGAAAAATGTATTCTATATCAAACAATGGAGTTTCGTATGGATCAATTTTTCCAAAAGTACAGGCAGATACTATGTTAGCAAATGCTTGTTCTATTTGGGCATCATCTTCCGACTCTTGTGCCATCATTAATATTTTTTGTTCCTTCACCAACCAAGGCCGAAATTTGATTTTCTTACTGGTGGAAGGGAGAACTAACTCATAAGTAGCAGTCTCAAGTTTTGGTAGTGCCATAATTTTTCATCCTTTATTCATGGTTTAATGTTGCCTTAAAACCGCCTTAAAACAGCGGGTAAGGCTCTTGACAGATTCCGTTCAACAGTATTTACTATAGTTTGTCCTATTTTATCTGACAAGCTTGGGGGTTGCTGATTTTGATCAGCAGTAGTCCAATATCTAAAATTCATAGATACGGTAAATGTAGCTAATGTATTATTTGTTCCGTAAGACAATGGTATTGCACTTACAGTCTTAGGAAAACATTCCCACAACTTCAATCCATAACGTCTATTCATTTGTTTGTCTAGTAGGTAAACGTATACCGTACCGACATAGTTGTTATAATATCCCATGTTCCATGTTTGAGGATTGAAAGCTGCATACTGCCACTTCTCAAACAAGACTCTTTCATCTAATTCAGCACTAGGTTGAAATGCTATTTCTATAGTATCATCATATGTTACACCATCAACTACAGTCCTTAATGGGCCGTATATGTTAGTATCGTTTGTAGTGCCCAAGGCCCTGCCAGGTAGGGTTACTGAAGAAGCACGTAGGGATATTGATTTTAAATCTTTTACTGGTACAGAAGAAGCTGCATCTCGCATTGCGTTTGCCGACAATCCCACCGCTTTAGAGGCTGGGGGAAATATTTCTACTTCATATTTGTTGGATTCAGCATATCCCTCTGCTGAGTGATACTCTGATAATATATTGTTGAGAACGCCAAATGCAGCTCCCTCTAAAAATCTTGGAAAAACAGACATTATAGCATTCTCCTAGAATCTCCCCATACAGCAGAGTCAGACGATTTTCTAAACCTTTGTACTGGTAACAGCGTTGCAACTGTAAATTCGTCAGCATCTATTCTACGGAATTGTGTTTTAACATGACCAGCCAAATATCTTTTCAATGTTGGTTTAACCAGATTAATGTTCTTTAAAGAAGAATAATCAACTGCTAACACTGTAGATTCATCAAATTTTGTATTATTACTAAAGTCTACTAGCCTATCTAGTAGTTTTATTCTCAAAGGAATCGGTAAATAGTGTAAATTACAACCAAGGAATCCATCTGGATATTTCTCTATAGGAAGCACAAGAGGGAAAGTGTCGTAATAGGGTAGAGTCTTCTTATGTTTAGGGTCGTATACAAACATATTAAGTCTACCATAAAATGGTACAGATTTTCTTTTACCGTCCCGAATCAAGTCCATAACGCCAGGTTTGCCGAAGTCAGCTATTTTGTCCCTAAACCAAGCGGTTGAGCGAGGCCTGCCTCTAGCTGCTTTGACTACTGATTGTACATACTTACTTTGTGCCATGTAGCTATTTATACGAAATCCCTAGATGATCCTCGTTAAGTATCTTAAACTCCACCCCATTAATATCACAAAATTCTTGTGCAAATTTCCATTTAGCCTCATTTATTAACCACGTTCTAACATTTTTATAGTATCGGCGTGTTTTTCTTTTGGGCGATTTGGGTGGTGAACATTGCACTTTAGGTTTAATCTCTATAATAGATCGTTCAACAGTACCATCGTGTTTTCTTACTTTAATGTAGAAATCAGGGAAATATCGATGTACCTTGCCATCTACAGGGGATAAATAAGGTATGATAATCTCTTCACTACCCCATTCTATAATAGCTTCAGTAGTATCAAGGTATACCATAAATTTACGCTCCCACAAAGATCGATATACTATTCTTTGGGGATTGCCTTTATATTTCTTTGGATTTTTTGGGACGTATTTACCTTTGTATGCCATAACTTTTTCACCTAAATAGACTCATAAGGATATTTAGACAATGGCATTAACATCAGCTATCACAAATCAAGTCGCTAGGGCAGCAACCAAACAGGTAACTGGACTGATTAAAGGTGGACTTAAAGCCGCTTTAGGAGCCGGATCAGGGTCTGGCTCTGATAAATCTGCTTTGCAAGCTGCTCAAACTGGTACAAAAAACCTCTCTTATCCCCTAAATGTGGAAGGTGATGAACAGCAAGGACATTATATAATGTTCATGATCAATGCGGCTGAGCAACCCAAAATCAAAAAAGGTGGAAGATCAGCGCCAGGTAATATTACCTCAAATGAAGATGGTGGTAAACAACAAGGAGCCCCGCCCAAGAAGAGTCAGGAAGCATTTCGAAGAGGTAAGGGCGCAGGGCAAAGTCTTGTCGCTAAACGTCCAGCTAGTTTTAGACTAGACTCTGCTATATCACTCTACATGCCTCCTAGTGTGCAAGTGCAGTATACAGCAAATTATGCTGATGAAGAAATTGGTGTGGGCGCAGAGACAGTTATGAGAGCTGGTAGCAAGGTTATTGAAGCATTTCAAGGGCCAGGCAGTACATGGGATAAAGTAAAGAGTTCTGTAGGTGGAGCTGCCAGTGAACTAGGTCAGGGTGGAGCACAAATAGGAGCTGCTGCACTACTGGCAACGGTAGATGCTATTCCTACAGCTGGAGGCACATCAGCACTTTTACAAATTAGTGCTGGAGCAGTAATTGGAAGTAAATTTGAATTACAATTTACAAACATAGGTCGTAGGGATTTCTCATTTTCATTTAATTTTCTTCCAAAAAGCGAAGCAGAAGTACATATGGTAGAGAGAATTGTACAAACATTCAAATACCATATGATGCCATCTGTTAAAGAAAGTATTGATTTAGCAGGAGTAAACATTAAAGCTGCTAATGGTAGAATATTGACTATTCCAGATACGTTTGATATACAGTACATGTACTTGGGCAAGGAGAACCCCTATCTTAACAGAATTTCTACCTGTTATCTTAAAGATGTTCAAGTGCAATCTGGGGGGGATAAGTATGCGACATTCGAACCATCCGTACATCCTGTAAGCGGGAAAATGGGCCCAGCTCCACAAAAAACATCGTTAACTTTGGCGTTTAAAGAAATAGAAATCATGACCAGAGATAGAATAATGGAAGGGTACTAATGTATTTCGCAGCAATACCAAAAATATTTTATGATGGAACAGGGGCCCAACAAAGTTGGAAAGTTGTTACGAATCTCTTGCGCCGTGTGAAGGTCAGATACCAAGCAACAACTAATACTGCTTTATTTGATACCTATGATATTAAAGAGGGCGAGACACCAGAAATGATTGCTTATAAATTATATGGGGATGCAGAATTACACTGGATTGTTCTTATGATGAACAATATTACGGATAGGTATCATGGTTGGCCAATGTCAACACCACAATTTACAGCATATGTTGCTGACAAGTATGATGATCCCAACGGTGTACATCATTATGAGATCAATCAAACGTCTGGTGACACCACAGTAGTGCTTGATATAGGTACTAGTAACACCGACTATCCAGTAGCAACTCTTATTACTAATTGGGAATACGAAGAGAAAATACAAGACAAATTAAGAAATATTAAATTGGTAGACCCATCTTACGTAGATCAATTTATTTCTGAATATAAAACATTGATGGCTGAGGACAATTTTTAATGAGTGCAAACACCATTGGCAATGCTGGTGAATTTAGTCTAGAACAAGTAGAGATTATTGCAGCTGACAGCACAGCATTGGACATTACTGCAAACGTAGTAGAACTTGATATTTATGAAGATATTGAGAGCCCTGTACTTACAGGAAGAATTGCGTTTGGTGATCCTGTTAACTATATGAACACTTTGCCTATAATTGGTCAAGAGTATATAAAAATAAAATGCAGAACGCCTTCCCTAGAAGCTTCCAATGAAATTATAGAACACCTGTTCTTTGCTCATAGTATAGACGGCGTGGAAGAGGTGAACTCCTCATGGACTGTTGTTGTTATGTCTCTCGTATCAGTAGAGGGTATAATTAATCAAAGAAAGCGGGTTGACAGATCGTTAAAAGGTACGTATAGTGACATAGTAAAAACCATTGTACGTAGTGATCTAGAGAGCACTAAAGATATATACATTGAACCTAGTGCGGCTGTAAAACATATAATTGCACCAGATTGTGCTCCTTTTGAAATACTCAAACGTGCGAGAACCCAGGCTGTAAGTGCTGAGTATGGGAGTCCAACATATCAATTCTATGAAACAACAGAAGGGTTTCATTTTAGGTCTTTAGAGAGCTTATATGTACAGGGCCCGTCTGGATTTTATACAGCAACATCTCAAGGGGGATCGGAGAAGAGAAAAGCTGGTATGCCTAATGTTATTTCCGATTATCAAAAAATCAGAGAGTGGCAAATATCACAAGGAAGAGATTCTTTGTCCTCTGCCGTTAATGGCATCTGGTCTTCCGAAGTTATTGAACATGACATATTTAACAAAAAATGGACAAAATCAACATACAATTACCATGATGCTTATGAGGACGAGTATCATATGAATGATCTGTCCCAAGACGATAACCCCTCAGCACCTATTTTTAGTTCTGGGCCTGTAGACAATGATGAGAATAGGGTATCCGATTATGTAAAGAAATCATACCTATTACCAGTATCTTTAAAGGATAGAAATCTTGGTACAGATTCGCACTACACTAACTCTCTTGGTCACTACCCATTCCAAGGGTATAATCCTAGTAAATGGTTAACCCGAAGAACCTCAGTAGAACAACTACTGGATCAAGGAATTCTATTAACAATGGAAGTAGACGGCTATACAGCAATACATGCTGGTGAAGTCGTTAATGTGGAGCTACCCTTTTCGGCATATAATAAGAGTGCTGATAAGGAAGTATCAGATAAGTGGATAAGAGGGGCATTTGTAATAAGAAACCTTAAACACATGTTTATTAAATCTTCTGGCAAACATACGATGATACTAACAGCTTTTAAAGACTCTGTGGAAAAATCGCCAGAGGGTGTACCGCAAGACCCCAATCCTCAACCGAAGGAGTACGGTAAGTCTAATCAATTAACACCTAGAGATTTTGTTAAAAGAGAAGACTTTTATTAAACGAAAGGAGAGTCCTAAAATTTCTTCACATAGTAAAGTATCTCAACAATCACGAAAACTAGCAAAGGAAGAGAAAATGGCTAAGACACGCAATAGAATCAAAAAAATGCACTTTCAGAAACAGCATAGGAACACCGAGCTAGAACCCCTATCCCAAGACGATAAATACATAGAAACACTAAGTAGATACTGCTACAGAAATATAGGACGAACATTCAATGAAAAGATTCAACGAAATATCACTCCACAGTTTACGTGAGGGGGTATATGATAAAAACATCTTTAAAGCGATCTTTTTAGCTGGTGGCCCAGGCAGCGGCAAATCTTATGTGACAAAGCGTTCCACTGGAGGCCTGGGCCTCAAGGTAGTCAATTCAGATGATATGTTTGAAAAGATGATGAATCAAGCTTCATTATCCCTCAAAATGCCTCCAGAGGAAGAACAGGAAAAAGACGTTATACGAGGTAAGGCAAAAAAGCTTACCGTGTCGAGACATGATAGCTATGTTGAAGGTCGCCTTGGTCTTGTCATAGACAGCACAGCAAGAGATTCTGCTAAAATATTACGACATAAAGCACAACTGGACGAGCTCGGATATGACACATATATGGTATTCGTGAACACTTCTCTTGATGTTGCACTAGAGCGCAATGCAAAACGTGACCGTAGTGTACCAGAATCTCTTGTGGTCAAATCATGGAAAGAGGTACAAAGCAACATGGGCCTGTTCAGCAATGCGTTCCGAAAGGGATTTATTGTGGTGGATAATAATGATGCCAGTGAGGATGTTTTAAAGGGCGTATGGAAACGTGTAACAGGCCTGTTGAGAAACAAAGTCACGAATACCAGAGCTAAGAACTGGATTGCAATGGAGTTAAAGCGTAAACATCGCCCATGACTGACTCCTGTTATATCTGCAAACTTGGATGGTTGCCAGAGGAAGAAACACCGAAACTCGTATGCCATGAAGGCTTGTGGTACTGTGAGCCGTGCAATGCGGTTATACAAGAGAGAGCACGAAAGAGCTCTGCTTGGCAAGCATACCATTTACCCTACCAGCTGTTGCAAAAATATCACAAAAAACCTAAAGATAATGCTTGACATTACCTCTAGAGTGTGTTAGCTTAAGACATACTCAAGAGAAAGGTTTATTATGCATTGGGAAATTAGGAACACTAAAACAGGTGATATTGTCACCTCAGAGGGTTGCCCCGGCAATGCTGCTGAGCATTGCATGATCCTTAACGAGATTAAGGGTGAAGGCTCCTTTAAGGTGGTCGAGGTCGCTGATCCTGAGCCTGGATTGGTAAGGATGATGGCAAAGGCCCTTGTTTGTGATGCTTAACGAAATCTCATTCGTCCACCCTAATGTGTCGAAAAAGGATAGGGAACTGTTCGGATTTGATGAGGGTGATGAGCACACCATAGGCCATGCTGTCAATTCGACAACTGGTGATTGGATGATGTGTCATCTGATGCACTTTGCAGGGCTCTTCCCCAGTGTTTCAGCTGCAAGGAAAAATGGGTGGAATGAACCCATTCCAGAAGGATTTTCAGAATTTACCGTAGGTAAGGGTAAGAAAAAAGTGTTCATTTTGAACGATTTCGCTTGACATTACCTGTTAAATGTGATAAGCTAAGATATAATGAAAAAAGGAAAAAAGATGGGATATAAAATCAGACTAGGCGGCACTCACAAATTTGTGTCATCGATTGGGATTGACGAAGCAAAATTTGTAGATGGTTGGAATAACCCAGCTGCTATAGTTTTTCTCACAAAAACCTCGGCCGAGACGGCTAAGAAAAAGTTGTGGGAAATTGACCCTTTACATACTCATTTGGAGGAAACATGAAATATATTGATTTTATAAGTGCGAAAAAAGGTGGCCTTGAAATGAGGGCCGGAACAAATGTTCTTTGGTCTGATACCGTTGAAGGTGTTGCTCTTGCCATACATGATTATGGTATTGAAACAACCGTTATGGGATCGTCCACGATGGATTTCGCCTCAGAGGAAGGTTTTGCTACCGATATGGGAGCAATGAAACTTTGGAAAGACGCCCTTGAAAGGGCAGGAGTGTAACGATGATTAAAGTTGGTGATAAATTAGTTTTCAATTTTGGTGCTCATTTTCCTACCAAGATGGGTACGGTTAGGAGCATAGTTCCTTCCAAATATTCAAAAGGTGGAGCTTTCGCTGATGTTGTACTTAGTAAAGAAACCGATGAAATTGGTAACACTTTTTCAAAAATTACCACTGCTGATATTGGTGACATAATGATGCCTGGTGAAACTACTGTTAACGGCTCGCCGATAGGAGTGTTTTTGCACGAAGGTAAATTAGGAGAGGCTTTGGCATGAAAGTAGATTTGTTGGATGCGGTGAAAACTGTTCCTTTGGAATATGCTTACAATATTGCCGCTAAAGGCCCTACAGCTTTCGATACTACTTATCTTGCAGAATTGAAAGCAGAAGTTACTAAGGTTCTTGCTTCTCTTACTCCAAGAGAAGAAAGAGTTATAAGGCGCCGGTTTGGTATTGGTGTTGAACCAGCAACTGGTGAAGAAATTGGTGAAGAGTTTTCTGTGACAAGAGGCCGAATTTATGGAATTGAATCCAAAGCTTTGAGGAAGCTTAAACATCCGTCACGAGCAAGGAAATTACGAGGATTTTGATATGAAAAAGAAGATTTTATCTTTTAAAGAATTTACAGCTCTTACCGAAGGGAACGCTGATTTGTGGTTTCTTAACGGCGTAGAGAAAAAGGATTGGGATAAGTTTCCAACGTGGAAAGCTGCCACATGGTCAGCTACAGCGGTCGCCGCTAAAGAGAATTTATCTATTTCGGAGCTATATGAGATAGAGAAAAAAGGATAAATAGTGCTTGACATTACTCAGAAAGTATGTTAGCCTATGTATACAATAGAGAAGTGAGAAAAATTATCGATGTGAATATAACGTAAATCCCAGCTAAACCGTGAGTAGGTTCTCCCTGTAAGAATTGAAAGCTATCGGGATCGGAGTGAGTTACAGGGACGCCCCTTGGAATCATATTTCCCCCAAGGGGCGGTAGGCGTGAGGGACGCAGCTCGAAACCCCCAAGTTCCGACATCGGCTTTGACGCCGTAGAACGCCGGGGGGATGACAAGGCGGGGAATGGGAAAGCGACTTCCGAAATTAGCGCCCGTGTTTGGGGATCATGGTTAACAAAACCCCATCTATTTCCACTTTATAGGTAAAGGTAAAATGACTATTAATATTAAAAAAACCTTCAACAATGTTGATGACGGTATTGCGAATATGATCGCTGCCGCCAACTTTGACTATTGTGACGGTGATCGGTTTAACGATGACATGGTTGCAGAATTCAAGGATGGTTGGGTTGTCAAGGAAGGTTCTAAGTACACCAAAATTTCTACAAAGAATGGTGGTTGTGCTTGGGGATTTGTTGTCAACACTGACAATGATAAGAAGTTCAAGAAGGGTGACATCTTGAAGTGTGCTGGTTTCAGTGCGCCTGCAAGAAACGCCGCAAGAGGTAACGTCCTTGATGGTGGTTTCTCAATCAACTGGACTGGCCCTCTCTATTTGGTCGGCCCGGCTGGTTATTCTATTAAATCAACCAAAGAAGGAATTTTCGGATAATGATTAGATTTGTGATCGGTCTTATGACTGTTATTGCTGGAGTTGCAGCTGTCGAAGGTACAGCTCCTCTAGGACATGGAATACTTATTTCTACTCTCGGCATTATGATAATGCTGTGGGGTATAATCGGCATGAATGAGAAAGGAGATTTAGCATGAGTGCAAAATTGGATGCCTTGTTAGGCACATTAGACAAAAAGAACTATGAGAGTGTATCTGTCATACATGACAACGGCCCCGCCGGTGTAAATGTTGTTGCTTTTGTCGAAATGTTAAAAACACTAGACACTACAGACAAATTAGAGTTGGCTTTTAAGTTGACCAACAGCATCGAAGATGCATGGTACAACAATGAAGAAATCACTAAGATGTTTGATGGTGATGGATGCCGGTCAACTATGGTTGGCGATATGATTTTAGTCGGCCTTGAGAAGTTTAAGGTTGAACCTAATGGATGGAGCAAAATATGATAGGAATGAAAGCACTGCTGATCGTTTCAGCTATAGCTGGTGGTGGAGATTATACCACTGAAATGCCTAATATGAAGTCTTGTTTGGATGCTAGAATAGCTATAGAGAAACAAGCTAAGGACATTAAAACTCTATGTGTCCCAACGCAAGACGAAACTAAGAAGGTAGAAGCCTTCTTCACGATCTTCATGAATATGATTGATCAACTCAAGGAGTACGAAGAAGTTGAAAAACTCAACAGAAATGACATATCTGAAGAGAATTGCAAACGTGAATTTGGTTCTTTGTTCTGTAAAGAGTAAATGGGCCCAGGCCTATTGGGAAACTGTATTACTTAGCCTTCTCAGGTCTGCAAAACGGCTCAACTAAATAGAGCTATGCAAGCAGTTACTATTACAGAGAAAGCCAAAGACTACCTCAATAGTGTCGCAAATGGCGATTATGTAACCCTCGGCGTAAAAGGCGGGGGTTGTTCTGGATTCCAGTATGTATGGGATTTCAAAAAGAATTGGCCTGACGTTGAATGGTCTGATCCTATAAATGACGTATTGGTGTTAGACCCTCTCGCTGAGATGTATGTACTGGGCAGTGAAATAGATTATGTAACGGAGCTAGGGGGGTCTTATCTCGCAGTTAAAAACCCCAGTTCTAGCAGCTCGTGTGGCTGTGGTGAATCATTTGGAATGTGATGTGGCAAAAATTAAAACCTCAGTATGATATAGATCAGCTCAAATGGGAATATGAAAATCTCACTGAGCTTCTTGAATGGTACTACTCTGCTGGAGATCACAGTCAACAGCTGTGCTTACAGTCCATAAAGGGTGATTCTGATCCATATAAGAACGGCTGCGGTAGTATGAAGCGTTTCCCTGACCGTCAAGAGGATGATTACATAGTAATCAATGATAAAATAAAAGGCACTATATTTGCAAATATAATTTCCACATGGGTTCGATCTAGGTTCATGACAATGGGAACAAACAGCACATATAGCGTACACAGCGATAAAGCTCCACGTTTTCACCTCGCAATAGATACTCACGAATATGCATATTTTTTCTGGCCTGAATCCGAAAAGATATTTCATATCCCTGCTGACGGCCATGTATATTGGATAGATACTAGAATACCCCACACTTTTATTAATTGTGGCCAGCCACGCACACACCTTGTCGGCGTGGAATCGCCACTATATGAGGATATATAATGAGAGAAGATATAAGGGAATGTTACACCTACGTAACAAACAATGAAGACGAAACCCAATATATTGGTCTAACACCCAAAGCTGAGAGATGGCAAGGGGTGATATACAAATACGGTAAGGTTGCTATACCTAATGAAATAAATTCAGAAAGCGACTTGAATTTACGATTCGATTATGATATAGTTGATAATAATTCGTTGCCTCCAGAATGGTTAGAATCAGAAGAATTTACTAATTTGATAGGCGATGTGCTTGTTGATATTATGGATCAGCAGCTAGAACAGGGGGAATTACAATTTAATGAACCAAACGATTGAAAGAACAACGCTCGGCCAACTGGTAACGAATGAGGATTATGCACGAAAGGTGCTGCCTCATATAAAGGCTGACTATTTTGCTGACAAGACAGAAAGAACGGTTTTTGAAGAGATTCAGAAATTCGTTGAGCGATATAATGCTCTGCCCACCAAACAAACTCTAGAAATAGAGATAGACACACGGCGGGATTTGAATGAGGATGACGTTAAGCGTGTGGTAACAACTCTCAAAGAGCTGGACGTTGATAATAATGCTAACCTAGAGTGGTTACTGGAAACGACAGAAAAATTCTGTAAGGACAAGGCGGTATATAATGCCATCGTTGAAGGAATATCAATCATTGATGGCAAAGATAAGAACAGGTCAGCAGATGCACTTCCAAGCATTCTCTCAGATGCCCTTGCTGTTGGTTTTGATAATCGGGTTGGTCATGACTACCTTGCCGACAGTATGGAGCGCTTTGACTACTACCACACAGTAGAAGAGAAGATTCCGTTTGATTTAGAGTTTTTTAATAGAATAACCAAGGGTGGGCTGCCGCCCAAGACGCTGAACATAGCTCTCGCTGGTACTGGCGTGGGCAAGAGTTTGTTCATGTGTCATGTGGCAGCGAATTGCCTGAGCCAGGGCAGGAACGTACTTTATATCACATTGGAGATGGCAGAAGAGCGTATTGCCGAGAGAATAGACGCCAATATGATGAACATCACCATAGATGACCTTCACGATCTACCTAAATCTATGTACGACAACAAAATAGATAAGATAAAAGCCAAAACAGAAGGGACTTTGATTGTCAAGGAATATCCGACAGCTGCAGCCCACACTAACCATTTTAGAGGGTTAATTAAGGAGCTCGCTGTCAAGAAGTCATTCAAACCAGATATTATATTTGTGGATTATCTGAATATATGTGCTTCGTCTCGCTTAAAAGGAGCATCTAATGTCAACAGTTATACATACATCAAGTCGATTGCTGAGGAACTTAGGGGATTGGCAGTTGAAACAAACGTCCCGATTATGTCTGCTACACAAACTACACGCTCAGGCTTCACCTCAACGGATGTGGGTTTGGAAGATACTTCTGAGTCTTTCGGTTTGCCAGCTACGGCTGACCTCATGTTTGCACTCGTTAGCACAGAAGAACTTGACGCACTTAACCAAATCGCAGTCAAACAGCTGAAGAACAGGTATAATGACCCTACCATCAACAAGCGCTTTGTGCTGGGCATAGATCGTGCAAGGATGAAGTTATTTGATGTAAAGCTGGAAGAGCAGAAAAATTTACAGGACGCAAATCAGGAAAGCGACATAGAAGAGCCGTTTGCTGAGCCAGTATTCGATAAAACAGATTTCGGTGGGTTTAAGATGTGATGAACGAAACTGTATTAGCTCTTATGCTGTGGATTTCAGCAGCAACAGGCTGGGCAGTACCAGAGCCACCCAATATCAAATATACAGATAGCGGCCAGGAATTGTTCATGCTCTCTAATGAATGTGATACGAAGCCAAGCCAGCCCATATGCCAGACGTACAATCCAGAGATGAGCGACATATTAGGGCTATATAATAACGAGACAAAAACCATCATCTTGAATAAGGATTTTTGGTGGGCCTCCACAAGAGATCAGTCCATACTGCTACACGAGCTGGTACACCATATGCAGTACAGCAGAAATTATAAATTTTACAGAGGTCTATGCAAGGGGCTGATAGAAAGAGAGGCCTATGATCTACAGGAAAAATGGCTCAAAAAAAGAGGTAAGACACTACTTGAAACCATAGACCTCGGCCCTCTTATGAGACATGTCCTGACACAGTGCGAATTTGGCTTTGGCGGATAGATGAAAAATAAAGAGATACGAAAATTAGTAGAGGATATGGAGAACTTTTTTGGGGTAGAAATGCCGTCAGTGGTCAACTACCCAGAGTCATTCAAGTATTATATAGTAATATATAAACATTTTACGGGGGCATAGCTCAGTTGGGAGAGCGGGTGCTTTGCAAGCATCAGGTCGTGGGTTCGATTCCCTCTGCCTCCACCATTTTTACTTGATTTCCTTGACATGTTTTTCTTTGAATATGCATATGCCTGTGGCCACATCATCACTCACACAGCCGTCATATCCTTTATCCATTAACATCATAGTCAGCATGCCTGCAAACATGGGATCATCACTGTAATCCCTTACGCCCAGGCCCATCTCTTTTTTTATGTCTGCAAAATCCTTGTCCGTCTCGGCATCACAGATTTTTAATCCTCGTTTAATTTTATACTGCTTGACTGTGCCCTTGCCTGTTCTATTGGCAAAGGCCTTAGCCATACCCTCAGACCAGCTTAGATAAACGCCTTTACCTAACGCACCCATACCTGTACCACGGCCGCCTTGGCCAGTACCTCTAAAGAAAATACCCTTGTGTTTTTTCCAGAGATAATCATACATGGAGGCTTCTACGAGTTGATGTTGTTTGAAAGTTTTCATTAGCTTCTCTTTTCCAAATAATTATCTAATAATCCTTCAATATTTTTCTTACCAACTGGATTTGCTGAGTGAACATCATAAGTAAAATTCTTGGGAATCCAGCGGCCCTTTTTATCCAAATCCCTTTCTACCATATCTTTTGTAATATCAAATCCTGTTTTAGAGTTTGCGCCTAAATCATGATCAAAAGAAATGTATGAGGGGCAGCCATTTTTGTCAAAGATTTTCATAGTCTCCTTGTAATCTCTGGCTATATAATCGAACTTTATCTTAGCAGGCTCTCGTTCATCATCAACGAACAGCTTATATTTTCTTGCCTCTGTTATGAATGAACTAAAGCGTTTCATTTGTCCCAAGCCTTTATAGCCGTGAAATTGTTGTAAGAGAATTCCATGCGATCCACCAGCTTGACAGCGTTGCCCTCAACACGGTCTATCGCTACATAACCCTCTGGGTTGGTCGCTTTGAACCCCTTAGCCGTCCGTATAAACGTGCCTATGGACTTTACTTTGTTCAACTTGGATACAATCATCATTTTAGCTTCTACAAGAAAGTTCTGAAATTCGATTACGTAGGCCAGATTATTGGTGTGTTTTTTCGCCTCTCGCATGAAGTCTTTTTGAAGATTCTCGTATTTTTTCTTACCAGCTGGGCTCTTTACCTTGTCAATCTGTTTACCAATCGAGTCTTGCACCCATGTCACATATCCTTGGGCATGGCTTCGTGGATTTTTGATACGCTCTCCAGCCCTCACCTTGGAATTATTATATGTCTTGAGAGAAGCCCCAGCAAGAGAGCCAGTCATGGAATTTTGCATAGCGAGGAAGGTACGTAGGCCAGGGCCGTTAATTCTTCCAAATGTTTTCCCAACTTTTGAGAGAATATCCGTAATAGCTTCAGTTTCCCCAGCTGTGAAGGTAGAAGTGCCAGTTGTGTCCTTATACGTAGCATCATCCATCCACACAGAAGAAGGCCTTTTCAGCCCACTTATATTCACCCCGAAACTCGCTTTCATGGACGCAAGATCGGAACCAGAATAAGTCGTATGCCATACTATGCCCAGCTTCGCCGCTTTTATTTTAGCACCAAATTTGCTGTCCACAGGAACAGCATATACAATAGTATTAGGTTGAAAAGTATAATGGGCCAGTCCATCAATCTTGGTCGTGGCCACATCATCTGTAAACATAAGATCGCCTTGGAGCACCCCGTCAATACCCAATTTACCCAGCTCTGCCAGAGCCACCTTAAATTTACCCACAAGAGCTCCAGATAGGTCATCATCAATCTCCTTATTACTCTTATAAAGCTTTGGATTGACATTAAATACAGACTTTTTCGCTACGAAGAACTTGCCGTCAGATGGGTCTATGCCAGCAAAGATTGCTGGAGCTCCGTCCCATTTCACAGTCATATTCACAGAAGAACGAGAAGCGCCAGCCAACATATCACGCAGGCTCCTCAGAAAATTTAACGCCGCTCGGCCACCATCCACACCATAGTTGAGTATTTCATCCTCTAGGTGCTCTAGGTGTAGGTTCTTTCCGCCCTTATCCTCAGAGAGCATAGTAGTAAATGACATCATTTCCATACCTTTCATTGTGTATTTATATCATAAGGCAGGGGGGTTGTCAAGCGGAAAAATAGAGGGGGCTAGATAAAAAGGTACGAATAAACATGAGTCTTTGGTGATATGAATTCGCAGGGCCTCGGCTCAGAGCTGCCGCCCCCGGCCGCTTTTATGCAAAAAAGCTCAGAAAGTCCCTTGACTCTAGAGCAGAAAAGTGATATATAGGCTATGCTGGGCTGCTTAAAGTAGCTTAGAGCTACGATCCCGCCCACATATGCAGAGGCCCCTCAAGACCGCCCCCAAGGGCCTCTGCCATTTTTCGCTTGACATTGCCTCTAAGATGTGGTAGTATAAGGCATGATGACGAATTAGAGTTAACCCCATAGACACCGCACGCTACCCAGCTGATTGGGTTCTCGGCATAATCCGTTGGCGTGCTAGGGGGTCGGATGTAAAATAGATCAGCGGCAGGGTTGCTCCCCTATTGGTGCAGAGCTTAATTCCCCTGTCATGAACCGCAAAAGGCCTTCGGGCCTTTTTTTTAGCTTAATTGCGATTAATTGCCAGAAAGTGCTTGACATTGCTCTCAGGCTGTGGTACAGTAGCAGCAGAATAGGGGATGAACCCATTAAGGTTGGAATGGGCCTCAGCGAAGTTCTGCAGCAGCAGTGAGGCGTTAAGTGTTGGGTTCTCCCCTGTCCTTCTGCATCCGCATGAGCCGGCTCAGCTTATGGGGGGGTTAAAACTGAGCCGCTCTGGGTAATCTATAAATGCAATAAGTATCCAGATAAATAATGGCCTCAACAGGAGGTGGACTATGAGTGAAATCCTTGATAGCGTATCCCTAGTTAAGTTATCGATCTTTGAGCAAGAGCTCACTGATCCCTTTATATCCCAACAGTACAGGGAATGTCTTACAGAAAGGATTGAGCAGCTCAAACACCCCCCACCCCCAAAACTGGCTGAACAAAGATGACTTAAATGCTGGATATTATTATAGCTATTTTGGATTATTTGCTTGACATTGCTCGTAGCTTATGTTACTATAGCATATGTTAACCTACAGAATGGAAGAGTATAAATTATGAAGACCAATATTGGAGATACAGTCAGCTATCTCAACGAATACGGCGATAAACGTCTCGGCATTATCAGTGAGGTTGCCTCAGATATGGATAGTTACGAGGATATGAAGCTGGAAGACGGAGTTCCGTACTATGCTTCGAAGAAGTTGACGGCCGCTGAAAATAAGCGGCGAAAGGCGAGCGGAAAATCTGTGTTGACCTCTCCTGTTTATGCCCCTGTTAAACCTAAAAATATGGCGAGTGTCTTTCTGGTGGTTGATCGTGGTAAGTGGGGAGAAGCGTTCGTGTACTTGGATGAGGTATCCGTAGTTGGATAATTTTGTAAGAAGATACGAGGGCGTTATGAAGCCCTCTTTGTGTAACCAGCTGATCAGGACTTTCGAAGCTCCTCCAAACGCTAAGATGCATGTGAGGGAGAATCGTCTGACGGCAGTTCATCTGCTGTCGGATCGTGAGAACAATCCTTTCGCCCCTTATACCAGCGAGCTCTTTGAGGTCATAACAAGCTCCGTAGAGCGGTACAGGAACGAGCTGGAGATCAGCCACTGGCCGAAGGAATACGGGCTGGAGCCTCCCAAGATGAAGCGGTACTTTGTAGGCGGAGAAGACCGTTTTGATG
>VTLG01008118.1_pt1 | contig 17076 bp, 31 predicted proteins | sample 4694571 | NCBI WGS metagenome assembly VTLG01 (sample SAMN12604809, study PRJNA352737) | marine metagenome | biome: ENVO:00000447; feature: ENVO:00000209|ENVO:00000569|ENVO:01000036; material: ENVO:00002151; isolation source: viral sequences binned using virsorter ...
CACCATAATCTGCATGAGTTGGATCATGCTTAGTATATACAGGAAATTTAACTGTATTTGTTCCAGAAGGTGCTGCCACCATCTGAATAAGATTAGGCATTATTGCTGCCTTATTAAATTGAACTGTCGCTGCTGCTACTGCTGTACCTAAACCACCAGCTGCTACACCAACATCTGTTACTACATTACTTTGTGCCATACTAACTCCTAAACTTTAACCCTCTATCAACTACATTATGCCTTCAAGTAGGATTGTTTAATTATTTAACTTTACCCCATTGATAACCCTTAACAGTTTCTGTTAAAAACTTATCACAACCTTTAGGGTCTTTCATTGACCATTCTTCCATAGAAGAATAACCACCAAATTCTCCTAATTTAGCATCTCTGCCTTCAGGAACATTTGGTACATTAGAACTTTGTGTATTTAATCTCTTTGATAATTTTTCTATATCACTTAAAGACAAATGATTAAATTGTTCTCTATCATCTTCAGAAAAGGATTCTAATAATTCAGATTTACGAGTATTTAAGTAATTATCATATTCTCCAGCTTTTTTAGTTAAAGATTCAATATGTTGATCTTTTTCAGTAAGAATAGTTTTAAATTCACCAGCTTCTTCCATTTTTTTCTGTCTAGATGCTGCCTTATCTTTTTCAAACTGTTCTAATTTGCTTTGAAGTTCTTGATTCTTACCTCGTAGCTTTTTATTATAATCTACTTCATTCTCATGTAGAGATTTCCAATTTGTATCATTTGTATTACTTTGATCTGTCTGATCGGTTTGAGCTGTCTGCTCTCCAGGACTTACTGTCTGTTCATTCTGGTTTTTTACTTCTTCGGTCATTTTGTTTAAACTCCTTTTGACTTTTTTAGTAACATAAATATACTATTTGTAGTATATTTGATAATGAAATATATGAACTATTCTACTAAAATACAAAAAATTTTATTATAAATCATGGAATATACACAAAATATTGAAGAATATAAGAGTAAATGGTTTAATTTCGTAAAGTATGAACCCCATAGTGGTCAAAAGAAATTACATTTTCCTCCAGGTGGCATTTATAATGCAGACAACAATCCAGATGGTACAAGATATACTGTAGTATCTGCTGGGAGAAGGTTTGGAAAGAGTTTTAGTGCAGCAAGAGAAATTGAAATCCAATTATGTATTCCTAATTCTGTTTGTTGGATTATAGCTCCTAATTATTCTACATCTAATAAAATATTTGAATTTGTTTATGCTGAACTTGTAATTAAAAAAGGATATAAACCTTCAAGGTATTCTGCAAAGGATCAATATTTAGAATTTGATTGGAATGGTGGCAAGTCTGTATTAGAAGGTAAGTCAGGAGAGTTTCCTAATTCCATGATTGGAGAGGGAGTATCTTTAGCAGTATTTGATGAAGCAAGTAAGATAAAAGGATTAAAAAAAATATGGGAAATGTATATTAGACCAACATTATCTGATGGTAATAGAGGTAAGGGTAGAGCAATATTCATTTCTACTCCTCAAGGACATAATTTCTTTTATAGATTATTTTTAAAAGGACAAAAAAGAGATCCTAATTGGTATTCTTTTAATTCTCCCTCTTGGGATAATAAACATTCATTCCCAGAAGGAAAAGAAGATTTAGATTTATTAGAAGCAAAACAATCTTTAACTGATGAGATATTCAGGCAAGAGTTTGCAGCAGAGTTTACATCATTACAGGGTAGAGTATATAATGATTTCTCTAGGAATGAGAATGTAGGTCAATATAGATATAGATATAATTTGCCTACTTTTATTTCAATAGATTTTGGTTATCGTACACCAGCAGTATTATGGTTTCAAACAGAAAAGATAAATGATGTGGATCACATTTATTTTATAGATGAGATAGTTCATCAAAACAATATTAAGACAACAGAATTAGTTGATATGATTAAAAGCAGACCATATCAAATATCAAATGTATATGGAGATCCTGCTGGTTATCAAGTTCAGGCTTCAGTAGGAAAAGGTGAAGCAGATATATTTTATCAAAATACTGGGTGGAGAGTATTTGCAGTAAGAGATAAAGCATCTAGGAGCATAGCTTCAGGTGTATCTCATGTAAGAAATTTTGTATTATCTTCTGAAGGAACAAGAAGATTACATATAGACAAAAAATGTACTGGATTAATAGAAGATATGGAAGGTTATGCATACCCTGAAACAAAAGAAGGTTATGAAATGAAAGAGCTTCCTAAAAAAGATGGTTATCATGATCACAGCATGGATGCTTTGAGGTATGCACTTGTGAATCAATTCCCAATAAGACAATATCAAATTAAATTCAGGAGCAGATAATGATTTATTCAATGGCAAGATCAATAATAGATAGTTCTATTAAAAGACAAAAACTGGAACAGGCAAAAAACAGGAGAGCATTAATTTATAAAATGCTTGATTATTATAATGGTGATAATACTGAACAATATGTAAAAGATAGATTTAGTGCTACTTCATTCCAAGAAGTTCCAATAAGTTCAATGAATATTACTAAAAGATTTGTAGATAAAATGTCAAGAGTATATACTCTTGGTGCTAATAGAACACTACAAAGTAAACAAGATGTTTATGATGATTTAATAATATCTAAAGATGTTAAATTAAAACATTTTGAAAAAATGACTAAATTATTAGGTACTATTGCTGTGCATGTAGGAATGGATGATAACATAGATGGAACTAAATGCTTTAAATATACACCAAAATATGCTTTTGATGTTATACTTGATGAATTTGATCCATTTAAACCAATCGCAATCAAATATCCTATTCTCTTAAATACTGATGATGCATCTGTGGGAAATGAAGTATTACAGTATGCTTATTATGATGATCAAGGATTTATTATATATGATGAGAATGGGAAGGAATTAAAAGCTGAAACTCATGATCTTGGAGTTTTACCTTTTGTGTTTATGCATAAAGATCATCAACAGCTTGAATTTCATACTCCTGGAGCTTTTGATATAATTAATGCAAATGAACAACTCAATATCTTATTTACTGAAATGAATTTAGGTATGAGATTCCAAATGTTCGGACAATATACAGTTACTGGAATGTATGCAGATGAAAATGTGCAAAGAGCAGGATCTGATGAGATTATAATATTACCAGAAGGTGCTAATATGAATATTTTAGCTCCATCAGTTAATGTTAATGATGCTATTACTCTTGCAAAAACTATGTTAGAGGTAACTGCTTCTAATAATCACTTAACTGTATCGTTTATAGATCCTCAAAAAGATAGACCTCAATCTGGAACTGCTCTCCAAATTAGGAATCTTGAATATAATGAAAAATACCAAGATGATCTTGGATTATGGATAGAGAATGAAATGGAACTATATGATTTAGAGAAAAGAGTTGCTGCTTCTAATGGAATTAGCTTACCAAATGAATTAGGTATAGACTTTAATGAACCTCAAACAATTATGACTACTCCAGAAGAAATATCAATGAATACTTGGTTATTAGAAAACAATCTAACAACTAAAGCTAAATTATTAAAGAAATACAATGATGATTTAACTTTAGAACAGGCACAAACAGAAATTAAAGAAAATGAAAGTATAAATGGCACAAAAGAAAAACAAAGTGGATCAATCTTTAGTAGAGTTCGTAACTCAACTCAAAGACCTGAATGATATTGACATAGAAATACCTAGAGGTAATATTAAATCAATAATTAATGATCCAGAACAATATGCAAAGGACTTTATAGAAGTATCTTTTGCTAAATTTATACCTAGATATATTAAATCTTATAAACTTGGAAAAGAATTTGGAAAGAAATTAAATGGTAGAGATAAAGATAAAGCAAAACTTTAGTGTTGAAAAATTACTAAAAAATATAGGAGTGTCTACTTCAATATTACTCAATGAGATTGCCAAACCTATTAAAGAGGGATGGGATGAAGAACTAAAAGGTAATTTTCAACCATTAAAAAAATCAACAGAGAAACTACATGGAAGTCATAGACCATTACACTTAACTGGTAAGCTTTCAAAATCTAATAAAATAATAAAAGCAACTCCTAAAAGATTAAAAGCAGTAGTTAAGAATACTGCTAAAAGTTCAAAAAACTATAAAATAAAAACTCCAAAGGGAAAGGTTTATAAAGGAACTAGGAAATCACCTCCTGTATTTTATGGTTATTATCAGAATTATGGATTTACAACTTCTTCAAGCTCCTTGATACCTAATAGAGATGTTCCTCCAAGAGATTTTACAACTAAAACATTTAAAAATATTGAAAAAACTCATGAATATAGAGCTGCACAAAAGAAATTTGCAAAGAATTTAGATGAATCAATGAAAGTGGCATTAAAATAATGGCAATAGATGATTATAGCGAAATATTTGGAGATGACTTTCAGGAAACACTAGAAACATTAGAAGAACAATTCCCTGATGATATAGATACAATTATAGATGAAATAATTGCACTTATGATCTTTGATTCAGAATCTTTTTCACTTAATGTGGATAAATATGTTTCTCAATTAAGAGCAAGTGGAATAGGTGATGAAACAATAGAAGAACAACTCACTAAAGACATGGAAGAAGGTGGAAAGATATTTGGACTTCTAAAAAATGCAATTAAAGCTGCAGTTGTTCTAGGAATAGCTCAAGCTGCAAGATTCGGACAATATGAAGAATTTGGTACGGATCAAGAATTTACTTGGATAACTGTATCAGGACACCGAATATGTCCAGATTGTGAAGAAAGACAAGGAATGACATTGCCTTTTTCAGATTGGGAATCAATAGGACTTCCAGGAAGTGGATGGAGTGTATGTGGAAGCTTTTGTTACTGCGTTTTAGATCCTACAGGAACTGTATCTAGTATAATTCAACTACCTGCAAACTCACCTATAAGAGAAAAATCAAGCTAAAGTTAAAGGAGTATAATAAACATCATCTCCTTGCAATTCCATTAATTCAACAATAATATCTTCAACATCTTCTATTATATATTCGCTATCTATACCAATACATTGAAATAGAAGATCAAAATCTTCTATATAGCTAACCATAACAAAAATAGTTGCTTTATTTTTTTTGTAATATTTTTGCTTCTCGTTTATGTAACTCATCTAACCATTTTCTTCTTGCTTCAGGAGTTGGTTTACCAGGAGGTAAAGGTTTTAACTTAACCTTCTTTGCTCTATTCCTTAACTTCTTCCTAGTATTCGCAGATTTCTTCTTCTTAACATCTACATACTTCTCTTTTAATACCCTATTGTCTTTAAATGCTTTACTTCTAGGAGTATCATTAATAGGATCTCTTTCAGGCAAAGGAGGTAACATATCTTGATCTTTAACTTCAAAACTCTCACCAATATCAACGGCTATATCCTCTACTATCTCTGCATCCTCTGTATCAACTACCTTCAAATGTTGCATAAAAGGAGATTCAACCTTTAATATCAATGTGTCTTGTAATTTACCAAAATGCTTTAATATCAATTCTGCTGCCCTAGTATTACCTCTTTTGGCTTCCTCTATCTGTGCTAATAATATCTCTGGCAAATGGATTCCTGCAACCTCCATGAACCTATCATATATCATATCAATAACTACAGGATCAGACCTATAATTGTTAATAGTAGCAGAACTTACATTTAACTTATTTGAAATCTCTGAACTTCTAATATTAGGATTCAATGCAATCAACTCTGCAACCATCTTCTTCCTAGCTAATGTCGAATTTGACTTGGTAACATTATTTTTCATGTTTTTAATTTAGGTACATTAGGGTAACATTAAAAAGAGAAAAAATGCTTCTGATGGACTGCGAAAGTATTATATCATTTTACCCCTTTCCATCTTTCGGTTTGTTTTATGATACATCTATTAGTTAACATAATGTCTATTATCAGAAGTCAAGACCTCTTCGACAACCTATTTAATAGGTGTTTAAACTTGTATTATTTAAGGTATTATTTACCTATTACTTAATTATTTAAAGTTTAAAATAGTTTGTAAATTGTTAGCTGCTGTGATCAAAAGCAATGTTAATAATGAATGAAAGTGCGTAAGAAATACCAGTTAAATCACCATTTTAAACGCATATAAGAGTTTATACTAGAATTACTATGCTATAACATTTTAATAGCATTTAAATGATACTATATAAACTATTAGATATATAATTATATATGATGTTATAGGTATTAGGCTTTTAAATGGTGTTATATGATTAGATTAGTATTATTTGATTGTAAGTATTAAAGGATATAAAAAAACCTCTACAAACTTAATTATAGAGGTTTCTTTATTGATTAGTTATTATTAGTTATTCTTTAGGCGTAAACAAATAAACCAATAGATATAGTAATAATAGCTTAATGCCAAATGCAATAGCCATAAATAGTATGGCGTAATATGTCATTATGGTTTCTTGATTAGTCATTAGATCCCTTCCTCTATTACTTTTATAACAGTCCACACTCCACACAACCATATAATAGCTTGAGTTAATATGTGTATATATTCCATCAGTTACTCCCTTCTTTTTGTTATTAAAATTGTTGAATTATAAAAGAATTATCATCAATAGGTATTACTGTAGTATCATTCTCTATATCTTCTATTGATTCACATTCTTTACCATAATCATTTTGAAACTCTTTTAAATTGTCATACTCTGTATAATCACAGCATATTGCAATTACATCTAGTTCCATCTCAGTATCACAACAATCTTCAAACTCTTCAAGATATTCAAACAAAGCTTTTAAACCTTCATAACTGAAATGGTTATCTCTTTCCATATCTTTAAAAGCTCTTTCAAAATCATGTATATTTATTGTTCGTTTCATATTCCTATTTACTCCCTTCAGATTCAAAACCTACATATCTAGCATAGTTATAACCTTCAGTATTTATATATAAGGTTTCTCTAGTTTGTTTATTTATAACTCTTATTACTCTTGTAGAAGAACCATCTCTAGAAAATCCACCTATTCCTTCAAATAATGTTTCATTATCTTTGAAGAAATCTTTACATAGTTCTCTATATTCTTTATTAGTTAATAAGAGATTTTTTTCAACTTTACAATATTCCAAACTACCATGATTTTTTGCAATATCATTTATATCACAAGGTTTCCTTGTAAATGATACCCAAAGAAAAGTTTCTCTTTTCCATGTTTCTATTATATGTTCATTAGTCGAGTCATCTATATAAAAAACATTATCATTTATTTCTACATATAAACAATCTTGACTTCTTATGTCTATTTTCATATTACTTTACTCCCTTCATTTAAAAATTCATTTGATTTAATAATATTAAGGTTACTGTCTTGTATTTTGTACCATTCTAACGCAGTAAAAAAATGTATTGTGTTTTTAAGAAAATACTGAACTCCATTAAAACTTTCAACCTCTAATTCAACAGGCTTCTTTAATAGTTTTGTTTTATAGGTTATTGTGTATTTCATTATTATTTACTCCCTTTATTTAATGGATTATTTATTAGCTTTGATAAATGTTCTAAAATGTCAATTGTTGATTCTAAACACATTTGCATTTCCTCAACATCCATTTCAATAGCTCCACACTTTAACATTTCTTGTTCTATTTCTTCATCTAATTGAAATAAACCATTATTAATTAATTCATTAATGGATAATAATCCACTTATTACTTGTTCGGCTTCTTCTTTCTTTCCAAAATATTGCATATTATTTTCCTTTTTTTATTAATTTAAATCTTCTATACAATAAGAATAAAAATAATTATCTTTGCATTTATCATCATCGCAAAAATAAAAACTGCTATGCACTTGCGACTTATAACTTGCGACACCATCACAATAATGACATTTTATACTTGAATCCACCCAACAATCATTGCAAACCTTGTCGCCTTGATTATTAAATGATTTAGATTCTTTTTCTCCACAATATTCACATTTCATATTATTTTCTCCCTTTCTTATTTGTTATTTATGATTTTTTTCTTTGATTGTAAATTACTTTACTACCTTTATTATTTGATTCCATAAATTCTTCACCGAACATGAAAATATTAAACTGTTTCATTTGTTCTCTATTTAATGAATTCCAACTTTTATTCTTGAAGATTTTAATCATTTGTTTTTCAGTTAATTTCATTATTATTCACTCCCTTTTTTATTTAGCTTGTGTTTAATGTCTTGAATTAGGTTATTATTACTAATTGTAATTTGTTTTAAATTGTTTTTATCATATTCTTTTAATAGGTCTTTTATATATGATTTGAATTGGTTTGTTGTTATTGTTAATGTTTCCATTATTTACTCCTTTTTAGTTTAAACGACAAAAGAATATAAGTATAAAAATATATAAGTAGTTAGCTTTTTTTTAAAGAGGATATTTTAAACAATTAAGATTTTAAGGTTATTTTTAAATTTACTTTAATGCAATTTTAAAAATCCAGGAGTTTCCATATTTTATATTATGTTAACTTTTTTGAGCTTGTTTTTAAGGTTCTTTTATAGGTTCAAATTGTATTAAAAATTGGTTAGAAATATATCATTTTTAGTAAGATTTTATGATATTTTTTATGATATTCTAATATTTTATGTGAGGATTAATGACCTATTTTAATATTTTTAATGAGGATTAATTGACTATTCTAATATTTTTTGTGAATATTAATGGATCATTCTAATATTTTTCTTCAAGATTAATGAGTTTTTTTCAAATAATTAGCTAATAAAATAGCATCTGCATTGTATAGAGTAACTTTATGATCAGGATACATCTGTTGTGCTAATTGTTTAAGATAGTTCTTTCTATCTTTTCTTTCCATTTTAGGAACAGAGTAATATCTCATCCACTTATTAGGAGGAACTAATACATAAGGGATCTTCAAAGCACTTAATATTCCTATCCATAGTCCATAATTATATCCAAAATTAAAGCAAGAAGTAACTCCTTGTCCTGGAAATGCATGAACTTTTTCTATAATAGCAGTACACTTTCTAATATTTTTGGCTAGGATTAGCTCCTCTGTCATATCATGGGTGGTATCTGGACATTTAAAGGATTTAATATCATCATCCATTAAAAAACAAATACCACCTGACTTACCAGGATCTATTCCTATATATATTTTATCCACTATTGGTATTTTTCCATAATATCAGATACAGATACAGTACCATTAGGAGTAGCAGGTTTTTCAGGCAGCAATTTAGACCTGCAACACTTACTATCCATGCTATGGACTTTAAATGGATCATAGAAATCAGATATATTACACCTAGAGCAATAAGCTATAACAGAGTTACCAGTAGCATCCAATCTAAATTCCACTTTAATTGGTTGTTTAATAGAAGAAGTGTCTAATTCATCCATCCAATGTTCCCCATTGATATAAGTAGTAGGAAGTTTAATCATATTCTTTTCTATAGTATTAATTTCAATCCATTTATTATAGACCTTAACACCCTCTATGCATAGTATTTGATTCCCTTTAGAAAGGTTTTTAAAGGATGTATATGCTCGTTTCTTATCTTGTTTTCTTGGATATAAAGAATAAAAGGAATTAAATAGTTCAAGTGTTTTGTCTTGAACAGTTTCTTTCTTTTCCTTTTCTTTGTCTTCTATTTGTCTTTCTTTTATTTCCTTTTCTTTCTTTTGTCTTGGTGTATAGTCATCGGATAGCACTATTGTATCACTCTTATACTCCTCTTGGATTCCCCTCTTGAACTTATACCTACTTGGTGTAGGCTTGTCAATTCTTTGGTGATCTTTCCATTTTACAATTCTAATCAAGGATTTGTCATCATTTAGTTCAATCAATCCTACTCCAAGAAGGCTCTTGATGTATTCTTGAACCATTCCAAGAGTAATCTCAAGGTCGCATGAGAATGTAACTGACTTCATCTGTAAAGAACTATTCTTTAAGATCCCATCATCATCTGCAACATTAAACATTGATATAAACAATAATCTCTCTGGAATACTTATAGACAATATTCTATGACTATTCCAAAATTCTTTCTTAATCATTCTATTTCTCATCTTTTCTCCTTACCTAATAAATAACCTAAAGCAAAACCAACAATCCAAGCTGCAACATATAATAACACCAAACTCATATAATTACTGACTAATGAGCAAGGATTGATTCTATAGTCCTTTTAAAAAGGTGCAATCTACTATTGTTGAATTTCTCATACTCATTAGTCAATTCTAAAATCATCCAACCAATGATAAATTTTTTCATAAATATCCATTCCTAAAAGTATGAATAATTCAATTAAAACTAAACCAAATATTACCAATACTATATAATACATTATTTCTCCTTTTAAAATAAAGTTTCCTGTCTTGTTAGTTGATCAATTCGTTCTTTTGCTTTATCGTAATATTCTTTATCAATTTCTATCCCTAATAAATCCACTCCATAGTAATGACAAGCAATAGCAATAGATCCACTTCCAAGATGTGTATCTAAAATCTTTTGTCCTTTTTCTGCATAATTATTTAATATCCATTCATATAATTTTACAGGCTTTTGTGCTATATGTATTTTCTTCTCATAATCTCCTTTTTGCAAAAAACCTCTCCACAAATGTCTATAAATTCTTGCTGAACTATCAAATGATGTCCATGCCATTTCAAAATCTGCTGTTGCAGTTCCATCATTTTCTTTATCCCAAACAATCCAACACCTTTTGCTTGTCAAACTATCAGTAAAATAATTTCCACCCCAAATTATTTGATTTTTACTAACCCTAAAAAGTTCTTCAAAGTATGCACTATCAGGTTTTTTGTTATCCCAATTATTGTTGCCATAAATATTTGATTGTGCTAAACATTTTTTTGATGTAGTCCAACCTTTATTGTATTTTGTTATATTTACCCCATAAGGTGGGTCGCATATAGCCAAGTCAAAGTGATTATCATCATAGTCCTTCATAATGTTCATACAATCATCATTTATTAATTTAATCATACTGACTAACCCTTTTAATATCATTTAATTCTCCTAAATTCTATTATTGCTGATGGAAATGGTGCAGAATTTTGACCATTACCAAATTTCAATCTACCTTTTAAAAATCTAATATCACTTGCATAAGGAAATATATAATTATGCCAATACCTTGTATCTGTTCTCGCAGGGATCAAACATACAACAACTGCACCTTTAAGTGATTCTTTATATGCTTTTTCTATCCATTTACATAATATTCTGTTATAAGGTGGATTCATAAATACAATTTCCCCCCCCCAATCTTTTTCTAACCCATTATCCTTTATAGTATAATATTTATCACATAAAGCATTTTCATCTGTTGCACAAGGATCTAATGTAAATTTATACTTCCAATTCAATTCAGCAAATAGTGATTTTGGGGTTGTCCATAAATCTGATTTACAACTAAATGCTTTATCTTCTGACCAGAAACTCATATTTTAATTTCAACAATCATCTAAATATTCCACATACATATCTATTGATTTATAAAAATCACATTTAGTGCATTCAACAGCAGGAATAGTTTGATCTCCACCTACCCCTATTTCAGATTCCTGTAATTCAGATGAACATTCTGGACAAAAATATTTAGTTGTCATACTTGTTCTCCCTATCCTATTAATTTTTTAATTATAAACAATACTACAATAATTCCTAGAACTGTTCCAATATCCATCATGTGATTACCACTATCACTTTCAATACTACCAATCACAGGGATCTCAACTTTAACTGATTTTGATATTGGTTTTTTTTGTTCCATGAATGGCATTAATTTCATGGGTTTAATTAATGTATCTTGTTTTAATGTGTCTTGTTTTATAGAACTTTGTTTTACTGATATTGGTTTTTGGTTCATTTATTCTCCTTATAAAATGCTTTTGCAAATCCCTGTGGTGTCATTGATCTTCTCTCTAATCTAGTATATTTACCATAATATTCAGGGTGTATTTCTTTACTTTTCATTCTGTCAAATTTAGGCATATCACATTCTATTGGGTTTTTTTTAGGAAAATTAAACCAACCCCATAAACAAGTTAATTTTTTATAATTATCACCAAAATCATAAGGGTTAAATTCATAACAAGGTTTCCCTAAAAATCTTTTTAATAGACCTTTTGGATTCTCTAATACCCAAAATTTTAAAGATGTTGTTTTAGCATAAGGACTAATTAATTCATATTGTGCTTCTGCTATTATTCTCAAACAATGATTAACTATATCATAAGCACTTTTTAAATCTCTTGGTTTACCTGTTGTTTTAGCAAAACTGAATTGGTCACAAGGGGGTGCTGCTAAAATACCATAAACATTTTTAGGAGGAATATAATCCCTAACATCATTTTTAGGCAATGTTATTAGCCTGACATCATATCCTGCATCTTTATATGGTTTACTCCAAGAACCTGTGCCACCACATAAATCTAATATTATTTTATTTTGGTTCATTTACTTCTCCTTATCATGTCCAGGCATCCTTATTCTTTTTTTCCCTATGGTGGGAAAATCCTTATATATATCAACTTTCCCATACCAAGAATGTTGCCAAACCACTTGACAACAATCACATACGAACAACTTATTATCTTGTAAATATGTATCTGGTCTATCATTGAGTAGATCTTTCTTTGTAGCATGTTGCTGCTTAAAAGCTTCCAATATCCACTCTGTACTCATTTAGAGTAATTCCATCTGATTGTCAGAAACATCCCAAGTACGAATCTCCTCCTTGACGTTCTTGGAATGTTCCTGTCTAGCTTTCCATTTCTCTCCTCTTAAAGATTCATTTTCCTCTTGAATCTTCTGCCGACACCTCCAGAGAGATACTGGATTGCTTAATTCTTTTTTTGATAATAAACATAAAAATTGAAATGCATCCATATTTTCTGATACTTCTTTGCCACCTAATTCTATATTCCATACAATAGCTAATAAGGACATATCATTATCTCTAGCTTGAGGATGAAGTTCCAATATTTCAGTTACTTTGTTTTTGACATTTTTAATTTTCATGGATCTCCTAAATTAAGGAGGGTAGCTGTCATTTAAACCAAAGGAGTACTGCAACAAGGGAGTGTTGCTAGGACTTTTAAGGTATTACCACCCTCCATTTTGTTATTTAAAAGGGTAAATCATCTGCTGCACTTTTAGATTGTTTCTTTTCATGTTCAGACCAAAGAACATTCACTTTTTCTTCCAAAGTCATATTTGTTTTAACTTGATCAATAACTTCAGATACATCATCTACTGAAATTTCTTGAAAAACTTTCCCAACTTCAAAGGTAGTTCTTGGTTGTCCGTCTTTAGTTGTAAAAGTAATTTTTTTAATTTCTACTTTATCCCCTTTTTTAATTCCTAATTCTTGCAATTTAGTATGCAATCCTTTTGATGCTGTAAATTTATTAAATCCATCTTTATGCTTAATATCATAAGTAATTATTTGTCCCCAAGAAGGATTAGTTTCATTATCTCTTTCAGTAAATAATTGATCTAAAGTAAATTCAACTGCATGTGAATCTCCTATATCAAACTTTAAATATTTATTTTCAACATTCATTCTTCATTCTCCTTTAGTGTTATTATTTTATCCATTTCAAATTCAGGTTTAATTTTAGGCATTTTACCATAAGTATTACTGTTCATATAATGAAATAAATGTACAGTAGAATACCATTCCTGCTCATTAAATTTGTATTTCTTTAATTTATAATTAGAATTATCTTTTAAGTATAAAGAATATATTTCATCTATAGTACCAAATTCCTCCCCGAATATATGATCAAACAGAATCTTATATGAAACAAGTTGCAATTCATGATTTTTTGGATATTCTTTACCAGACTTAATATCAATCAAACAAAGTTTAGGATCACCATTTTTATCCTCCATCACCACTATATAATCTGCTGTACCTGCCCAAAGTAAATCTCTAGTATATAAACTCAATTCTATTGCTTTGATTACAGGTCTATGTTCAAGGTAAAATTTCTTAAATGCTAAAATGTTTTTATAAATAGCTTCAGTAATCTCATAAGTTTTACCTTTATCATATAATTTAGTATCAGTTCGAAGATCCTCACCACCAGCTATAATAGAACAACATACATGAATAATAGTTCCTTTAGTTGCAGCTTCATTCATTAACCTATCACAATCATTCCCATTCAATTTTAACCAGGAGTTAAATCCAAATCCCTTATTTAAAACAGAACTCAATATCGTTGTTGAAGAATAGACGTATTTTCTATCTTTATCATCTGGATCATAGTAAGTCCTACCAATTCCAGTATCATGCCTTCTAATGCTAGTTTTAGGCTTGATTTCATTAAAACCTTCCTTAACACTATAATCTAAATCTATCTTCTTTGGAAGAATCTTACTGGTTTCTTTTGTCGGCATACTCTTGCTCCTTCAATTAATAGATCAACTAATAGATCCTGTTTCCTATGTGCTTTATTCGGTTCTTCAATCCTTTTATTAATAAGGATTTTATCAATCTCAAGATTCAGTTCTTGTGGAATCTTTAAATTAATAGAATGATTAATTTTTCTCATCAAGTATTCCTTTAAGTTGATTAGAAGTTATAGTTCTTTTTTTCCAAGTATAGCCATTGCCATCACAATTAGTACACATATAAGTAAATAATTGTTCTTTATCATTTGTACTAAATTTCATCTCTTTTAGGATTTCACCTGTACCATTACATTTTTTACAATTATTTTTGATTTTAATATCTAAATGAACTATCATAAAACTCCTTCTGGCTTAAATGACTATGCAATAAAATATTAAAACTTTGGAAATAAAAAAAGTAAAATAAATAATAAATATAATTTTTCCTCTATAAAACAATAATCCCCACTTAAAAAGTGAGGACTATTGCTGTACTGGAACATATCTAGGGAACTGTGGGATTCCCTAGAATTTTTCTACCAAGATTCGTTTATTTTCATCTTGACATTAAACTTTTTATAGGATTTTTGAGTTACACTAAATCCAGGCTTATCAAATCTACATACTGCAAAATTCTGTGGAGAATTATCAGGAGAAGGACTAAACAAGAATGGTAGTGTTCCACCTAGTGTATGATGATATACTGTGCTATATAGAGAATTATCAGTATTTATATTATAATTAAAATTATTAGTTGTACTATCATAATCTTGATCAGATGAATAATTACCATTAACAGTATCAACCTCATATTTAGTAATCATATCATTAGCTGGAAATACACCATTAGGAACTCCATCTGTATAAAACCTATCTGATAGTTGGCTAAATGATAAATTCCAACTTCTTCTACCTAATCTCGCATTACTAAATGCCACAGGAGATTCCATGTTGTCAGGACTTGTTAATTCAAATGGAGATCCTGTCCACCAATTAGCAGGTTTTGTATAATTAATTATAGAATAAGTTTTTCCTCCTTTAGTCTGTTTGTTCTTAATCCCATCCATGATTCTGCTTTGACTTACATTTAGATCAGCATGAAATTCTGGTTCGTATATCATTCCAAATGCTAATCCACCAATTTTAAATGTTTTTCCAGCAGTTACATTAGATATTTTAAATACTATAGCAGATATATTGTTAGTTGTATTAGGAGTAAATTTAGACATACTCCACCCATCATATCCAAAATCAGAATTTACAATATCAGTTAATGTTGTATGGTATCCAGCTGATTCAGTAGGATCTAGCCAGGCACTTCCAGGAGTACCACCAATATGAAACTGCATATAAGAAGTATAGCCTTCTGAAGCGAAATTATGCCCTAATATAGCTATAAACATATCTTTATCAGGTATAGATATAGGATTTTTAAAACCTACTTTAAAATATTGATAATCATAAGCCTCTCCTAAATCAATACTTTCATGTGATTTTGTTGCACTTAATCCTAATATATGTGCATTTATTTCTCCAGATGCCCAATTAGTATCTGAAACAGTTCCTACATTCCCTATCTCATATTGATATTGTAATAAATCTATAAAGAATCTTGGTTTTTCTACCTGATTTCCTACTGACATAAACTTCTCCTAATTTTATTATCCACTATAACCACCTCCACCTGTTTCGCCTTCACCACCTGTATCTGTTCCTGCTCCTCCACCTGTTTTTACATTATACTGTGATTTTTGTTTTTTTGGAAGTATTGTTGCATCTGTACCTTTATGGAGTTTTCTTAATTTCTTTTGTTTTGGTTCATATAGTTTGTTATTTTGATCTTTTCTAAATATTTCAACAGAATCAATAGTATGAGATGATTCTGTCATAGCTTGTCCATTTGAATGTTGATGATACTTTCCAAAATAATTTTCACCATTCTTATGATAAAATTCATCTTGTTTTGTAAACAAATTATTTTTGTATATATCTAAATTATCAGATGTCGAAATACTTTCATGCGTTGAACTATATTCAGCAAAATAAGAACCTCCTGATTCAAATGATTCTTTGGATCTATTAAAATAATCAATATCTAATTTTTCGTAATCACAAAATATTTCAATTAAATCTGTAGTAACAATTTTTATACCAATTATTGTAAAGCTCCCTTGAAATTCAAATAATTCACTTACATTTTGATTTCCATTAAATGAAACACATATTATTTTTTTTAGTCCTGTTCCTACATACCAATCATCACTTAATTTAGATTCTCCTATGAATTTTCCTTTAAACTTTAATTCTATTGCAGCACAATTAATTACTTCTGAAAACATTAATGAATTTTTATAGTGTACTAATTTTATCATTATTCCTCCATAATTATATTTATTAATGTAATTACATCTAATATATCTAATACACCATCATTATTTACATCTACTTGTGGTGCTGCTTGAATAATAAGTGATGTATCTTCATAAGTCATAATTAAATTGATCATTGAAACCAAATCTGTAATATCAACAATACCATCACCATTTACATCACCTAAAACATTTGATTGAAAAAATTCAGTTCCATTTCCTGGAGGACTTTCTTCTGCTGATGAGGCATACATTGGATGTGGAGGAACATATTTAATAGGAT
>VTLG01011605.1_pt1 | contig 17075 bp, 28 predicted proteins | sample 4694571 | NCBI WGS metagenome assembly VTLG01 (sample SAMN12604809, study PRJNA352737) | marine metagenome | biome: ENVO:00000447; feature: ENVO:00000209|ENVO:00000569|ENVO:01000036; material: ENVO:00002151; isolation source: viral sequences binned using virsorter ...
AATGGATTAGACACTCAAGAGGAATTTGATGAGAAGTCATTTACTAAAGAACAATTACATTTAGCAAATATGTTGGGATTATATCAGAGGTATGGAGAAAATACAGCAGATATAAATGCTCAAATATTAGACAATGAATTAAACAGAATAGAAACTGTTGCAGAAGCAGAACAACGAGCATTTAGAGAACAACAAGATATAAAACAAAGTCAATTAGGTTTGGCTGTTGAAACTGCTGATGCAATCATATCTATAACGACTCAAAACCTAAATAGACAAGCAGAAAGAGATACTAAACTTTTAGAGGAAAGAAAAGAATCAGGTCTAATAACACAAGAACAATATGAAGCAGGAGTTGAGAAAATACAAAGAAAGGCTTTTGAGCAAAAGAAAAAGATGGCTTTGTTAGAGATTCTAGTAGATACTGCAGCAGCAGTTGCTAAAATAAAAATACAAGCAGCGATATTATTAGCAAATCCTTTTACAGCACTTGCAGCACCAGCAGCACTTGCACAAATTCCTTTTGCTATAGCCTCAGGATTAATACAAGCAGCAGTAATAGAATCACAACAATTTGCGAATGGAGGAATGATAGAAGAGTATGCAAATGGTGGTATGGTTCATGGTAGGTCTCATGCTAATGGTGGTGAAAAGTTTGCAGTAGGTGGTAGAGTAGTAGAATTAGAAGGAGGTGAGGCAGTAATAAACAAAAGAAGTACAGCAATGTTTAGAAATCAATTATCAGCAATGAACTCAGCAGGAGGAGGTGTTAAGTTTGCAGATGGTGGATTACTTAATATGCCTTCATTCTCACAACAGCAATTCAATGCACTAGGACAAAATCAAATGATGGGTGCTATGGGAGGTTCTGGTAAAGTGGTAGTAGTAGAGGCAGATATTACAGATAGTCAGAATACTGTAAGTGTACTACAAGCAGGAGCAACAATTTAATGAAATCAGAAAAGTTTAAAATATATATAATTTATTTAACTTTAATAGTAATAGTATTAATATTAGGGATGCTAACAGATGTTTGTTGATAAAAAGACTAAGAAGGAAAGATTAGGTATATGTAAAAGTTGTAGTTTTTACCGAAACTTTATGTTACTTAAAATACCAAAGATTAAATGGGGGGCAAGGTGTGCAGATTGCAAGTGCTTCCTAGATGCGAAAACATCATTAACTAAAGACTTCTTTGGGAAGTGTCCTCAAAATAAATGGTAAAACTTTACATATGGATTTAAAACAAATCGCTGAAAATTATAGCAAAGACAAAAGAAAGATGATGACAGACGCTGTTATCAAAAACAAAAACCACACAAGAAACTTTACTACTTATCATTCTGAATCTTTAAGTTTAATGTTTGCAGAATGGCATTTATTGTTCCCTACTAATAAGCAAGATATGAATTGTACTTCTTGTAGAAAAGCAGTTTGTAAGTTCTGGGAAACTATGGTAGATGAGTGGATTTCTTTAGAAGAAACACCAATAAAAAAACCTAATGCCTCTAAAAAGAAAAAGACAAAAGCAAAATAAAGTTGATGTAGTTAAAGACTTTATTGAAATTGCTGGAAATGCTTTAGAGAAAAGATTTGGATTACAACCAACTTGTAAGGATGTTGTCAGGCATTTTGTAGAGAGAGGCATAATAGAGCCTAAAAGACTTCGTAATTTTATGATTATTGTAGATTTTGATAGAATGTTGGTTACTAATAAAGGAAGCAGAACACATACTTGGATGGATTTATCTATCAAGTATGATATAAGCGAAAGTCAAGCACAAAACATAGTTTATAAAGAAAGAAAGAAATCTGAAATGTCTAGCAATATTACTAATTAAAAGTTTTGTAAGAAAATTGTGTAGAATTGTTTTAACTTCATTCTATTTTTGCACTCATGACAGAAAAATGGTATAACATTCAAAATAAAGCAGGTGAAACTGCTGATGTATATATCTTTGATGAAATAGGAACTTATGGCATAACTGCACAAGAGTTCATTAATGATATTAAAGATTTAAAAGATTTGCCAATCAATTTACGAATTAACAGTTTAGGAGGAGATGTTTTTGATGGTATGGCAATGTACAATGTAATCAAAAGGAGAGAGTCTAAGACTACAGTTTATATTGAGGGGATTGCAGCGAGTATCGCTACTATTATTGCTCTTGGTGCAGATGAGGTTATTATGGCTGAAAATTCTTTGTTTATGATTCATAACGCTTGGGGAGGAACAATGGGAGAAGCAAAAGATATGAGAAAGACTGCTGATACTCTTGATAAAATCTCAGGTGAACTTACGGACATTTATAGAAAAAAGACTGGATTATCTTACGAGGCTTTACAAGAGATGATGGATGAAGAAACTTGGTTAAACGCTGATGAGGCGTATGAAGCAGGTTTTGTTGACGTTATTTCTGATTCTATTAAAGTGGCTGCGAAGTATGATGTTTCTAAATTCAAGAACATCACACAAGAACAAATACAAAATAAACTAAGTATTAATATAAATAACAAAAAAATGACTAATGAGTTAAAAGAATGGTTTAACAACAAGGTTGAAGAAATTGTTACTGCTGTAAAAGGTGATGTAAAAGTTTCTAAAGATATTGTTGAAGAAACTACTATCAATGTTAACTTAGGAGATAATGATGAGATTATGAATAAAATTTCTGAATTTGAAACTAACAACATTGAGTTATCAAACAAAATCACTTCATTAGAAGAGGAGTTAATTTCTGCAAAAGGAACTAACGAAACTTTAACTGGAGAGATTGAGGCGTTAAACGCTAAAATCAACAAAGCAGATGCAACAGGTACTGAAATCGTAACTGAAGCAGACCCTGCAGTAGTTGAGAACAAAAAAGAAGATGCTAATGCAGGTTTTTACAATGCAATGGCAGAAAGAATGAGAAATAAATTTAAAAACTAAAAAATAAAAAAAATGGCAAATGTAGCAAATAAAGGAACTTTCGCAACTTATTCAGGGGCGAATCTTAACGAAATATTTTATGAGCCAGTATTTAGAAGTGATGACATTATGCGTAACTATAGAGTTTTGCCTAATGTAAAGCACAAAATGAATGTGTTTACTTCTGCTGCTCTAACAAAAATAGTAACAAAATACACAGCGTGTTCTGCAACAAGTGGTTCAACTCAATTTAATATTGACGAGAAAACAATTACTGCTGGTAGAATGAGAGTTGCTCTTGAGCAATGTACTGATGAGTTTTTCGGAACTTACATTGAAGAAATGTACCGAAATGGTGTTGATGTAATGAATCTTGAGGGAACTCAATTAGCAGATGCGATTGTAAATCGTGCTGTAAAAGGTATCGCACAAGACGTTGTAAGATTAGCATGGGGTGATGATACTGCTTCTGCAGTAGCAGGATATGGTAACATGGATGGATGGATGAAGTTAATGGGTGCAGATGCAACTGTTAATGGTGCAAAAAGCACTCTTACTGTAGTTGACCCTGCAGCACCAACAGCAGCAGAGTCTATTAATTTAATAAGAAAGGCTTATGATGCAGCACCAGCAGCACTTCAACAAATTCCTGCAGGTGAGAAGAAAATATTTGTAACTCCTAAAATGTTTAACGCTTATTTAGCAAACTTAGAAGGTTCTTCTGCTGACTTAGCAATCGTTAATACTCAGGATGGTTTAAGAACAGTATCTTTTAGAGGTGTTGAATTAGTACCTATGTATGAGTGGGATACTATTTTAGCAGACTTAAACCCAACAATCATGAAGTCTGGTACTCATGAGGGTACAGAAGGTTTATGTTACTGTGCAGTTGAGAACTTAATTATAGGTTCTGATGTAACAGACCCAGAAGGTTCTTTCAAAGTATTTTATGATGACTTAGAAGAGAAAATGTTCTTTAGAGGATATTTCAAGTTAGGTGTACAATTCTTGTACGCTTCACTTGTTCAATGGGGAATGTTGAAGTAAAAATAATGTAATGAGAGAGGGAAGGTGTTAAAGCCTTCTCTCTTAATTACTTTTTAATAATTTATAAAATAATAATAATATGGCAATAGATAATGGTATAGCAATAGATTGTTCTGCTTTACAAACTACTGGTGGTATAAAACAAATATGTCTAAGAAGTTTTGCTTCTGGAGATGCTGTAACTTACAGTAATGCTGCAGGAAAGCATGATATTACAAAGATTGTAGATAGTGGTGCTTCAACAGCAGATTGGAAAGTTTTTGAGTTCAAGAACGAAACTGCTGATTTAACTGTTAATGCAACAAAAGAAAATGGCTCAACAGTATTTGAGTGTGGTCTTACTTTTATGTTACCACAAATCAACAATGTTAAAATGCACGAATTACAAACAATGCTTAATACTTGTATGATGGCAATAGTTGTAACTTCAAATAATGAAAAATTAGTTGTAGGGTTAAGTGAAAAATATGCAAATGAAGATGTTGTTTCAAGAAACCAAACTTTCTTAAATTTAGCAAGTATGGAAGGTGGTACAGGGGCTGCGTATTCTGACCAAAATGGTTTAACGATTAGTTTAATGGCTAGACAATTTGAACTTCCAAGACAATATGATGCAGCATCTGGTTCAGGTCTTGTAGTTAATACGTCTGCTTTAACAGCAACTACATCATAATAAATATATACTGATAGGTTGGTATTTTATCGTAAAATGTTTTAAACATAACCCTATTAATATATTTTTTTAATAATGTGTGATTGCTCAAATAATATTGTAGATTTATCACACTTAAAAATTTATAAAATTATGGCAGAATATAAAGCGATAAAAAAAGTAACAATTTATCATGGGGCTAATAGTGTTATTAGAACAGCATCAGCAACACAAGAAGAATTAGCCTATGCTTATGAAGATTTGGGAGCAACTGATTTAATAGAAAAATTATCAACTACAAAAACTAAAGATGAGCCAAAGAAAGCAACCAAAAAGAAAAAGTCAGGTAAAGAATCTTCAGACTCAAAAGAGTAATACTTTTGAATTTGGAGTTTTTAATTTAGCAATTCCTGAACATATTGAAGAGCCACAAGACCTAGCAAAGGTAAGGACTAAGTTCATTCCTTTTGGTAATAATAACTTGTTTCCTCAATACTTAGCAGAATTAAAAAGAAAGTCTAGTACACATAGAAGTGTATTAGCACAAAAGGCAGTTTTCACAAGTGGTGCGAAATTCGTAACTAACAATGAAACTGTTAAAGAATATATCAAAGATGTAAACGCTGATGGCGAATCATTAAGAGAAGTTTTTAAGAAACTTGCTGATGATTATTACACTTTTGGAAATGCTTATTTAGAAGGCGTATTATATGATGGTGGCTTGAATCTATATCACATAGATGCAACTACTGTTAGAATGTCTAAAAGCAAGAAAGAAGTATATGTACACCCAGACTGGGCTAAGTACAATACTATGAAGGATAAACTTTCTATAATTCCTCTTTATCCAAATAGCAGAGGGAGTAGATTTGTTCTTCAATTTAAAGATTACGAACCAACATTCCAATTCTATGGGTTACCAGATTATGTTGCTGCACTAGAGCATATTGCTGTTGATTATGAAATAGGTAAATGGAATCACACTAAATTCAAAAATGGCTTTCAGCCTTCTGCTATTATTGAGATTAATGGTGATATGGGGGAAGAAGAAGCAAAGAAATTAGTAAGAGAAGCACAAAAGAAATTTGTTGGAGATGGGAATAATGGTAAAATTATGTTTATCGTTAAGAATGGAGATGCTTCTAACGCTAATGTTCAAATCATAAAAGATGACCAAGAAGGTAGTTGGATAGACTTACAACGAATAACTGACCAGAATATTGTAACTGCTCATAGATGGCAACCATCATTAAGTGGATTAGTAAGTTCTGGTAAAATGAATAACACAGGTAGTGAGATTAGGATTGCTTATGACTTAGCAATGACTACAGTAATTAAAGATACCTCTGATTTATTATTAAATGGTCTTAGAACTGTTTTATATAATGAAATGGGCTTTTTGCCTGAAGAATTAATTATTCATTATGAGCCGCCAATTAGTTTTGCAACTCAGATTGACCCTAAACAAATTCTTACTATTAACGAGCAAAGAAAGATGTTAGATGAGGATTTACCAATGTTAGAAGAGGGGGATATGTTCTTAACGGATAGAGAGCAGATTATTGTAACAAGAGATGATGGAGATGATGCTTCACAAGTAACTGAAACAAAAGAATAACTATGGCGAATGTAAATAAATATAATCCTTTGGTAACAGCAGCAGAAGTTATTAGTAATAGTTTTACTAATGCAAATACTGATACTGCTTTAATATCTAATAATACTATATTACTTTCTGAATTAGCACATTTAAAAGAGGCTATAGGGCAGAAGTTTTATGAAGAAATAAAAACACAACATCATAATGGTACATTAACAACAGCAAATCAAACTTTAATGGATGATTTTTTAATTAGATGTTTATGTTGGTTTGTTAGATTTGAGGTTATTAATGAGGTTCAGAGCAATAGTACAAGTGCTGGTATTGTTCATAATATTGATGAATTTGGTACTATAATAGACCCAGCAGAATTAAATGCTTATAAGCAAGACACATATAGAAAGTCTGAAATATATTTAAAAGATATGTTAGATTATATGAATGATGATGACCAGTCAGGTGATTATCCTACTTATGAATCTAATAAACCTTGCAATAATAATGTTTATAAGAATCATGGTATAATAATGTATGATAGTATATACTCAAGACCTACTAGAAATTATGGTAGTTGGAAAGATTACTGTCCTTGTGATGATTGTTAAAAAATAAATAAATGGCTGCAAACGAACATAAAAACTTAAATGATGCTAACAGGCATAATCCGAAAGGGTTTGAGTCTGCTATAAATGATACTGTTTTAAGTAAGACTGCAGGGAGTTCTGCAACTGCAACAGATGGTAATTTAGAGTGGAAAGCAAAATCCAATATGGGTGTTACTAATTATAGGATGCAAGGGTATTTAACAGGTGCTACAAACTATACTTATGGAGAGGATATTGCAGACACTAAATCTCCTTTTGAAATGGCTATAGATTATGGCACTGATACTGTTTCTGCAGGGAGCCTCTCTCCAACTAACTTTTTTAGAATAGGTCAGGCTTGTGCAATTGCTGAAGCATCTACTGTTACTTCTATTAGTGGATGGCTTACAAGTAATGGAACTAATGTAGTTACTATTGCTATAGTTAAAATAACTCCAGTAGTAGGGGTAACAACTAATGTTGTGCCTATTGTAGTTGATGAGGTTGCTGTAACAGGTCTTAACAATAATGCTAAAGGGGTAAGAGTTAATGAAACTACTATAACAACTCCTGCTTTAGCAGCAGGGGATATTATAATACCAATGGTTAAAGAGGCTACTGGAGGTTCAACTATTTATATGAATATAACAGTACAAACAACGACATTCTAATGAATACTAAAGAGGAATTAATTGCAATGAAGAAAGACATTAGTACAATGGATAGCAAGATAGATAAAATTGATTCTAAATTAGATATGCTAACAGAGAAACTTTTAGACCCAGATAAAGGGGTTACTGCTAGAGTTAATAGGAATACGGCAATGAGAAAGGTTTTAGTAAAAGCAATGTGGGTTATATATACTATAACTATAGGAGCATTAATAAAAATATTTACAGATTAATTAATTAATAAAAAAAAAATAAAAATATGGGGACAACATTTGATACAGACAATGCACTTTTAATGATGCAATTAGGTAAAGGTGGTGGTACTGAGGTTTTTACTACTGCAGCACAATCAGGAAAAGATTGGGTATGTGTATATTTTCCAGTAGAATCAGTTGTTGCAAGTATTGCAGCAGATGGAGTTTCAGGTGAAACTGCTCTACAAACAACACTACCTGCTGGAACGACATTGTTTATGAATATTACAGCGATAACACTTACGAGTGGAATTGGAATAGGATATAGAGATATATAAAATGAGATTAGCACTAAGCATATCGTTAGGCTCAAGCAAACCTAAAGTTAGTAGAAGTACTGCTTTAATAGTAGATGGTTTTCAAAGAAGGGTAGAAGCGAGAAATGGAGTGTTTGAAGCAAAGTCTTGTTTGACTACACAATTAAATGCACTAAAAAATATAGCGTAATATGAGTTTATTAGATGATGTAAGTTTAATGATAACCCCTAATGGGGTGGCAGAAGATGTATTATTTGGAGTATTACCTCAACCAATAATAGGTACTGAAGAAATTACTAATGGAGATTTTGCTTCTGATAGTAATTGGAGCATAACAAACAATACTGGTACAGATTCGGAGATTACAGGTGGTTATTTAAGAATTAAAACAGATGGGGCTTACACAGCAGTATCGCAATCAGGCGTTACGGTTGCTGACAAACAATATAAGTTAGTTTATACTGTATTAAGTTCAGACGGTGGTAATCTTGCGGTTGTTACAATTGGGAACATTGCAAGTTCAATACCTTCAAGTGTTGGGACTCACACATATTATTTTACATCCGAGTCAACATCCTTGATTTTAAAACGAAGAAGTGGGGCTTTAGATGTTATAATAGATAATGTATCAGTAAGAGAATACACATCAGCAGATATGGACTTCACTAGAGCAACTACTGCTACAAGAAGTGCTTATAGTGTTGAGAAAATAACAAATGGAGATTTTGCAACAGATAGTATTTGGACTAAAGGAGCAAACACAACAATATCTAATGGTAGTTTAAATTTTAGTAGTGCAAGTTCAGATACAGACCAAACATTAGCAACAATAAATACTACTACATATAAAGTAGTATTTTCAATATCTAATTATGTGTCAGGTAGTGTTAGATTTAGATTTACAGGCACTTCAAATGTTAATGGAACAAGTAGAAGTACAAATGGAACTTTTACACAATATTTAACAGCAACTTCTAACAATTCATTATTTAGATTTGCTGCTACTTCTTTTACAGGTTCAATAGACAGCGTATCAGTAAAAGAATTATTAATTGAAGAAGTCCCTAGAAATTTACTTAAATATAGTGAGGATTTAACTCATTCTTTTTGGAATACTTTTAACATAGATGCTATTGTTGCAAGTACAATACCATCTCCTGATGGTTCTTCTTTTGGTTTTAAGGCAATACCTGCAACAGGAGATGCAAAACATTATATTGATTATGATTATACTCTTGTATCAGTATCGGTAGGTGTAGAAGTTACTTACAGTATATATGTTAAACCTTTTGGATATACAAATTTTCAATTAACACCTTCAACAGGTTTTAATTCAGGTTCTTTTGTGTTATACCAAAACTTTGAATTAACAGGAGATGGAGTAAAAGGAACAGGAAATGTTAATGATGCAACAATAGAAAAAATAGGAGATTGGTATAGATGTTCGATTACAGAAACAGCAACAGACACAAATCCAAGAGTTTTAAATCTTGCACTACCTTCTTCAGGTTTAGGAAGAAACCCAACATTTGAAGGTAATAGTACTGATGGGGTTTTATTATGGGGTGGTCAAATAGAAGGGGGCGCATCAGCAACAACTTATATTCCAACAACAGATAGATTAAATGTACCTAGAATAGACTATACAGGTGGGGGATGTCCTCATATATTAGCAGAACCTCAAAGGATAAATCTTGTTACTTATAGTGAGGATTTTAGTGAATGGTCAACGGAAGGGGATATAGAAGTTACTGACAACTTTATAACTAGTCCTGATGGTACGCAAAACGCTGCAAAACTACAACTAACAGGTTCTAGTAGTGGAACAGATGGTAAAATAAAATTTACCATTAGTCCAAGTGCTACAACACATACTTTTTCAGTATTTGCCAAAAAAGGCAATCACGATTACATATATATATGGGTGGATATAAGTGGTGGAACAAATATTACTAGATGGATAGATTTAGATGATGGTAGTGTTAGTGGAAGTGGTGGAACTGCAACAGTTACCACAACATCTTTTGGTAATGATTTTTGGAAAATAGAATACACATTTGATGCTACAAATATGTCAAATATTATATTAGAAGTCGCTGATGATGGTGTAAGTACAGGAACAGGTGGAGATAACATTTATGTTTGGGGCGCACAATTAGAAGAAGGCTCTTACGCAACATCATACATACCAACATCAGGAAGTACAGTTACAAGAAATGCAGATGTATTTACAAGAACAGGTATTGGTAGTTTGATTAATAGTGCAGAGGGAGTATTATATGTAGAAATTGCTGCTCTTGATGATGACCAAACTGGTCGTAAAATTAGCCTAAATGATGGTACTATAAATAATTCAGTTTTAATAGGATATACATCAGTTTCAAATGAAATAAAAACTAAAGTAAATTCAGGTGGAAGTTCAACTGCTAATATGAATTTTACAGCAACTGATATACTTTCTTATATAAAAATTGCAATAAAATGGAAAGTTAATGATTTTGCAATGTGGGTAAATGGTGTAGAAGTGGTAACAGATAACAGTGGAGCAGCCCCAATAGGGTTAACCAAACTTTCTTTTGATAGAGGAAATGGGGCAGAAAATTTTAGAGGAAAAGTAAGAAATTTACAAGTATATAAAACAGCATTAAGTGATACTCAATTAGATGATTTAACATCATAAATTATGAATATATATAAATTACATTATACAGATAAAGCAACAGGAGATGCTGACTTACTAGCAAAAGGAGTCTATGAAGTTATAGAAGGTGAAAATATTTATACTAACGGAACACAAGCAGTATGTTATATAGGTAAATTAGAAGATAAAGAAAAAATTGGTATTACAGAAAACGACCCACCTATTTATCAAGAAGGTGTTTTTTATGATGTAATGACAACTGAAGAAATAGACTTTGGAGATGCTGAGGTGTTTCCAAAAGAATATTCACATACATTTGCAGGATACCCAACTCATCCTGTAACAGAAGAAGAAAACGAATAACAATAAATAATATTAAAATAATATGGCAACAACAGTAACAGCAGCAGATTTAACAGTAACAGTAACAGAAACTTACACTTTAAATGGGGTTACTTATGGTAATACAATAAACAAAACCTTTTCTAGTAATGGTCAAGTTTTACAAAGAGTATTAAATGTTAGTACATCTGACCCAGCGATTATTAATTTTGGTGCTGCTGATGCAGCAGGTCAAGTCGCTGTAGCAGATTATAAATATTTCAGAATAACAAATTTAGATGATACTAATTTTATTACTTTGACTCTTTTTAATGGTACTGACTCTTTCTTTTATAAACTATTAGCAGGAGATGTATTCTTGTTAATGAGTAATGAAATGGATGCTATTGCTTCAAGCACAACTTTTGGGGCATTTGCAGATATTACTCAAATAAAAGCAGATGCAGACACAGCAGCGTGTGATATAGAAATAATTGCAGTAACAGCGTAATATGGCTAAAGGAGTTACATTTAAGTTTACAGGTAATACTCGTAAAAAAAGAAAAGGAGTACACAGTAAGAATAAATCTCGTACTAAAGGGGGTAAACAATACGTTAAGCCCTATAAAGGTCAGGGAAGATAAAAATAAATAATATGCCTTGTTACGAATGTGAAAATGGAAAATGGAGATTTGGTGAAACTGGTGAATGTCAGTATGATTCTAAAGAAACCTGTGAAACTGCTAATAAAGATTATTACGCAGAAGAAACTTATAATGATTATCCACAAGCAGCAACTAACAATGCTAAGAGAGCAATAAAGTACAAAGAAGAGAATGGCAGCGATTGTGGGACTGTCGTGGGCTGGACAAGAGCCAGACAATTAGCAAACAGAGAAAGCCTTACAAGAAGAACTATTGCTCGTATGGCTTCTTTTAAAAGACATCAACAACACAAAGATGTGCCTTATGATGAGGGGTGTGGAGGTATAATGTGGGATGCTTGGGGAGGAGATGCAGGTATAAATTGGGCAATAAAAAAATTAGAACAGATAGACAAAGAAAATAGTGTTAAGCAAGAATTTGAAAGTTTTTTTAAAGATATTATTAAAAATATTAAAAAGAAAAAATAAAATGAAACTAAAACATTTTAAAAGGTCTGAGTTTACTTGCAAGTGTGGATGTGGTGAAACTGTTATAGATGATGAGTTGCTGTATATGTTAAATAAGGCGAGAGAATTTGCAAAGATTCCTTTTGTTATATCAAGTGGCTACAGATGTGAGAACCATCCTGAAAGCAAGAAGAACCCAACATCATCTCATATAAAAGGATTAGCAGTAGATATTAAATGCGAAGATAGTAATACTAGAGCAATAATGATGGATGCTTTAGTATATGCAGAATTTGAAAGATACGGATTACATAAATCATTTATCCATGTGGATATAGATTATAACAACAAACCAAGTCCTGTGATTTGGTTATATTAAATGGAGTATTAACTTAAATATATATTATGGAAATTTTAAAAAAAATGTTTGATTCAAAGAAGTTTTGGTACACAATTGGTGCAATATTTGTTCCTTTTGCAGCAGTTAAATTAGGTCTTACTGAAGGAGAGATTGAGAAAGTTTATTACGCTATTCTCACATTAATCTTAGGTCAAGGAATCGCAGACATTAAGAAATAATGATAAAAAAATGGATAGGTGAGGCACTCGCAACAGGTGCTGTTAAGCCAATAACAGAATTATTAAAAGCAGTAAAAGAACTTTTTACAGACACTAAAGGAAAGTGGAGTAGTAAAAGAACCATTAGTGGAGTAATAGTTGTTGCTGCAAGTCTATATATAGAGAAGAATGGGATAGACACAAATGCTCTTATAATGACAGGGCTTGGTGTTTTACCATTATGTTTCTCTGTATTTGAGAAAAAATGTGGAAACTGTACTGCTAATTGTAAAAAATAATTATCTTTACACCTTATGAGGTAGGGTTGTGCCTATCTTTGTTTCATTGTTTATAGTTATCAAGAGTGAGGTGTTCAAAAGCATCTCACTTTTGTATTTTATAAGGTGTTATTATATCTAACTTGCACAGCAACTAAAACAAAATAACATGAAAAAATACGGAAAAAGGCTCAGGTTATCTCCAGAAGAAGTGGAAATGATATATGAAGGGAGAGCCAGTACAACAAATATTAATGGTAACACAGCATTAGATTCTCACTTAGCAGAAAGAGGGATTCTTAAAAAGGATGTAGTTTCTGTAAAACATTGGCAGTCTGCTAGTGGGGAATACAGATTTAGCGTAGTTACAAAAGAAGATATGTCTTTAAATGAGAATGACATATTAGATAAGATAAGCGATTTTATTGAGAACTATTCTCCTAATTATCGTTCAGTAAGAAGAAAAAATAAAGATGCTAATCACTTATTAGTAATAAATCCAGCAGACATTCATATAGGCAAGTATGCTAATGGTGTTGAAACTGGTAGTGCATATGACGTTGAAACTGCTTGTATGCAAGTTTTAGAGGGGTTACAGGGCTTAATTAATAAGGCAGAAGGGTTTAGTATAGAAAAGGTTTTATTCTGCATAGGGAATGATGTTTTACATATTGATAATGTTTATGGCACTACTACAAAAGGAACATATCAAGACACAGATGGTAAGTGGTGGGAACATTTTGAGGTTGCATTAGCGTTATATGTTAAATGCGTAGAGATGTTAAGAGAGGTAGCACCTGTAGATGTAATACATTGTATGAGTAATCACGATTATCAAAGTGGATTTCATTTGGCTCATGCTTTAAAGAGTTGGTTCAGGCAAGATAAAGAAGTTACTTTTGATGTTGGAGTAGCACATAGAAAGTATTATCAGTATGGCACTAACTTAATAGGCTTAGAGCATGGTGATGGTGCTAAGATGGATAACTTACCTTTATTAATGGCTCAAGAAAAGCCAGAGATGTGGAGTAGCAGTAAGTATAGATATTGGTATTTACATCATTTACATCACAAAATCAAACATAAATGGAGGGATGCTAAAGATTTCATAGGAGTTACTGTAGAATATATGCGTTCACCATCAGGAACTGATAGTTGGCACTCAAGGAAAGGGTTTTGTGGAATTTTAAAAGCAGTTGAAGGTTTTATACACGAAAAAAATAGTGGTCAAGTAGCACGATTAGTGCATTATTTCTAAAAATTTTAATCTAGTGGATAAACATTTTATTAAAAAATGTTAAAAAACATTTGGTAGTACAATCCAATTTTATATATTTGCATTGTAGAGTTTGAGAGGTTCGTTATTTACTTGTAGTACTTGTCGTAATACTTGAACGGATAGGGTAACCCCCCCTCTTAGATTCTACACTAACTTATTATTAATTTAAAATTATAAACAAATGTCAAAAAAAATGAGAGAAAAACTAATGAAACAACCAGAACCAGTTGTTGAAACAAGAAAAGAAGCATTAAGAAGGCTTTACAAAGAAAATGGTTTAACAGAAGAGGATATATACAAAGACAAAAGAGGATTTGTAATTATCACAAGAACTGGTATAGATAAGATTGTTTCAAGAAACAACATTACAGTTGCTTATGAGGTTATAAATATGGATGTAGAGAAATCTATATGTGTATTAAGAGCAGCAGCAACAATGAAAGTAGGTAATGATGTTAGAAATGCTATGAGTTTTGGAGAGGCTTCTGACAACAACCTAATGGGAGGAGGTAAGAAATTCCCTGTTGCTATGGCAGAAAAGAGAGCAATGTCAAGAGTTGTACTAAAGATTGCTGGATTCTATGAGCAAGGAGTATTTGGTCAAGATGAGATTGTTGATTAGTGAGTGAGGATTGGTTTGATGAGTTGCTTGATGGTGAGCCAACGCCTATTACAGATACGCAATGGCTCATCATTGAGAGCAACATTTATCACACAGCCTTACCATCACAAATGATTCAAGATGTTATGAGTACATTAAATGATATGACTGAATTAGAAGCAGAAAAAATTATTAAACTAATAAACGAAAACAAAATTGAAAAAGACACAAGAAAACAATGGGAAAAAATGCTCAAAGACGGAGTATTTAGACATAGAGATATTTAATCACTTCCTAAAAATTTACTCTTATATTATATGGCATGATAAACATATATTGGGTGAAATACTTGAGGATAGTATAGTTCAACTCTTAAATAAAAACCAATTAGTAGATTTCTATTACGCAGACAAAACTAAGTTTAAAGTAGAGAAATGGAAAATTGAAAAATACTTATTAAGAAATGACAAATAAATATTCTTTAGATAAAATCAGAAAATCCAGAAATGAGTTTGAGGCTTTACTTAGGATATATGGAATATCTAATTTAAGGCTTTGCAAAGTGTTGGAAGTTAACTATCTTACAAGTAAGAAGTTTATTGAAACACCAACTAACATGAGGTTTATACACGCTAAAAGATTAGCAGACTTCATTGGATTAGAGATGCAAGATATAGTTGATACAATAGTGTACGACATAAAATAAAACATTAAACATGAGAAGAAGAAGATTAAAGTTTAGCGATTATTATCATGATATAATAATTGAAGAAATAGCAGACATATACAATGTAGATAAGGATAGAATTTTTTTAGGAAGCAGACAAAAGAATATTATCTTTGCTAAAAGAATGTATATTTATGTATTAAGAGAAATGTTTGGTTTAACATTAAGCCAAATAGCAGAAGCGACCAATCTACATCATTCTTCTATTATCCACCATACAAGACAATTTGAATTTTTTTACAATAACTATGTAAAAGATACCAAAGACTTTGAAAGAGTTGAGAACAGGATTATAGAGGTAGAAATAGATGAGGAGATAGAAGGCTTAGAAAAGCAACATAAAACAATAAAAGAATCATTAACCAAATTATATAAAATAAATAAATTAAAACATGAAAGACAAGAAAGAGAAAATCTACTTACCAAGTAGTATTAAAAACATTGAAACAAAGTATGGAACTATGATGGTTGCTAACTTTAAAATGGATGAGTTACAAGCGAACTCAAAGAATGGATGGGTATCAATGGTTATTTCAGAGAGAAGAGAACCATCTGAAAAAGGGGCAACTCATTACGCTTATGTAAATGATTACGAACCACCAAAAGAAAATAAAACATCTTTCAAGAAAGTTAAAGCAACAACTGGAGATGATGATTTACCTTTCTAATGATTAAGTGGAAACAAACAACTTACCCTAGCACTTTCATTGGTTTATCTGATGAACTTGCTGAGGTAAGGAGTATGTTATCTGCTCATGTATATAATAAAGACACAGAAAAGTACAGAGGAGAACAAGAACACAAAATTCAAAGTCTAGGAATATTTGCTGAACTTATCGGCAGACATATAATGGAGAATAATAAAGGTGTTGAATATAAGGTTGCTCCAATCATTGATAAAAATCCAGTAGTTGATGCTGATATAGTTATGAAAGGTATTGGAGAATTAAATTATATTGATGTTAAAGGCGTAAGAAGCAACGGAAATGCCCTTAGAGTCAATTATAAAGCCCATAACAACACTAAAAAGAAAGTTACGCACTATCTGTTCGTTCAGCCCTTGAATGGCTTATACGCAAGATTTTGCTGGTTTACTCACAAACAGGTTAGCGATTGGACTGTGGTTATGTCAACATATACAGAGTGCTATGAACTAGAAATAAAAAAACACAACTAAACAATGAAACAACAACCAAACTACTATGCTATAATAAGTGCTGAGGTTAGGTACGATAAAAATCTAACAGCAAATGCTAAGTTATTATATGCAGAGGTTACTGCATTACTAAACATGAATGGAGAATGTTTTGCAACTAACAAATACTTTTCTAATCTTTATGGGAAGAGTGTAGTAACTATTTCTAAATGGATAGGAGAATTAATCTCAAATGGCTATATATCATCTAGTTACACTTATAAAGGGGGTACTAAAGAAATTGATAGGAGGTATTTAAGTATTCTTAAAGGGGGTATTAAAGAAAACTTAAAGGGGGGTATTAAAGAAAACTTTAAAGATAATATTAGTTTATCTAAAGATAAACATATTAATAATAAAGGGACTTCTTTTAAAAAACCAGAAGTT
>VTLG01015073.1_pt1 | contig 17074 bp, 21 predicted proteins | sample 4694571 | NCBI WGS metagenome assembly VTLG01 (sample SAMN12604809, study PRJNA352737) | marine metagenome | biome: ENVO:00000447; feature: ENVO:00000209|ENVO:00000569|ENVO:01000036; material: ENVO:00002151; isolation source: viral sequences binned using virsorter ...
GCACTAAACCCAAGTTCTAATAGTTGAGCTAGTAAATCTAATTCTGGTTCCATGCAATATTCATTTTCCTTTTCTACACTCCATGTCTGAACTCATCTCACAAACAATGTCACTTGCTGTTTTCTCAAACAGAAAAGGTAATATAGCATGAACTAAAGCAATAACAAATAAAAATAAAAAGGTGAGACTGTATCTCATAGCCGACAGACCATGTTGTACATAAGTCTCACCCACTTCATTAGGATGTTTTGTAAATATATTTTTCACATAACTATTTATTCATCTTTCTCAAAATGTGGTGGTTTTGGTAAAGCCTGTTCCTCTCCTTCAGGTGGAACTATAGCCTTCTTAGGTGGAGGTGTAGGCTTCTCTTTCTTTTCATCTTCTGGTGGTACCGGTTTATCAAATCGGTCAACCATTTTCTTATCATAAAAATCTAAGTATTCATCAAACTCTATCTGACCCAATTCATAATCCATTATTCTAAAATGTTTGTCCCTAATGTAAATCACAGTCACCATATCACCTGGCCTATATCCCTTGATTATCTTTTTAAGATCATACAGTGTATTGATAGGGAAACCTTCTATTGCTACAAACGTATCAAAACTTCTGACACCACGCTCGTATGCCCAATCTTCTTCCTTCACCTCAAGGGCTATCAAACCAAATGTATTAGGGACATCTTTTTCATCTGGATATTCTTTTGCTATACCTTTAGCTAAAAACTCACTGAGATTCAATAAACGTATTTTAAAGGCCGCATATTCTACATCACCATCTTCTAACATCTGCTCTACTGAATGATGAACAGTATCACCTCTGATAGCATATGCAACGCCAGCCCATTGACCTTCGGGGGCCAACATATAGGTATTAATACCTACGATGTCACCGTTTGCATTAATCAAAGGTCCACCAGAGTTCCCCTTGTTAATCTCAGCTGAATGTTGTATCACATTCACATAAGGTGTGATCTTTCCGGGTCGTTCTTGATGATTGATACTCCCTGTAGTAACTGTCCATTGTAACCCTACTGGGTGTCCTATAGCCACCACCGGTTCAGCTATAACAGGAGTCTCTTGTTCTATTTCTAGGTACACGGGAGGTGGTATATCTGGGTCTAATTCTAATTGTAGTAATGCCAAGTCAGCAACTGGGTCTATCCCTATTACCTTCGCATAACTATAATTAGAATCAGTGGGGTCATAAAACCATACTCTGATTACTTCGGCTCTGTGTATTACATGATAGTTTGTGAGAACAATCCCTGTTTCACTAATCAATACACCCGAACCAAAACCATTACCCTTGGAATTATTTTCATTCTGAGTGGCTACCAATACAGTAGCATTACGGGCCTTCTCAACCGTAGCGGTAGGAACAACAGCCCAGGCCATCTCGGCTAAGACTAGCCCACAGACGAGAACTAGACCCAGAACTACACCTAGACTACTCTTTTTTATTCTCATAGTATACCCTTTTATTGGTTAAAATTGGCGGCCACGTGGACTCCACTGATTGAGTGATGTGGGTGCTAGCGCCCAGGGCTTATCTTGTTTATTTGATACGCTAGTACTCGTTGACGAGGCTGTTGAATTACCACTATTAATAATATTAACACCTCCTCCCGATTGTGAAGGATCAGGCGTTAACGCGGGAGCTCCTTTGCCAGCCGAGCCCATCATTCGCGCAGCATATGTTTGTTGTCCCGATCCGCTTGTGGTCGATATCAAATCACCACCCGCACCACCCAGAGTAGTCATACCCATATTAGCGGTAATGAGGTTTCCTAAAGCATCAATTACTTTTACGGATGACATAGCAGATTCTTTAAACGAATCATCTCCCCCCATCGTTGTGACCCGATCCTTTGCAGATATATTAATACCATACACATAATCTAGAAACTGTTTTTTAGCTTCCGTCTGTCCAGATGCATCTTCTTTTTCAGATGATTTCCAATCTTCAGCTAATTCTGCTGCATAAGCTTTTCCTTCTTCGACAGTGGCATTTTTATCCATCATCAACCGTTTTGCTTCGTCAACAGTCATGCCTTTGGCCATTTCAGTATATTTTGCAATATTTTCTTCGCGTTCTACATTCCATTCATTGGCCGCTTCTTGCTCTCTCTCTACCATTTCCTTGAGTTTTTCGGCACCTTCTGGACCCCATTGTTTTAACCAATCACCCCAATCAGCTTGCTTAAAAAATTTGTTTCGACCTGCAAAAGTGCTCATGTCTATTGGCTTACCTGATACGTCTACTAAAGTTGTACCCAAACTACTCTTAGTACCTATCTTAACATCTTGTAGTACGGCAGTAGCTTCTGCTATCTTCGCCTCTTCAGCTAACTGTTCTTCATTAAGCCCTGAAATTTTAGCTTCTTCGTCAACACTGACCTTTTCTAATTCTACTCGTTCTCGTTCATTAATACCTGCAATTTCTGTTCCTGTAAAAGTTTTAGCTTGTGACACAGCTATTGCAGCCTTCTTAACATCCGCATCTTTTTCTTCTTGAGTATAATCACCGATACCTAAGATACCTCCACTGAGTTCTTTTTGTGTGGCCTTCAACAATAGAGCCTCAAGCCTAGCAACATTTGAAGTTAATGCCCCCCGTTGAGTTTGAGCTGCCCCACTGATACCTGCACGTTGAGTTTCAGCTGCTGATCTAACATCCGTTTTCTGGGCTTCAATGCCTGTAACTCTTTCTTGTGCTTCAACAACTTGTTCTTTAGCTACTTCTTTAGGATCTCGGTTAGCCGCTAGCCAATCTTCAGCTGCTGCTGGTAAAGCCCACTTTGGAATATTAGATAGTATTTCAGCAATACCACCTGTAAATTTGGCTTTTATATTTTTTAATATTGCACCAAAATCAGGTATTGAAAGTGACAGACCTTCAGGTTCTGGTGGCATATACTGCATTGCAACACCAAAAGCTTTTAATTTCTCTGTATTATCTTTTATTTGATCAAGGTTTCCTAAATCAGCGTCAGCAAATTTCTTTACTTGATCCCATGGCATCTTTATATCACCAGAAAAGAAAGCTGCAATCGAAGCAAATACTCCCCCCTCTCTCTCACCTTCTACCTTTGCAGGCATACTCTCCATAGCAGTAGAAAATGCAACCAATCCCTCTGCATTAAGTTTTATTTGAGCAGTATCTAATTTAAGTAAACCAAAGGCCGTTACTTGCTCCCATGGCATTACTACTTTCCCACCAAAAGCAGATACGATTGCGCCAAATAAACCACCAACTACAGTGCCACTTACTGTCGGTGCACCTTCCATAGCCTTACCAAATGCTATCATAGCTTCGGCATTGAGTTTTACTTTAGCACTATCAATCTCAGCCGCACTAAATTCTTCTAACATTGCAATTGGGCCTTTTATCCCCATCAACTCACCTAATTTACTTAATCCCCCGCCAACAAAACTACCAACTGCAGAAATAACAGAAGCAACACCCATCGCAGCTAACCCAAAGGATAGCTCTTTCATTCCTTTTCCAGCTTTAGTTAATGCAGGCCCATCAATAGTTTCAAATTTCTTTAAAACGTCTGGGATAGCCTCTAATTTTTCTGTATCAGCTAATTTTGAAATAAGACCACCGACTCCAAAACCAACTAAAGCTCCAAATAGTCCATCCATTCCAGTGATGGCTTGTGCAAGTTTTTCACCATCAATAGTTTCAAATCCTTTTATAGCTTCTGGTAGATCCTTCATACCTTTAGAAAGACCCGATAGGCCTGCACCTAGAGCTATCAAAGATGCTCCCAGTATAGCTATACCTACTCCCATCGTAGTGAGAAGTGCACCAATGAATCCACCAATAGCTGAGCCAGCCCCTAAGAATAATAATATAGCGGCTGGATTACCAATAATCGCAGCCCCCGCTAACATACTAGCAGCTGTAACTGGATTAAGAATACCTTTCATTAAGCCGCCAAATTTTCCTCCACCCTCTTTACCGCCACCTTTACCATCAACACCAGATCCTTTCAGTATTTTAAATAATTCTAGCCAGTTATCTTGTGACTTTTTATCTTTAGCGTCTGCTTTTTGCTCTTTTTCTTTTTTCTGTCCTGGGGTATCTGTTCGGGCCTCTTGTTCCTTTTGCCAAGTCTCATTCATCATCAACATCTTTGCATCATGGACAAATATAGAACCTTCAGATAGTGCTGCATCAGATAGGTCAATGATAGCTTTATTTGCTGCCTCTGATAAACCTCCCATACCTGAAGCAAACGCTCCTTCTCCACCAACGCTACCGGCACCGCCAGCACCACCCATTATTTCGGCATCAGTTTTTCTTTGGCCTAACAACGCCGCCATAGAATTTAATGCTGGTAGTTCACCCTTAGGTTCTTCAGGCATTTTTATTTCATGGAGTATCTCAGCATTTTCTACAATTTCTTCTAAAGCTTCTGGTGCTTTATCTTCCCAGCCAGCAGTATCTAAACCAATTGCTTCAGCTCGCTTGTAAGCTTTCTGTAGTAACTTTTGCTTCTTTTTCTTGATTCTACCCTTCGCACCAAACGCAACTCCAACCATTCTACCTAAAACCTTAACTGATTCAGGTACAGCTCCACCCATCCCACTAAACAAACCACCAAAGGTACTCTTCCACAGCTTTTGACCTAAATCTTCAAACTTTTCTTCTTTCTTAGCAAGCTTTAATCTTTCTGTATCAAGCTTTTCTACTCTACGAAACTTATCATCATCTTTATCTGCACCAGCTTCAAGAGTCTTTATCAGCTTCGTAATGCGAGCGTGTCTTTCTTTCTGAACATCCTCAGCGCGAGCTGCTGTTTCTTTATCTTTGGCCATTTACTTTTTACCTTTAGGTAGTGCTGAACCTGGTTTACCCACATACAGTCCAAAGAAGGCTGCTCCTGCACCTACTATGGTAGAGATAAATGCCGCTTGTGCATTTGTAGGATCAGCCAATGCCATGAACCATGTAGTCGCACTATAAAAAGCATAGATATAGGATAGCATAATCAATCTAGGTATTACTCTAAACTTATCTAGCATACCTGCTGTTTGATTATACCAAGTCCTTTCATCTTCACCACTACTAGGTACCAAGTCGGCTACTAGTAACTCATACTCTTTACTTGTCTCTACAACTTTTACTTTATCGTCGTCTGGCATTCTGATCCTTTATTCTCTCGTTTTCTTCTTTAATAAATTCCCCTAATAATGTAGTATATACTTCTCTTTCCCACGGCATCCAATTTTCAATTTCAGTTAAACTATACTTATGGTGCTGCATCATTGCAAAATTAGTCCTTAAATAATTCTCAAGACTATTGTGAGAAAGAGCTAGTCGAAAAAAGCTTCAAGACCCTCCAATGTTACTGTACTTTTCTTTTTAGTCTTAGGATTGGTTATCTTAACTTCATGTCTTAACTTAGGCATCGTTTCAAAAAAAGTTTGAACCCCTTGCAATTGTGTAGTGTTCAAACTATCAATGAAAGTATCTAATTCCTTATCACTGAAATCAATTCGCTCGTGTATTGTTTCGCCTTCTGTTACCTGAGCAATACAGCCCTTAATCATATTAAACAAAAATTCAACTCCAGAATCTCTTTGTAATGATGCTATAGTAAAATCTGGATACTTCATTGTCATCCCAATGTTGTCAGTTAGTTTTACCTTATTAGTATGCCCTTTAGTAAATATTACTTTAATATCGTCTAAAGGAATTTCTACAGGTACTTGAGTCTCCTCATCATCAGGACACAACACAGTTACCTTAGCAATTTCCCCTACTGATTTAGCTCTTAGATTTAAAAAGATATATTCCATATCAAACGTAGCCAAGCTGTCTACGTCTATCTCTGTCACAAGGCAATTCGTTATGATCTGCTTCAAAGCTCGAACCAAATCTCCTTCTCCTTCTCCTGTCTCCATAGCAGCAAGAAGTAGCTTTTCTTCTTTGACTAAAAATGGTCTATATGTTATTTTCTCCTTTGTTGAAGGAACTTCCAACTCATAGGTTGGTACGTTAATTATTGGTAATGTCATTATATTTTCACCTCATCTAATGTGTTAATTTGTTATCTGCCCTCGCGAGCTGCGGCACCAGCGGCAATGGATGCTTTCTTTTCTGCTACTGTTCCTCGAGCATAGGGTTGACGGCGACCAGCTCCACTACCTTTCAATGGAACCATTTTTTGTGGTAACCAGTATCTATAAGTAAACTCTACTTGAACTGTCTGGTAAGAATCATTTGAACTCCAGCTCAAATCTTGTGGGGAGATCGTTTTAGGATAAGCCTCTGTGATTTTTATATTATAGGTATCATTATTTTGATTATCTAGCTGATAAATCTTTATCTCTCCTGTATAATCATCATAATAATTTGGTTGCCACGTATTATGATTTACTATAAGCAATTGCCAAGCTTCAAACCACATTTTTTCTCGTAAATCTGGACTACAAATAAATGTAGCACTAAACGGACCGTATGTCATCCCTTGTCCTTGTTCTCTTGCTGGTCCATATCGGAGTGTATCAGGAACACTTCTAACATTAGTGCCTGGAAAAGAAATAGATTCACACCTTAAATCTAAATCTGGACCTGTAGCTCCACCCGGGCCCCAAACCTCTACCCGGAATTTGTTTTGTCGAGCTACCTCTTTTGTATGAATATCTGTTATAAAGTTATTTAAATTATTAGGCATATGTTTCTCTCCGTGAATCTCTCCATACATCTCTTGATATCACTCGACCTTGTTTATCTTTCCAAAGGTCTCCCGAATAAAATTTCTCTACTGGTAAAAGAACAGCAGCTGCCATATCGTGTACCCCTATCTTTAAGAAATTAGAATACACATACATCGCTCGATATCGCTTTACACAAGGCTTTACTCCTCTCATCCCTTTAATTCTTGACCATGACATGGCTAACACTCTCCCTTTGCTATGTGAATCTTGTCGATACAATTCTGCATCTTCTTCAAACATAGCATCTAACCTTCGTAGCAATTCTATCCTCATCGGTATAGACAAATAATGAAAGTTTAATCCAGTGAAACCATTTCTATGAAACTTAAACGGTAACACTAAAGGAAACGTATCATAATACTTGAGTCGATCTGGCCCTAGTGGTTTATAGTTAAACAGATTCAATAAACCATAACTAGGAGTCGATGTTGACTTCCCTTGGGCCATCATTTGACCCGCAGTAATACGCGGAGCAAGTTTATTGATCTTGCTTCTATACCAGCGAACCGAAAGCTCTCTACCTTCCGCTTCATCTCTTAACTGTTGAAAAATAGTACCAGCCATTACTACTATTTATATCATAAACCTAGATCCTTCTCTGTCCATATCAAGAAGTTCATATCTTTCTTATCACAGTATTTCTTAGCTGCTTCCCATTTAGCATTGTTTCTACCCCACTCTCTCACTTCATAAAGATAGCCTTTTGTTTTGCGTTTGGGGTTCGCTTTAGGAGCCTTGAGTTGCTTAGACGGTTTGAGTTCAATGATAAACTCTTTTGTGCGTTGACCCTGTTGCACTTTAACCCAGAAATCTGGATAGTATCGGTGTAACTTACCATCTAATGGAGACTCATAGGGGATAATAATTTCTTCACTTGCCCATTCTAATACATTATCATTACGGTCCAGGGAAGACATAACTTTACGCTCCCACATGGAACGGTACACTATGTTCCGTGAGTTACCTTTATACTTCTGTGGACGTTCAGGTACAAACCGTCCTTTGTATGTCATCTTGTTCTTGAACTTGCGTTTTTCCATATAAATACTTATACACATAAGAGGAATGATTGTATGTCACTGGAAGGTAGATTTCGACACAAGCTTAGACAAGCAAATGCAAGAGCTCCTGGTGGTATTGGAAACCGGCAGAGGGTTACACCGTCCGATCCGGGTCAAGATGACATGGGAGAAGAAGAAGGTACAGCAACTCCCTTCATTGACAAGAACATAGAAAACCAAAATGCAATTCTAGCCGCACAAAAAGCAGCTCGCGCAACTCACGAAAATATTTTAAGTGGCCATTATCAGTACCCAGCTCACTTAGGTACAGGCCGAGGAGATTTGCTCAACTGGATGAAATTTCAAGCCTATGAGATTAGTGGTGGTTTTTCAGGAAACAAAATGGTTAAATTCAGTAGCAGTGGAAAAGGATATGCCGCTCTTCCTGTTCCAGCAGGTATACAAGCTACCTATGACCAAAGTTGGAATCAATCAACTGTAAGTGCTAAATCACAAACTATGGCTAGAGCTGCTACCGGTCTTACTGGAGGAGGCATTGCTAATTTCATACGAGGAGAAGGATTTGGTGAAGATATGTCCATGGACGCTATAAAAAGTAGATTTGGTGATCAATTTGGTGCGATGAGTTTTGGTCAAGAAGGAACAGCAGCTATTTTACAAAAAACAGGAATGGCCGAAACTATGCAATTTACAATGGGGATGAGAGCCCTTGATCAAGTTATGATGAGTTATGGTGGGCCAGCTTTTAGAAATTTTAATTTTTCATTTGCTTTAAAACCTCTGAATGTCGCAGACACTGAGATGGTAAATGCTATTGTTAGATTTTTTAAACTTGCTTCAGCTCCTATGTTATTAAATACTGCAATGACTCGTCTTTATGAACTTCCGGCTGTCTTTGAAATATCTTTTTATAATGGCTCCAGAGAAAACTTGAATCTACCTAAAATTGGAAAATGTGCTTTAACCAATGTTGGGGTTTCTTATGGAGGTGATAAGTTTACAACATTCGACGAAACAGGGGGAGCTCCCGTACAGGCTGATTTAACTTTACAGTTTAAGGAAATGGAACTCTTAGATCGTGACAATTTTGTAGGAAATGATTTCTAATGTATTTCAATCAATTCCCCACAATCGACTATGATGTTACCGGTGATGGTACCACAACAACTATTACAGACCTTTTATTGAGAGTAAAAGTCCGTGACTATATAAAAGAAAATAGATCATGGTTTGCAAAATATATTGTAGAACATGATGAAACACCGGAAATGGTAGCCTTCAAAATATATGGTCAAGCTGCATACCACTGGGTTGTTCTGTTATTTAATCAAGTTATAAACCCCTATTATGGTTGGCCTTTAAAGCGCAAAGACTTCTTTGCCTTTATCAATGACAAGTATTCAAATCCTAATGCTGTTCATCACTACGAAATAGCACAACAATCTGGGGACACTACTGTAATGATTACAGTAGAATCAGATGTAGCAGGTGCTATAGAAGTAACTAATCTAGAATATGAAGAAGCAATCCAACAAAACCTACGAAAAATTAGAATACTCAGACCCCAATATCTTGGTCAATTCCGCTCAGAATTTGAAACTCTCATAGCACAATGACGCATTCCCTCAATCACGATCTAGAGGCATTAGAAGGTTCTCAAGCCAAACAAAAAATCCAACTTGAACCTGGTTCTTATTCTATAGTTAGAGCTTGGATTAACTACGGTAAGGGAGCAGAATATACTCTTACAGATAAGATTTTAAAAATCTTTGTAAGCGAAAGTATGGAATCTTTTGGTGTAACTGGTTGGTTAGAAATGATAGATACAGCCAACCTAATACGAAATGGCCCAATCGTCGGTCAAGAACTTCTTTATATGAAATTTGAAACAGCTGGATCTACAGACGCTGGTTTAGATAAATTTGGAGTAGATTTTGTCAAACAACCTTTAGCTATTCATAAAATTGATAGTATTGATGAATTAAAAACATCATCAGGAGGTAGAGCTCCTCAAGCTTTAACATACCGATTACATTTCTGTTCACCTGAACTCTTACGCAATGATCGTGTAAAGATTAGTCAAACTATGCAAGGGTCTTATTCTGATATCATTAAACAAATTTTAAAAGACCATTTAAAAACAACTAAAACCGTAAAGCTACAAGAAACAACTGACCTTAAGCAAATTATTATTCCAGAAATGCATCCTTTTAAAGCTATTAATTGGTTGACACGCAGCTCTGAATTACAACGCGCCTCTAGTTCTAAAGTTAATCCATTTAGTGGTAGAGCTGCTGATTTTTATTTTTATGAAACCACAAGAGGTTATAAATTTTTACCAGCAATGCATGAACCAGAATATGAAATTATATTAGCCCTAGGTAATGCTCCTGCTACACAACGATATTCTAACCAAATGTCTACAAGTATTACATATGAATACACTGCTTCTGCCGATACCTTAGATTCTATAGGCACTGGAATATGGGGCTCTCAACAAATTGCTCATGATCAATTTAATAAATCAGTAAAAAGATATCAATGCAGTTATCACAGAGCCCTTAAAAAAGAACAAAATTCTTTTGTTAATAAAACTCCAGTTTTTCTACCAACTGATTTTATGGAAAAAAATAGAGATCAAGAAGATAAAATGATAAGTGATTTTCCAGCAAGCTTAGAAATGTTCTCTAGTTTCAGCGGTAAACAAATATCTAATGTTAATAAATCAACTAAAGAAATTAATTATCCTTGGTCTATAACTCCACCAGAACTCAATATGCGACGAGAAATGCAAACTTTCCATGCTTGTTATTATAATACAATTAAAGCTAGATTTTATGGTATTTCTGCTCTAGAAGTAGGTATGATAGTGAAATTAGAAATGCCAGATATTGGTACTGGGAGTGGACAATATGATGAGGATCCTATTTTTGTTAATCGTTTTAACAACTCTTGGATTATAAAACAACTTACCCATGTAATTGATAATACTAAAGGTGAAGATAACGGATACTATTGTGATGTTGAACTCGCCAACACATTGCGAGACACAGATAGTAAAGGTATTCTTCCTACTTATAGTGGTATGGGAAGTTCAAAGTTTAGAACTCCTACAAAAGGAAAGTTTGAAAACGTAGCATAAAAAAAGGGAGCCCCGAAGGACTCCCTGGTGTCGCAGTTGCCTTACGACTAATCAATCTTCATCAGCTAACTTCGCAAAGTAGGATAAAGTTTCATCACTCTCACTTTCTTCAACCTTTGTAGCTGGTTCTGTTACTGGCGCAGGCTTCGCAGTAAACTTCTCTACTGTACCTGTAATACCACTACCAGTCACTACTCGGTTAAATTTCTCCTTCAACTCATCATATGATTTAAAGTTATCTTCGGATAGAAACTGTGTCAAACTGTACAGCTTTCCATATGTCTCTTCCAATTTCTCATCATCACCATCAAGCAACTTTGAAGTAGCCTCAAACACGGACTTGTCATAGTTCCAAAAACCATCGACCTTCCGGACCTTTAGCTTAAAGTTAGCACCTGACCAAAAATCAAAGGGATTCAATGCTTCTTCATCATCAAAAGCAGGGTTCATCACTTCACTGATCTTATCAAAGATTTTCTTACCAAAACGGTATAGAAAAACTTTCCCTTCATTTTCTGGATGCTTCGGATCATTCACAACAAGGACGTTGGAATAGTACTTCAAGATGCGCTTCTGCTTACGAGCGATATCTTTATTCGCCTCAACCCCACTGTTCCAAAGTTCAGTATTGTACTCTGAAATAGGATCTTTCTTGTTCAGCGTAGTAAGGGAGTTCTCAATGTACCAACCACCTGGACCATTAAACGCATGGGACCAGATTTTACACCATGGTAAATCTTCATTACTCGGTTGCGGAAGGAAACGAATAATTGCATATCCATTCCCACTTTTGTCTAGTTCTGGTTTCCAGAACCTGTCATCCGCAAATGATGTAACCGGGTTGTTAACCTTCTCTAACTCTGTTTGTAGTTTTTCAAAACTACCTGACTTCTTTTTTAAGTCTGCAAAACTCATAATCGTATTCTCCGTATTATCGTATTATCGTATTAATCACCAACCAACCATAATATACTATTAAGTATAACATACCTAACAGCTTTTGTCAAGGGTTTATTCGCTAGGAGTAGACCCAAAAGACAAACTTACTGAGATACCAGCTACTAAATCACCTCGACCAAAATCTTCGTCAAAGGGGATTGTAACATTAGGCCGAACAGAAAAACTATCTGTCACTGCCCAAGTATAACCAGCATCTACATCAAGACCTTCATATTTAAAATCATCAAGATCCCAATTCGTTGTAGCACTACCATCAAGGCCGAACATACTATAACCAGTACCTACTGTACCAGCAAAAGATGCATCATCAATATTCCAATCAACACCAGCATCAAGATTTACACCCAACAGGGACGTTGAGGTATCAAAACCAAGAAGGTGCTCATCATCAGAAGTATAGTCATAAGAAGCACTACCTGTCACTCCCCATACTGTCGAACCATATTCAATACCAATCTGGCTCGTATCACTCGTTGACACGGTAAGACCACCGGCACCAACTGAAAACGCATTACCATCCTGGTCTAAACCAATAGTAACACCATGTGATGCAACTGATACATCACTTACAAAATCTACATCTAAAGCCTCAGCAGCCTGATTACATCCTACTAAAAACAAACCGGCCGTTAAGGCACCCATTAACTTTTTCATTATTTTCCTCCTAAATTCAAAAGTTGTATAATTATTTATGTTTATATTTTTATTAATTTCAACACAACTACAACAGAAGTGTTGTATTTAGGCACAAGGGGAGTCGGCCGACCCCCCATATACCGTTAGTCAAACTTACTAGTCGTTTTTGAAAATCCAGTAAATGACGCCAACAGTGATTAGACCTACTAATCCTGAGCTGCCTAGTGATGCCACTAGGTTTTGTATGTTCCCGATGACATCTACGGGTACAAATACTACGTTCGGTCCAAATAGAACTTGTAGTATAATTGCAAGTCCTAATAGGGATACGGCAACTGTTGATATGCCAGCGATCCAAGACCTGATTGTTGAAATTACATTTTCTCCAGCCATTTGGTATATACCTCCTTTGGTTGGTTTATGTTATCTCGCCTAACCGACGAGTTTGCCGAACATCTCGGCATGGGTTAGATACTCCAAATTGGGAGTATCAGTCCATTCTGGTATCACTCGGTTTATAGGATCCTCTAAAGGATCACCCAGTGGTTTTTGATTTACTTTATAATGTTTTACATTATCAAATTTATGCATGATTGTTTTGTGCTGTAATATCCATTCATCTGGAGGAACTGCATTACCACCTACACCAATATAACTCTCGGTTCCTTTATAAACATTATTCACACTATCATTTTTAGAATACAAATCCATACCAATAAAATAAACTTCATCAGGTTCTTCTTTCAGTATGGCTATCAAATGTGATAATGAACCAGCACTTAATCCGAAATCTGTTCCTCCTGGTATAAAATCTGGTGCCGTTGTACTCTGGACCATATCTTCTTCTGCTACCCAACTAACATGAAATCCCCATCCTGTAAATAAAATATCATAAACATCTTGGGTGAGAACTTGAGCTCCTGCGGCATCATTTTCTCTTACCGCCACCTCAGCTTCTTTCATACGATCTTTGTGTGTGCCGTGCATGACAAATTCTGTACTATCGCCTTTCTCATTAGAATATATCATGTCTGGCGTAACTTCTGTGATGTCATCACCTATCATTTCAGGAAGCATTACCATATCATATGCTTCAGCCGGCAATGGGTGCCAATCTCTAAAATAACATTGATTCTTTAAGGGATAGCCTGACCAATATATCTTATGTACCATTCGGTCATCTACGGCTATCAGGGCATCAGGTGTAAAATCTCGGTACAGTGCATTGCAGCCGTATATTTTACCATACTGTCTCAACTGTTCAAGGTCCATCTCTTTACGAGATTCACCGTTACCAATAACAAAAACTCGTTTCATAATATCGTTTATCTATTTAGTCTTTTCCACATTTCATCTATAGTTATATAGTGTATATTAGCTACCCCATCCCAATCATCAATTTTTTCTTTTAATGGATTTACCATATAAAATTGTACTGTACCAAAATCATTAAAACAGCCTTTTAATTGAGTAATCCAATTATTTGGTGGACAGGGATCTGTTTCTGATCCTAAATAATTTTTTGTTCCTTTATATACATTATTAAAATGTTTTGTTGTTGAAAACAAATCATGGCCGATCAAATATACTTCTTCTGGTTCTTCTTCAATACACGCAATTAAAACAGATGATGGCCCAGATGCATATCCCATACGATGTGGAGCGTCATCTAGAAATCTTCTCTTTATAATATTATCACTATTAATAACTTTCTTTGGTGAATCTAATACTCCAGGTTGACTCGGTAAGATTTCTGTATCAGGATATGATGAGATAGGTACTGTATTTGTCCATTCTTTAAAGTATCCTTTATTCTCCATTAAATAATCTGTAAGCCATACCTCTGATTTCATTCTTGGGTCAACACACACTAACGCATCTGGTTGAAAATCTCTGTACAAAGCATTACAACCATAAGTAATCCCATGTGGTCTTAATTCATTTAAGTCTATAGATTTACGAGATTCTCCATTTCCTATTGCAAATACTCTTTTAATCTGTTTCGGCATTTCTCAACGCTCCCCAAGACACAGGAAATAATACATTAGCTAACTGATCTATCTCCCAACAAACATCTCTGGTTTCTTTCTGAGCATCAGGTTGACAACGAAGGTTACACACTCTGGCGAACGCATACAATGAACCTGTCCAGTACCATTCAGTTAATACGTTCTGAGGCAGCACCATACGGGCTTGTTCGGGGCACACGCCCCTTTCTAACATCAACTTATATGTTTGTATAGCAAACTGGCAAACCTTATCTACCCGACCTCCGGTACGTTCATCTTTTGATAACCAATCAATATATTCATTCTCATCTGAACCTTGTTTCTTATCTTCTGCTCGTGCTCGCCAGTGTTCTGGTATCCAATAGTCAGGCTCATAATCTACATACCGACGTGACACTTCATTCCACACCAAACCCACCTGATGCTTGACTAACTGACGAGCCACAAAAATAGGTGCTTCAACATGAAATGATAATGTTGCATGACCAAACGGAGTCCAGTGACCATGTTTGGCGAGAAAGGTAATCAACCTTCTGTCACCTGGCTCCTTAAACTCCTCATTCTTCTTAGCAAATGACACTCTTGCAGCATTAGCCACAGACAAATCTGTACCCATACTATCAACTAATGTAACATTCATTTTGGAAGATGTCCTCCCACAGTCTTTCTAATAATATCTGCTGACAAAGGCTCGGGATAATATAACTCAAAAGCTAAAGTATCTTGCACTGCCTCAAAAGAATGAAACTCACCAGGTTTCACTGTTGTCCATTGTCGTGGTCCCAATACCGTAGTATCAATCAACTCATAATCATTCTTATGAATGTGTACAGCTAATTCACCAGACGTTACATAAAACATATTCCACTTGTATTCATGTTTATGTAAAGAACAATACCCACCTTTATGAACCCATATTCTATGGAACTCAATGAAAGGTGTCTGTAAGACTAGTTCAGTTTCTCCCCAAACTTTACCAGATTTCATTTGTTACGGTAACTCATAAAATGCTGGACCCTTCAATCTATCTCGATTTCCTACCCAATCTTTTTGTTTGGATTCTAGTTTCCAATCTATCTTGTCTGCGAGGCCTGGCTTCCAATCTTGATTATATTCATACTCATTGATAGTTTCTTCATGGAAAATATGGTCACCTAACACTTCAACTTCCACGGCTTTATCGGGACCCATTTCACTAAGTTTATCATACGCTTCTGATTTAGAATAAGCTTCAACAAGATATACTCTCTTAACTAATTCAACCGTTCTAATAACGTATTTACTCATCCCATTCTTTCCCGTCAGACAAAGTTTCCACTATGTGTCGCATAATTCTGTATGGATCAGCATTTGCAGCAGGTCGTCTATCTTCTAGATAACCATTGTAATCATTATCTACTGTAAATATAGGAATGCGAATACTAGCACCCCTATCACTGATCCCATAGCTAAATTTCTTAATAGATTGTGTTTCATGTTTACCTGTCAACCTCTGGTCATTATCTGAACCATATTCTTTAATAGCCTTGTTATGAGTTCTCTTTAACTTCTCACAAAGGGTCTGGTGTAAATATAAAGACCCACGGTTTCTCATCTCATCATTAGAGAAATTAGTATGCATACCAGAACCATTCCAATCACCCTTCTGAGGTTTTGGTGCAAAATTAATAGACACACCATGTTTCTCTGCAATTCTCTGTAGAATGTAACGTGCCATCCATAAATCATCACCTGCACGGATGCCACTACCTAACACCTGAAACTCCCACTGACCTAGTGCAACTTCAGCATTAGTACCAGTGATACCAATACCTGCGTTCATACAAGCTTCAGTGTGTCGGTCTACTATCTCACGACCCACTACATTACCTTCGCCTACACCACAATAGTAATCACCTTGTGCTCGTGGCTTACCTTTTGCTGGCCAACCCAACGGACGACCATCTTTATACATGAAATACTCTTGCTCAAAACCAAACCACCATTCATCACTAACCCAATTTTGACAATGAGTTCTGTTATTGGAAGGATGTGGTTCATGGTCAGCACTCAACACCTCACACATTACATAAGTGCCTTCTAATCCAGGCTGTGTTCGTGTTGCATCTGCTCTAATACGATCAATAGTATGATACTCTGCAACAGGTCTCAATATACAATCTGAATTACCACCGGTGGCCTGTTCTGTAGATGAACCATCAAAAGACCATACATCAGCATAGTCATCTACCTTTACTTTACTTCTTAAAGATTGCTCGGGTTTATAACCATCGAGCCAAACATACTCAAATTTTCTCATGTTCCCACCTTCTTAATATATTTCCAATAATCTGTTTCTTTTGGATCATGCTCTTGTTTATGTTCTCTGTACCACTGATAATCACCATCACCGTTTTCAGCTAACCACCCTTGCATACTATCATGCATGATTACCTTCACAGCAACGTGTTCAGTAGTCCTTTCATTTCCTAGAACAATCTGTTGTCCTCGACGAAACACCATACCGCTTGTACCAAATTTTTTTACTTTCTTTAGTGCGTTCATAATATAAGAGGGCAAGAGGTAGGA
>VTLG01006332.1_pt1 | contig 17071 bp, 32 predicted proteins | sample 4694571 | NCBI WGS metagenome assembly VTLG01 (sample SAMN12604809, study PRJNA352737) | marine metagenome | biome: ENVO:00000447; feature: ENVO:00000209|ENVO:00000569|ENVO:01000036; material: ENVO:00002151; isolation source: viral sequences binned using virsorter ...
TTAAAGAGAGACAAGAGAAATATAATTTTCCTGTAAAGAATATCTTTGAAGAAGTTGATGCTGATTTTGCAAAGTTTAAGAAAGATGCACAAAAAGAAGTTTCTTATCTTGTAAAAGAGTTTGAGTGTAAGAAAGCGGCTGATGCATATGCTCGTGCCACCACTAGTAGAACAGGAGTTCTTTCTACAGAGAAGTTACATACCTATAAGTTTAATGAGGATCTTTTTAAGAAAATAAGTGTTGTGCCTGATGGTAAGAATCATGGATTAGTTTTTATTCTTGATTGGTCAGGGTCTATGTCAAATGTGATGAGTGATACTCTTAAGCAACTTTATAATCTAATTTGGTTCTGTCGTAAAGTTTCCATTCCTTTTGAGGTTTATGCTTTTACAAATGAATGGAATAGATCAGTAAGAGATTATGCATCAGGTAAAATTGATGCTGTTGATCCTAAACCTCTTTATGAAGCAAGAGAAAATATTTTCCGTGTAGAGGATGGATTCTCTTTAATGAATTTATTTACAAGTAAGGTAAATGCTAAAACTCTTGAGCACCAATTATTAAATATCTGGAGAATTGCTAATATATTCTATAATAGATATGGTGCTTATTACACTTACCCTCATAAACTATGTTTATCGGGAACTCCTTTGAATGAGACTTTACTTTCTTTACATAAAATTATACCTCAGTTTCAAAAAGATAATAAGTTACAGAAAGTTCAGTGTATCATTTTGACAGATGGGGAGGCAGCTCAACTTCCTTATCATAAAGAAGTAACACGTCATTGGGAAGATGAACCGTATTTGGGATGTAGAAATGTTAATCCATCTAGTTGTTTCTTCCGTGATCGTAAAGTGGGAAAAACATATAAGATTGGATATGGGTATCCTGAATTTACTGATATGTTAATTCAAAATCTTAAAGACAATTTTCCATCTACTAACTTCATTGGTATTCGTGTTCTTGAAAGTCGTGATGCTAAGTGGTTTATTAAGAGATACTATGATGAGTGGAGAGATGAATCTCAATACAATAAAGTTGTAAGTGAGTGGAGAAAAACAAAGGCTTTTACTATTAAAAAATCTGCGTATGATGCGTACTTTGGATTATCTTCCTCTGCTTTATGTGCGGATACTGACTTTGATGTTGATGATTCTGCCACCAAATCTCAAATTAAGAGAGCATTTGTAAAGTCTTTGAAGACTAAGAAACTAAATAAGAAAGTTCTTGGTGAGTTCATTGAACTTGTGGTATAATGACTGAAAAGATTGATACTCAAGGGATGTCGGGATATGTCTCTGATTCTAAAGGAGGATTTTCTTGCACTAAACCCAATATATATCCACATGATGCTGACGGCAATCCAATTTATCCTAAAGGTGAGTTTAAAGAACTCCCTATCTTTACCGATAAAGAAAGAGCAGAGTTAAAGGAGATCATGCTAGAAGCATTGAGAGAGTGGGTAAAGGAAACCGAATATCTTACTCAGGCTACTGATCTTGAAGGGAGATATTACTGTTCTAAATCTAATTGTGAAGGAATTAGATTTGAGGATAAAATACCCAATTATTCACCTTATCGCCTAGACGAATTACAAGAATGAGATTAGGAATTATGTGTTCTGGAAACGGAACCAACTTCGAGAACATAGTTACAAATCCAGTATGTAATAAACATGAAGTGGTGTTGATGATCCATAACACTAAAAAGTGTGGTGCTGTTGTAAGAGCAGCCAAATTTGGAATACCTCATGTGAGAGTTCCTCATAAGGATGAGGATAGAATGATAGAACTCTTTAAGGCATGGAAAGTGGATCTTATCATTCTTGCTGGATACATGAGAGTTATTAAAAATCCTGCTGCTTTCCCTGCTCCCATGATAAATGTTCATCCATCATTACTTCCAAAGTATAAGGGATTGAATGTAGTAGAGAGAGCAATGGAAGCAGGTGAGACTGTTACTGGATGTACGGTGCATTACGTGACAGAAGAGTTGGATAGTGGTACAATAATAGCACAACAGGAAGTTCCTATTCTTCCCGATGATACTGTTGAATCTTTGACCAAGGCTATACAACGTATGGAGTATGGTCTTTTACCTTCTGTTATTAACTCATGGCAATCAACGACGACATAAAAATTACTATCAACCTTAATGAGTTGGTAGAGATCAGAGCGAAACTTATTTCTCAATATGATGATTACTCAGAAAAGGTATCTAAGGGTGAGTACTTAGATGGAGGTGACATTGATCGTATTGCGACTGGATTGAGAGATACTCTAACATGGGATGCTCTTTACAGTATGGTTGATGATGCAGTTTTAGAATACTTGGGTATAAAAGAAAATCATTATGGTGAGACTGCTGGTAATGAACCTGCTGCTACCTATGAAAAAAATAGGAAGCAATTTGATATTGTTAAATTAGAGAGTCCATCATGGACAATTGAAGTACCAGTGAGGAAAAAGAAATGAGCAAAGCCTACATCAAAAAAATCCCTAATTGGGAGAAAGAATATCTTGAATCGATGAGAGGAAGTCTATCTAAACAACAGATAGAACTTCTTGAAGGTAGAGATATAAAAGCACATGAGGGGATGATATATGGAGAAATGTATAGCGATTGGAAGGTTAAGCAATTCTTAAGTGAGTAAATAATCACATGAGCGTAATCATCTACCAAGATCATATAGAGATTTTAGAAGAGGAGAATGCACAACTTCAGAAAGAAGTTTTGTTTCTTCGGAGAAGACTGGAATATTATAAGACGATAGTAGAGGAGGGAGAAGAATGAGTGGAGACTGTAAAAATCAACCAGTGATTTTTTATAGTGAAGAAATGACTTTGGCAAAGATTATTCTTTTATCAAAGAAAGGAGTTACCTTTAAGAAGTATGAATACATGTTGGATATATCAGAAGAAGAGGAAGAATAAATAAGACAGATACACTAACAAGATGAACAATAAGGTTAAACTGGCTATCGCTGTTGCTGTGGGAGTAGTCGGTGGAGGACTCATTAGTACTTTTGGTGGAGGTGAGTCAAAAGTTAGTCTGTTGGGTTCTGGTACTACTTTTCCTGAATGGACAAGAAATGGTTCAGCATTTAGATGTAAGAATGGAAAGGTTCAGGGATGTATTGGTGGAATCAATTGCGGAACTGCTGGAAGAACTGGAACTACTCAACCTGTTGCAGTTTGTCAAAAGTGTGTGAGTTGGATTGATATGGATGATCTTCTAAAGAGTAAACCAGATTATGATACTAATATGTTATTACAAGTGGATCCTAATTACGGACCTAAAGACTAATGAAAAGTTTTAAAGAATTTTTAGAAGAAAGTAGTCTGAGTAGAATCAAATCTAAATCAGATAAAGGTGGTATTGCTACAATGTCAGCATCCAGAGCCGATAAGTCTGCAAAGGAAAATCGTGCAAGAGCAAAACAATTAGATCGTGATATAAAAGGTAAGGGATTACCTGGTGCTACGAAGGTAACGGGTTCATATGTAGAGAAGGGTGATGATGGTAAGGAGAAGAGAGTAAAGGAAAGAAGTCACGTTGTCAGTTCTGGTAAGAAGGGTAAGAGAGCATTCAAGAAAGCAGTTAAGTCACTAGGTAAGAAGTATGGACAAGACTCGGTATTGACACAAACGAAAAAAACTGGTACACTATCCGCAACTAGAAAAGGTGGATTAGGTACAAAACCGAAGAATAAAAGACCTTTAGGATCAACTAAGAGAGTTGGTTTAGGTAAATTTAAACCTCAGGGTAAAAACCCAGAGGGTCAATCACAAATCAAAGGAAAGACTTTTACTTATGGATAAAAAACCTTATGATGATTCTAATTGGAGAGAAGAATCTCTTCCATACCACACTGGCCGACAAGCAGAGTTATTAAGAGACGGACCTCATAGTCTTTCTCAATCATGGATGATGCAAGCCATGTATGGTCAATGGAAAAAAAGGAATGGTTACCATAAATTGGATCCAAAAGAAAATGAAGGTCAATTGCAGTCATCGATGAAAGAGTTTTTTCAAAAAACCAAAGATCAAGGTATATGAAACTAAACAAACCTTTAATGCATTGTCGGTTATCAGACATGCAATTCTTTTACTGGGATCCTAGAATAGATCCAAGAGAACCAGAATACGAACTGTCACAACCTCCTTCACCAGGAGGTTTTTTTTGTGTATAATAGGTTTATCAAAGCAAATCACCCATGTTTGAAATCAAAATGACTGCTGATGAAATCATTGAAGGTTTGAGAAGTACATATGGCAAAGAGTTCACTGCAGCTGATGTACGTGGATTCTGTGCTGCTAATGACATTGCTTATCAAACTGTTACTAAAAAAATTAAACAGTTTTCTGTTGGTCGTGGTAAGTGGAATCTAGAAGTTACCACCAAGGCCGTGGAGAACATTGAGAAGTCTTTTAGTGCTCCTGCGGTTCAACCTACTCTTTTACAAAACCTTGTTCCAGAATCTGATTCAACCTTTGTTAAGTTTGGTTCTTTTAATGATGTAAAGAAAGTAATACAATCAAAGCAATTCTATCCTACATTCATTACTGGTCTATCAGGTAATGGTAAGACCTTTGGTGTAGAGCAAGCATGTGCTCAGTTAAAGAGAGAACTTATTCGTGTAAACATTACTATTGAAACTGATGAAGACGATCTTATTGGTGGGTTTCGCCTTGTTGATGGGGCAACAGTTTGGCATAACGGACCTGTCATTGAAGCACTTGAACGAGGAGCAATCTTGTTACTCGATGAAGTTGACTTGGCTAGTAACAAAATCCTTTGCCTCCAACCCATACTTGAAGGTAAAGGGTTGTTCCTCAAAAAAATCGGTAAGTTTGTCCGACCTGCGGTAGGATTTAATGTAATCGCAACTGCTAACACAAAGGGTAAAGGATCCGACGATGGTAGATTCATTGGTACTAATGTACTTAATGAAGCATTTCTTGAGAGATTCCCTGTAACTTTTGAGCAAGACTATCCAGCACCTTCAGTAGAGAAAAGAATCTTAGGAGGAGTTGCATCTAATCTTGGTATTACTGATACCGACTTTATTGCACGACTTGTAGATTGGGGTGACATAATCCGCAAAACATTCTATGATGGTGGTATCGAAGAGATCATCAGTACTCGTCGTTTAGTTCACATTGTTCGTGCTTACAGCATATTTAATGATAAGATGAAAGCAATTCAAGTTTGTGTAAATCGTTTTGATGATGAAACTAAAGAAGCATTCTTACAACTATATGATAAAGTAGATGCGGATGTAGATTTTAATAATGCAGAAGATCAAGCATATGAAGAGGGTGTATAGTGACTATTTGGCAAGAATATATAAGTGCTTATCGTTCCATATTGCCCATGAAGATAGAACCTTCATGGGCCAATTGGTCAAGTAAAGGAACGGTTTTAAATGCTCTAACACATTCTCATCCTTATCTACTTAAATCAAGACAAGTGGATATCTCTGATGGTAAGAATGCTGACATCTTTAATTGTATAGCATATCCAAAGACAGGTAGTAATCTTCCTTGTTTTGGTATGGACTTGATGAAGTTTTCTTCCAAGAAAATTATCATAGTTTTTGACTTTCAACATCCTACAGAAAATTATTTGTATTCTGTGGATGGACTACCCAAACATGAAGGTGATTATCGTTTCTTTGAGCCAGGTAATCACTTCTCAGAAAATATCTACATTCGATATTGTAGTCCTTCAGAAGTAAATGACCATTTGGATATGTTTGTCACATACTTGACTAAGTACAAAAATATGTTAGAATTAGAAAAACCGTCTGGTACAGATACCAGTGTTTACAAAGACTTTGATGCTTATATGACTAAACTTGATCCTGTAGGAGGATATCTTGCTGGCAAGTTTGGAGCAGATAAAGCAGACCGTCTTGTAAATGACTTCTTATTCTGCTATGGTTAATGCATGGAGTTTACTTTACGATGAAATTTATGGAGATGATGAAATGACCCCTTGTAATACCGATCACGTTTATTATGATAGTGATCAAGACATTGTTGTAGGATTATCCACAGCATCTGCTCATACTTTCAATATTGATGCACCACCTATTGAAAATATTAGTATTGATACATCTGCTTTTGATACTGTTGATATTGGTATTGCTGGTGGAGTTGATTTTACGGTTCCTCCATATGAGGAACCCATAGTATCTTCAGTTAACTTTGATCATATTACATTTACTGATCCTGCGGTTCAACATGGAGAATTGCCAACACCAGGAATAGAAACAGATAATCCGAGAAAATATAAAGAAGATGAATCTATTAAGGCTCTTCAGGATTATATCTCCACGACATATGGTGGACATTATACTTCCAAAGAGAACAACGTCCAGACACTTGATCTTATCGAGTCAGTTGGCGATGCGGAATCTTTCTGTCGTTCTAATGCAATCAAGTATTTGAGTCGCTACGATAAGAAAGGTCAAGCAAAACGTGATATACTAAAAGCATTACACTATACACTCCTACTCTATCACTTCAGTGGGCAATTAAATGAAACTCCGACCCGTGGTTATGAAACTTTCTGATAAGACATTATCTGTTCTTAAAAACTTTTCGACTATTAATCAGTCTATTCTTTTTAAGCAGGGAAATAAACTTCGCACTATAAGTGTGATGAAGAACATACTTGCTGAAGCAACTATTACAGAAGAGTTGCCTAAAGACTTTGGGATTTATGATCTCAATCAATTTCTGAATGGATTGGCATTACATCAAAGTCCAGAGTTAGATTTTGCTAATGATGGTCATGTGGTTATTAAGGAAGGGAGAATGCGTTCTAAGTATTTCTTTGCTGATCCTAATGTAATCATTACTCCTCCAGAAAAAGCAATTGATCTTCCTAGTGAAGATGTTTCTTTTGAATTAAGAACTGAACAGTTAGATAAACTTCTTAAAGCTGCCGCAGTTTATCAGTTACCTGATCTTGCTGTCGTGGGTGGGGAAGGAGTTGTAAAGATTGTTGTTCGTGATAAGAAGAATGATACTTCTAATGAGTTTGCTGTTGTAGTTGGTGAGACTGATAAAGAGTTCTCATTTAACTTTAAGGTAGAAAACATTAAGATTCTTCCTGGTACGTATGATGTTATTGTATCTCAAAAACTTTTATCTCGTTTTGCCAGTAAGAATCATGATTTAACTTACTACATAGCACTAGAACCAGATTCTACTTTTGGAACATAATTACAAGAACCCTTCCGAGGCTCAAGATCTTGGACATGTAGAGGCACAAGTCACTCAGGGTAAGAAGTATTATGATGAGCAAGGGTGGGAGATTTCCCCACCCATAAGTGATAGAGAATGTATCTATCGTTGTTTAGAAAACTGTCAATCACTTGCTGGACTTGATAAGAAACAAGTTCAAAGATTGATGGAAGACTTTAAGACTAAGAAAACTGAATTTGTACGCAACGAGGAGTATCCTGTATTATGAAGGAAGAAATTCCTACAAGTGAATATATGGTAGATGGTTGGGATCGTGGCCCAACTGGATGCCATCACTACAAGCGTGGTTCATTCCATAATAAATTGGGAATGTGGATTATGTGGCTTTTCTACGGTATTGTTATTGTTCAGGTAATTCATGCAATGACAGTAATACCATTTTTCCCTATCACTTTTACAATCCTATCAGGGTTGTTTTTTATTTGGTATGTAGCTTGGAGGGCAACATGAGATTAACACAAGAAGTCATTGACAAGATTGCAGTATTAATGCAACACACTAAAATGAATGGTGAAACCAATTGGAAAGATGGTGACGAGATCGATGTATGTTTAGGTGGAACCTTTGCAGGAGACAAATTTATTAGTATAATAAACAGAACACGTAGTAATACTACAAAAAAGTAAATGGAAATAACTGATAATTTTTTATCAAAGGATGAAGCTGAGAAAATATATTTATATATGATGGGAGGAATTTTTCCTTGGTTTTATAGTCAGGGTATAACTACGATGGATGATGGATTATATCAAATGATCCATATCATTTATTCTTCTACTGAACCAACTGACCTATTGGGAAAGAAATATCTTAGTCCTTATCGTGTAATAAAAACACTGTTGAATGAAGATATAGAAGTAGGGGAGTTGATGAATCCTTTAATAGAAAAATTGCCAATAAAACATTTAATTAGAATTAAGGCAAATTTATCAACTAAAACACATCAACATAGACAGTCTGATTATCATACTGATTTTACAGTTAGAGATACTGTAAGAGGACTAAAGACTGCCATTTATTACGTAAATTCTAATAATGGGTACACAATATTTAAAAATGGTGCTAAAGTAGATAGTGTATCTAATAGAATGGTTACTTTTGATCATGATTTAGAACATGCTTCAGTAACTCAAACAGATACTGATAGTAGAGTTGTTATCAATTTTAATTATTTGGAGTTATGAACATCTTTGTAACAGATTGGGATCCACATAGATCAGCAAGAGTATTGCCTGATAAACATGTGGTTAAGATGCCATTGGAGACATGTCAAATGCTCTCTATTGTCTTTTCACACTGGTATTATGATTGGGGTGATGATTTAGTTAAGAAGAAAGATGGAACCCCGTACTCGGTCAAGAAAGGTGCATTCAGGAACCATCCTTGCACTCAATGGGCAGCAGCAAGTATATTCAATACTGCATGGTTAATTCAGCATGGATGTGCCTTAGTTGATGAATATAATCATCGTTATGGTAAGGTACATGGTTGTGCTAATTCATTGTTTGAAGCAAAGAAAACATTCCACAAATTTGCAGGTGAGGTAATTACATGTTATTGTATGGTGGAGTCCTTTACTCGTGCAATGCCAGATGAGTTTAAACATAACACAAGCATTGACACTTTTACTGCTTACAAAAATTACATTGCCAGCAAACCTTGGGCTGCATCTAATTATCTACGTGACCCATCCAGAAAACCAGATTGGTTATGATTGAAATAATTGATAATTTTTTGCCAGAAGAAGAATTTAAATCCATTCAATCTCTCATGATGGGAGGAGAATTTAACTGGTTTTATTGTGAGGGAAGGTCTACAGGGGATGATGGGTTGTTTCTTCTGATTCATATGTTTTTTCAACCTAAACTAGGGGCAAATAGTAAACATATTAATATATGGAACACCTTTATGCAGCAGGTAGGTGCTAAAAAATGTGAAAGGATAAAAGCAAATTTAACACTTAGAACACCTACCATCGAACCTGGACCTTTTCATATTGATTATGATGATGATGGGAAAACTGCTGTTTTTTACATTAATACCAATAATGGGTATACAGAATTTGAAAGTGGTGTTAGAGTAAGTAGTGTTGCTAATAGAGCATGTATTTTTGATTCTAATCTTCAACATCGTGGGACAACTCATAGTGAAGGTGGTCAACAAAGAATCGTTGTGAATTTTAATTATTATGCGTGATGAATTTCTTTGGGTTGAGAAGTATCGACCCCAGACAATTGAAGATTGTATTTTACCAGAACAGACTAAGAAAACCTTCTTAGAATTTCTAAATAAAGGTGAGATACCAAATATGCTTCTTGCTGGGCCTGCAGGATGCGGAAAGACTACAGTAGCAAAGGCTTTATGTAAACAATTAGGAGTTGATGTTTATGTCATTAATGGATCGGATGAAGGAAGGTTTCTTGATACAGTTCGGAATAGTGCCAAGAACTTTGCGTCTACAGTCTCTCTTAGCAGCGAGTCAAAGCATAAAGTCATCATCATCGACGAAGCAGACAATACCACTCCCGACGTACAACTCCTTCTTAGAGCGAGTATTGAGGAGTTCTCCAACAACTGCAGATTCATTTTTACCTGCAATTACAAAAACAAAATCATCGAACCCCTCCACAGTAGATGTGCTGTTATCGAATTTGGAATCAAAGGAAAGCAAAAAACAGATCTCGCAACATGCTTTTTCAAACGTCTTAACTCAATTCTGGAACAAGAGAAGATTGAATCGGATAAGAAGGTCATTGCCGAGTTAATTAATAAACACTTCCCTGATTGGAGAAGAGTATTAAATGAGTGTCAGAGATACTCGGTTGGTGGTAAGATAGATACTGGTATATTAGCCCACTTTAGTGATGTAAAAGTAAATGATCTCATTAAAAACCTCAAGGAGAAGAACTTTGCGGAGGTACGTAAATGGTGTGTCAATAACTTGGACAACGATCCTTCTGTACTTCTGCGTCGTATTTACGATAATCTTTACACTTCCTTGGTTCCTTCTTCCATCCCTGCTGCTGTTCTCATACTTGCTAAGTATCAGTACCAAATCGCTTTTGTTGCGGACCAGGAGATAAATATGCTTGCATGTCTCACTGAGATCATGGTTGAATGTAATTTCAAATGAACTTAAAAGAAAAAATCTCTACAGCAAAAGAGAGAATTAAAGAACTTCAGGTATTAATTGATGCGTGGGAATCGTCATTACCTAAGAGGAAATTTGGTGAGAAGAATGATCATGTAGAACCTACAGTTAAAACACCCAACGGTTTGATTAGTGAAACTCTAATGAGTGGAACATTAGGTGACTACTACAGTAAAAAAATGGAGGACAATCAATGATTTTAGTATTCATTATCGTAGGATTATTATTCTTTATCATGGGGTATGGATTGTACCTCACTATAGGACCAGGTAAAACAGATTTACGTGATCCTATTGATGAACATGCAAAGATGCATGAACTGGGTATTGCACATGGCCATGGTGGAAATAAAGGGGCATATGAAATGTCTGGAAAATTGAATCATAGTCATGAGGATTGAAACAAGAGAGTCAATGGAGATGTTGTTTTCGGCAAAATGGAACTTGCCAACAGCAGCAAAACATTGTAGACTGACGGAAAAGGAAATGAAGATTACTTTTAATGAATATTGTAATTTTCATCCACCGACTTATACAAAGTTTGAAACCAATCTCCAATTGGAACTAAATTATGATAATCAGTGAAATAGATTCTGTATGGGCTGCTGATCAATTTATTAATTACTTTGAAAGATTTAGTACTATTGAAGATTATATTCGGGTAACTAAAGAAGCAGCAGTTAATGCAAGAGGTAAGTCTATAGTTTCTTTGAAGGATGAGTTTTTTAATGAGGATATTCATCCTGAAGAAATGGATTTTGAGGTTAGATTTGTTGGAGAGAGATTTCAACAATCTGTACCTCAAGCATATTATCATGAACTTTTAACAGCAACTTCTTCTGCAGTTATTGAGAAGAATATTCCTGGTAGAGAATTGCGTTGGATAGTATATGAAAAAAATAGTAAGAAGATAGTTGGATTTATTAGGTTTGGTTCTCCTACTATTAATTCTAAGCCAAGGAATGAATGGTTAGGTAAACCTGCAGATCTTTCTATATTCAATCGTCATGCTGTTATGGGATTTGCGATTGTTCCTTCTCAACCGTTTGGATATAATTTTTTGGGTGGGAAACTGCTGGCATTAATGTGTGTTTCTCATTTTGCAAGAGAGCATTTGAATAAAGTATTTGAGAAAGATATTGGATGGTTTGAGACTACTTCATTATATGGTTCTACTACTTCTGCATCTCAGTATGATGGACTTAAACCATTTATAAGATTTAAAGGATTAACTGATAGTAAATTTCTTCCTTTACTTCATGATACAGCATTTCATACTCTTCATGATAGATTTACTTTAATCAATAATAATAATCCTGTAACTCCTAGTTATGTTTCATCGAAGAAAATGAAACGACAGACTAAGATGATTGCGTGGACTAAGAAGTCTTTAAAAGAACATGGTCAGACTGAGAAATTGGAACATTTTAATAGAGTAATTGGTAATGCATTTACTCTTACTCAACAGAAGAGAGCTTATACATCTGATTATGGATATGGAAATGTTAGGGAAGTTTTACTGGGAGAGCAAGATAAGTTAATACGTGGTCCTAATTGGGATAAATTTTACCTAGATAATATTGTTTCTTGGTGGAAACGAAAAGCAGGAAAACGTTATGAAAAACTTAAACAAGAAGGAAGGTTCAGAACTGAGGTCGAACTCTGGACAGAAGATGACAACATTCAAATCATAAGATAATGGAAGAAGATCATTTGCCCGATCATATTAATAACCTTTGGGAGGATATGGATCGTCTCAATGCTTTGTATGAAGAATTAATGTGGCCTCATGATATGGAATTGGAGTTTAAGGCTGATTATGAAAATAATAGAATTATCATTTCATTGAAAGATGAAAAATTAAAAAAACCTGCTTTATAAAGATGAATAATATTGTTTATTACTCATATAAAGTAAGTCGGTACGATCATGTAAATGATCATGAGTTAAAACGTTTTGATCATAGTATTAGTTCCCTTAGGAGGTTTAATAATGAAATACCTGTTTATTTGTTTTGCGATGACCCTGAGTTTATTCCCCCTTATTTCTCTTTGGAATATAATGTAAGAGTTTTACCTTTTGAGAAAGCACATACTCATGGAATGTTATTCATTTATAGATGGTATAATCTTCAGTTTTTTGATAAGAGAAGTGGGGAGTTTGATAATGCTAATATTCTTTATGTAGATTCAGATACTCTCTTCTATGGAGATGTTCAATATCTCTTTGATCATTATAATTATGCAGAGGTATTTGGTAGAGAAGAGTTTGGTTTCCGACATGATCCTAATACTGGTGGTGGAAAGGGTATAAGGAAAGCACTTGATTATGTGGATCAATGTATTACAGAAGCTGGTGGATCAACTCACGTATACAAATATTGTATGGGTGTGATGTTATTTAATAATGGACTTCATTTAGATATCATAGATCGTTTGGGTGAGTTAGTGGAGTTGATGTTAAAGATAAAGGATAGAAAGGTTCCTTATCCTGTACCTAATCCTCGTATATACGATGAATATGCTATGTGGGTCATATTGAGTAGGATTGGTGTTATAGGAGGTTTATTCGGGGTGCAGGACGTGACTCAGGGATATGTAGAGCAGAAGCATGAAGAGTTCTTTAATCCTATTGTTTTACACTATACAACTAAAGGTGAACAAAAATTAGCAGAGGAAGACGAAAGATATAGCAATCTCTTAAGAGATGTTGATGAATTTAGTGAACAAATTGATCCCTACCATATGTTATGACTGAACTAAAAGATTGGCTTAATTCTATTAACTTCAATAAGGAGAATCTTATTGAAGAAGATCCTTCTACAATAAAGGACTATGCTCCTTATATTATCAATCGTTGTTTATCGGGACACCTTGATTGTGTTTTGTTTGCTAATGAAATGAATAAGTATTCTTTCCTAGACAAGGATATGCAATATTCATTTTATCTAAATACACTTAGGAAAAAGAAGAGATTCAGTCCCTGGCTCCGAAAGGAAAAAGTCACAGACCTTGAAATCATTAAACAATACTATGGTTATAGTAACGAAAAGGCATCTAATGCTTTGAAAATATTAACCCCTGAACAAATTAAATTTATTAAACAACGACTTGACACTGGAGGATCGAAATGACTACCACTGAGCCAACTGTACAATGGTCCCAAGACCAAATGGTAGAAGTACTTCTCAATGAACCTGATGATTTTTTAAAGGTTCGTGAGACTTTAACAAGAATTGGTGTAGCATCAAGAAAGGAAAAGAAATTATATCAAAGTTGTCATATATTACATAAACAAGGGAGATATTATATAGTGCATTTTAAAGAGTTATTTGCATTAGATGGAAAACACGCTAATCTTACTCCCAATGATGTTCAACGTCGGAACCGTATTGCTCGTCTTCTTTCTGATTGGGGACTTATTTCTGTAGTAAAGGCAGAGGCAGTGGCAGATATTGCACCACTCAATCAAATAAAGGTTCTTGCTTTTAAAGACAAAGGTGAATGGATATTAGAACAAAAGTATAATATTGGAAAGAAAACCAAACCCACAGAAGAAACGTAACTTTACGAAAGTCTCTTAAAGAAATACTTTACATATAAATAGTTTTGTGTTAAAATCAAAACAAATGATCCTAAACTAAAATTGGTTATGGATATTATGAGAAGTACACTGGAGGTAAAATGCACAATTTAATCTCGTATAATAATCTCAAAGCATGGCCTTCCTATGAAGAGCCCACTGATACAGATCAAGTAGCGGAATACTTTGAGTGTATTACTGACTGTGCGATAGATGACAAAAGTTGTATTCGAGAATGTAGATTAGTTTTAGATTAAAGGAGAAGAATTTAGTCCAGAAAACCGAATAGAATGGGGAGGGGTTTTACACCCCTCTTTTTAATGCTTTCTTGTATAATTAGTAGTGTACGCCGTAAGGGTACACAATTCACACTCGCTTTTAAAGGAGACTATCATGACTAACTTAGCACGGTATCATGCCGCCAATCTTCCAGAACTATTTGAGAAGATTAACCGAAATAGTATTGGGATGGATGATTATCTCAATCGTTTTTTTAACGATACCAGAACAGAGAACTATCCCCCTTATAACATAGTTCAGGTAAACAATGTAGAAACCAGACTTGAGGTTGCTCTGGCTGGATTCAAAAAGAAAGAAGTTAAAGTTTACACTGAGTTTGGTAAATTAATTGTTGAAGGGAAGAGAGAAGAGAAAGAAGATAAAGAATTTGCTTTTAAAGGACTTGCTCAAAGATCTTTTGAAAGAGCATGGAGTATCTCAGATGATACTGAGGTTCAAAAAGTTGAATTTGAAGATGGATTACTTACTGTTACAGTAGGAAAGATTGTACCAGAGCATCATGCCCGAAAGGACTGGCTCTAAATAAAATAGTCCATTCCAAAATAGATAAAAGGGATCTTGACGATCCCTTTTTTTATTGATATAATATAAGGAGGTAACTATAGATTATGACAGTTAAACTGATACTCTTAAAATCAGGTGAAGACATCATTGCGGATGTTACAGAAATGGTTGTAGGAGAAGAGAAAGAGAAAAAAGTTATTGGATATTTCTTTGATAAAGCATGTGTGGTGAAGTTGAAGGAAGGTCAAGAACCTACGGAGAAGAAGTCTGCTTTTCAAGTCTCTATGTTTCCGTGGATGCCTCTTTCAGCTGATTCACATATCCCTGTTCCATCTGACTGGGTGGTGACAATGGTTGAACCAAAAGAAAAACTTAAACAAATGTATTTGGAGGATGTAGTAGGAAATGGCCAAGATAATAAAGGTAGTGACTTTAATGAGTCAACAACTTCTGATTAGTGAGATTGAAGAAGTTGCAGCAGTGGTTCCTGGTGAACCTGATTGTAAATTAATTAATCCTTTCATTATTAAAGATAATTTAGTCTTAGAACCTTGGTTGCTTAAAGTGACCAAAGATGATATATTCATGTTGAGTTCTGACAAGATTCTTACTCTTGTAGAACCCACTCCCACCCTACTTGAAAAATACTTAGATCTTACTAAAGAATGAAATTCTACACCAATGTTCAACTAATCGGAAACCAGTTTTTGGTTCGTGGAGTTGAAAATGGTAGAAGGTATGAACATCGTGATGAGTTCTTCCCGACTCTATTTGTCAAATCTAAAAAGAATCTTAAGACTAAATATAAAACGTTGAGTGGAGAATCAGTTGAAGCAATCAATCCAGGTACGGTTAGGGACTGTCGTGACTTCTATAAGAAGTACGAAGATGTTGAGGGATTTGAGATATATGGGAATGACAGGTATATCTACCAATATATTTCAGAGAAATACCCAGAGGATGAAATCAAGTTTGACATATCTAAGATTAAGCTTGTTACTTTGGATATTGAAACTACGTCTGAGCAAGGTTTCCCTGATGTTGAATCGTGCTCAGAAGAGATTTTGGCAATCACAATCCAAGACTATACAACTAAGCAGATCACTACTTGGGGAAGTAAACCCTTTAAGAATACTAGGAATGATGTAATTTACCATCATTGTCCCACGGAACATGAACTACTTACATCGTTCATAAACTATTGGATGCAGGATGTTCCAGATGTGATTACTGGATGGAACATACAGTTATTTGATATACCTTATATTTGTAGAAGATTAGATAGAGTTCTCGGTGAGAAACTGATGAAGAGATTCTCGCCTTGGGGATTGGTGAGTGAGAATGAAATTCATATCATGGGTAGAACTCATATTGTATTTGATGTGGGTGGTGTTACTCAGTTAGATTATATCGATCTTTATAAGAAGTTTACTTATAAGGCACAAGAGTCTTATCGGTTAGATTATATTGCTCAAGTAGAATTGGGACAGAAGAAGTTAGACCACTCTGAGTATGATACTTTCAAGGATTTCTATACAAAGGGTTGGCAGAAGTTTATTGAGTATAATATAATTGACGTTGAACTTGTTGACCGTTTGGAAGACAAGATGAAATTGATTGAACTCTGTTTGACTATGGCTTATGATGCTAAGGTCAATTATAATGATGTGTTCTATCAGGTACGGATGTGGGACACCATCATCTATAACTATTTGAAGAAGAGGAACATAGTTATTCCTCCTAAAAATAGATCTCAAAAGAATGAAAAGTATGCGGGGGCGTATGTCAAGGAACCGAAACCAGGAAAGTATGATTGGGTGGTCTCTTTTGACCTTAACAGTCTGTATCCTCATCTTATTATGCAATATAATATCAGTCCAGAGACCCTCAGGGAGACTCGACATCCCAGTTCGAGCGTTGAAAGGATCTTAAATGAAGAGGTAAAAGACTTTAATCCTGAGTATGCTACATGTGCTAATGGAGCACAGTATAGGAAAGATGTGCGTGGATTCTTACCAGAGTTGATGGATAAGATGTATGGTGATAGAGTGGTGTTTAAGAAACGAATGCTTTCTGCTAAACAAGAGTATGAAAAGAATCCATCAAACACCCTTACCAAAGAGATTTCTAGGTGTAACAATATCCAGATGGCGAAGAAGATTGCCCTTAATAGTGCTTATGGTGCTATCGGCAATCAGTACTTTAGGTATTACAAACTTGCTAACGCAGAAGCAATTACTCTGTCTGGCCAAGT
>VTLG01010379.1_pt1 | contig 17070 bp, 30 predicted proteins | sample 4694571 | NCBI WGS metagenome assembly VTLG01 (sample SAMN12604809, study PRJNA352737) | marine metagenome | biome: ENVO:00000447; feature: ENVO:00000209|ENVO:00000569|ENVO:01000036; material: ENVO:00002151; isolation source: viral sequences binned using virsorter ...
CCGCACCTTAAACATCTTTTATCTCTAATCAACACAAGTTCTCTAAGCAGTTTATGTAGTTTATTTCTTTCTTTTTTCTTCAACTGACTATCTCTTTTAGTATACTATTCAGACCCTTTTTAATAGGTTTAAGGGTTCGAGTAGTATACTATTAATTTTTTGAAAACATTTCATACTTTGCCTTAAAGTTTTCAACTTTTCCTCTTAAACTTTTTTTAGCATTATACATATATTTTAACATTTTCAACCGATCAACTGCCGCTCCATCTTCGCTTATATGACCATATTTAAGCATATCTTCATAAAAACTAATCAGGCTTTTTAGTTTTGGTAGACTAATCCCACGGGTCTTTCTCCTCTTCTTTTTCATTGTTTTTCTCCTCTGGTTTGGTTAAGTATGTTTCTAAACTTTTTACAAGCTCAAATAGTCTTGGTGTATTTTCTTCAATCAATGTTATTTTTTTATCAATATCAGTATTTATGTCAGCGACTAACTTGGTAGCGTTATTTATTGCTACCGCCCAACCAATTCTATCATCAGTTGTTGATAAAATAGAACGTCTCTTGAAGTTGTTTTTAATCTTTTGTTTTTCATAATCTTCGTTCAGCTCTATATCGTTATTAACTTGTTGAGGTAAGGCTTGAGCTTTTTCAATTTTCCAAAATTTGTTTTTTACATTTTCTGTAACAAATCTTATTAAAATTATTTCTCCTTCAGGATAATGATAAACAAATAATTTATTATAGAGAGCCTCAGTTATTCTAAGCTCGAACTCAGTATTGTTTTTAATTTCAAATTTTTCATCATCTTTGTTAGGAGCAGAGTAGAGTGTAGCTCCTCTGTTTTTACACCTAACTTTGTACTTTGTGTTCACTTTATCTTCCCAAGCAATTTCATAAGATTCTGAATTATCAATACCGTCTAATAATTCCACGATAATATCAATATCAGAGTGAGCTTTTGCTTTAAGTTCTAAAAATAACATATTCTTTTCCTTCCTATTTTGTTAGAGCTATTATTAAAAAATAGACCGCCAAACAAGCAATCCATTTGTGTATATAATTTGTTAAATAATATTCAAGATGATCTATTATAACTTCAATTAATTCTATCATTTTTAAACCTCCTAAAAAAGTGATGTTTGATTTTGGTCTACAAACACATCCTTACAGACATACTCAGCGTACCTTTTATTGTTATCTTTATTTGTTTTTATTATGGATTCAATATTCATTCCTTCTCTTTTTAACTTATCAACAACTGCGGCTAACCTAGTGCAGTTAAATTTTTGAATTGCATCCCAACTAGTCAGAGTTCTGCCAGTTTTAAAATAATCCTTAATCTTTTCTTTTTGTGTCATTTTAAACCTCCAATCCTTTTTTTAAATCCATATATAAATCAAATTCTCTGTCATCTTTTCCAAGCATTAAAGCTAGATGCTCAAGGCTATCTAATATCATTTTATGTTCTTTTTTTGTGACTCGAAAAGCATAGGGAGAGTCATTGGTAGTTGCGGAGTCCTCCAGGCTTGACTTGCCTTGTAAGGTTAGACTCTCCCTAAATTCTTGATATTCGGGAACTATCTGCTCAATTCGCATAACTAATCTATTTAGTTTTGTTTCAAAATTAGAGTCATCTTCAGATATAACACTTAAAGCCTCAACTGATATAAGTAAATTATTAAACATATTTTCAAGTTTTAGATATTCATCTTCCGTATGTTTTCTCAAAACCGGGAATTGACCTTTAAATGGTATTGGCATTATAAGTCCTCCTTAATTTTTTAATTTGTTTTTTAGTTCTATAAATTTTGTCATTTTGGAAATCATAAACCTTAGTCAGGGTAAGGTTAGGGCAACTACCTATTCTTGCGTTAAAACCCCTTTTTTGAGCCTCAGAGACCTCGTTAAGTAAACTTCTTAAGTCATCGCTACACCAAAAGTCAAAGTCAAGAGTTTTAACACCGCAATCCCAATCCACCCTAATCATATATCTGGTGTCTTGTAATTTTTTGGTTTTTACTCTTTGAATATTTTTAAATAACATTCCTACGCTTCTCCAATTTGATGAAATTTTTTCCTATCAAGTATTTTTTTTTCTAAGTGAATAATCTGCTCCTTAAATCCTTTAATTAGCCGCCCAAGTGACTTCGGTTTGCAGTCATAAAAATAAGCGATGTGAGAAGCGTGAGCTTTACTCAAAACGGTATTTAGCATTTGGTTACTATCGCTTGCAGACACATTATTCATCTCGCAAATTTCATAGAATGTATGAACCGCATTCATTAAAGAGTCATTTAAGATGTCGCAATATTTGTTGTATTTATCATCACTTAAAGAAGCCTGAGTTTTCTTTTCAGCCATTACTTACCTCCTAAATATTTTTTTAATTCATATTTATATCTTTTAGGTAATCTTCCAAAATCTTTACCTTTTATTATCTTCCCACCTTTTAAAACATCAGCATAATCAACCAACTCAAATAAATCTTCACCATCTTCTTTCCATTTTTGAATTGTAATTCTGTGAGTATCATTATTGATAGCATCAAGAATTGCCTTTTTAGCTTTAGTGCTTTTACCAAATAATTCGAAAAGAGAATCTCCAAAATCAAAATCTTCTGTATCCCACGCTTCTAATCCATCTTGACCAATATGCAAATTAGAGATTGATTCCCAATGCCACTCGTAAAAGTATTTACTCATTACTAACACTCCTCTTTTAAATCATTTACATTAACGTTTGTATAATAACATTGATTTCCTAATATTGAATAGGCACTAACAGAGTAATTTTTTTCAGTATAGCACTCTTTATTAGTAATTGATTTAATAAAATCATTTACACCACTACACTCATGAATATCGCCACCATGTTGATAGGAAAAGTAATATGTATACCCCCTTAAAGTGGGTTCAATGGACGGAGTAATGGATAAAAGTTTTGCTAGTTTTCTTTTCATCGCTTTTTCTTGCTTATTCAAATATATTTGTTTTTTCTTTTTCTTTTTAGGCTTCAGTCCTAAATCAAAAATGTCAGCTAATATAGTCATTACTTGCCTCCTTTTGTTATTTTGAATCCATAATCGTTAACATATCCGTTATCAGCCTTTTCGCCCTTTGCCATACAGTCCATATATTTATTTAAAAATTCCATCATCTCTTTTTTGGTTTCAAATGACCACTCTTCCTCACACCAACATACCCATGCTTTTTTTGCAGGCACTCTTTCGCCATTGCTTGTTGTGTACCCTGTCAATGTAGTTTGATAATTAAGCGAGAGAACATAATTTGCTTTGACATACTGACTATATCTATTATAACATTTTGGCGAATCATAAGCTGAAAAACCTCTATAATTATCAACTTCCCACCTGACAATTTCTGTAAATGCTATAGGCTCAACTCTATCATGATTTATCCAAGTAACCTTGAAAGAATCGCTTGTAGAAATCCAAGGGTGTTCTTTATCTTTTTTAAATTTCATTTTTGACTCCTGATAGTTATTTTTATTTTAAACACATCTAATAATAACAAACACAAGAATTTAATGCAAGAAAAAAAATCAAAGGGTATAAATTTATTTTATATGTATGAGGAAAGATTGCTCCCGCAATAGAGATGTGTGTTTAAAATAACTATCTTCATCAAAATGAAGGTAGAGGTGCGGGAGCTTATGAATTTAAGAAATTATTTTGAAAGTTACCAAGTTTCTTCTAAATCAAATTTTAGATTATATAGCCGATGAGAGACCTGTGTTGCATTGAAACTATCATCTGCAAGTCTAAACATTCCATAGTCGCCCTCACTTGTAGACTCGCTATCAATCGAAAAAAGAAATGGCTGATGTTGCCCTAAAATTCTATTGTAAAAATTACTGTGTAGCGTTTCTGCATCATAAAAATGACTGGAGTTGTCATGAACAGAGGCAAATTGATTTGTAGTAAATAAGTCTGTATCCGATACATATGAAAAGTCCATTGAATACTTCTGTCTACCATGCCTTTTCAAATAGGTTTGTGTTGAGGGATGAGGCGAGGTCGTGTTCATAAAAGGAAGAGTTGCCCCCCAAACGGGAGAGCCAAAGTTAGTTGAGTTTGCAAACGTATTTCCTCCACTAGATTTTTGCAGTACAGTATTATCGTAAGAATATGAAGTTTTTATCCCCAAATCAACTATCGGAAAGTCTATGAATTCTCCATACATAATGCCGCCTATGATTGGATTACTTGCAAAATCTGCACTAGCTCCATCTTTGTCTTGAATAGTAATTCTAACGTATCTACTGCGGTTTTCAATTTTTGGAAAAGTTATCAAAGTCCATCCGTTCTCTGTAGGTTCAATATAATTTGCAACAGAATCAGCAGTAGCATTTATTAATTTTGTATGGTTGCCCGTTGCAGATGCGGTTACAAAGTTTTTAATTACAATGCTTTGACCTGCACCTTCTGTGGTTAAAGATTCACTTACAGTAATATTGTTATTATCTGATTTTGTGGCTATTGTTTTTGTTCCGTTGTTGCCACTATTTGATGCACCAGATATTTCAATAGTTTGACCTGCAGTCAAGGTTGAAAAAATACTATTTGCTCCTGTATCCTGCATCGCATTACCTGTTGAGGAAAATGAAATTTCATCATTAGAAATTTGAGTAAATCCACTTGTGCTTGCAACCTCAACTTTAAAAACTGCTTGAGCTTCTTGAAAATTATGATTAAGAATCGCTATAAAACTAGACTCAGTAAGAGATGATAGCGTGACTCCTGTATCAATTTGAATATAAAATGATTGATTATTTGAATTTAACTCAAGATAGTCGTGAGGTCGCATATCGTAAAGATTGGCTTCTACTCCATTTACAATATTTATAGTATCTGACCCGTCTTGCCTTAGACTAAAATTACTTAAATCTCTCCAACCGGTTGATAAAAGATATGATATTAAATCAACATACGCTCTAGGAGTTTGAAATCTATTAAATGTACTCATGAGTCTACCTTTATAGCTTTTATGGAACAACCATTGACATTTTTGCTAATGCTACTAATAATAAAATAATCATCGTTATAAGCAGTCCCATACAATTTTAAATTTGAATCCCAATTTGTAAATTGAATGTAGTCTGTCACCTCTAAGTCATTATGTCTTACCGTTGGTAAATCAAACTCTAGCACTATCTTTCTATCTTTAAATTGGTTTAAATAAGCATCTCTTAAATTTTCTGCAGTTGTCTTATCATTAATGCAGTCAGCATCTATCTCAAGTTTTAATGTTTGCCTGTATCCGCTAGTCCCATCTCCAACAGATGTACTATCAGCAGTATGAGTTGTCTGCTTTGTGAATTTATCCCTTGCATAATCATAAGCATAATTTACTATTATTTTATTCCTGACGTTATTAAGTGGAGTTTTGCTGATATTTTTAAAAATTATATCTCTAAAATCAATAGTTGAATCGGCAACAAAAGTTTGATCGGGAAGAATTAAACTTTTTATTTTAAATTTACCAGACCCGGAAAACCACACAAAGCTCATACATTGTTTACTGATTTTTGCAATCAAATCTCTTGAGTTAATAAACTTGTATTGACTGAAAGCGTATTTTATATCTGTAACAGTATCATTTAAGGCAAAACTAATGTCTCCCCGAAGTGCGGCACTACCCCCCGAAGAATGATTTCCGGCTTTATCAAATGACTCTACATCTATGTCTGCTCCGGTTGTTGAACTATCTAAACCTAGTTCCGTTCTAAAAATGTCTTCAATAATATAAACAGGGTTTTCAATCAAATCTCCACTATTAAAACCCGGATCAGGTTCATTTCCATTAGAATCAGTTCTAACTGCAGAATTTATTGTGTCTATCCAAGCTCCGTACTCCCTCCCTTTACCTGCTACATAAATATATTGCCCTACATCAGGAGTCGTGATGCTTTTAGTCCTTGCAACTTTTCTTGTTAGGTTTAAACCTTCGCCTCCACCCATGTTTTCAAATTTATGAGGAAATTCAGGGTTTCTAGTTGAAACTACAGGCACTTCGTGATAGTCTACAACTTCTTTAGTAAACGTATTCTGATTTGGTTCAAATGTTAGCTCTGTCCCTAAAGTTCTAATCTCAACGTATTTAGCCGCATCAGCATTTAAAACTAGTTCAACTTGAATCCCATCTGCACCCCACACACTAGCTAGAGTAACTAATTCGGCATAAGAGTCATACTCTTCGTTAGCTCCTGACGCTTGGTCAAAATGAAATTTTAAGTTGGAAGTAGCCGCACCTGCTCTTCTAATTGCAAAAGTAGTAACATCGTTATTTGAATTATCATTAAAATTTTTATAAAAAATAATAACTTTTGTAGTAGAAACAGTTCCAAAGTCGTTAGAACTATATCTTGCCCAACGCCATTTTCCCAAAACTTCTCCACCAGATCCGCTATGTGTAAGTCTACCAAATGTCTCTAAGTCACCATCAACCGTATTTGCCCAATCCGACATTGGCGAGCTAGTGTTAGAATCAAGCACAAAGGGAAGAAATACACTCCAAGAAGAGCCAGATACAGATGCGGTGTGACTTGAGGTGCTTGTGCTTCCATTGTTGCAAACTATATAATACCCGTTTTTATACATATATACGTTGTCATTACTTAAATCATTTAAAACAACTGAATCGGGCTTAGATATAATTGCTCCTGCAGAGGCACTCCAAATATCGGTAACAATAGAAGGAGCTTTTCCTTTTGTAAAATAATGATCTATATTGCCTGCCGAACCGTTTCCTATTGTAGAGCCTGCATCCCCTGAAACCCCTAAAGGTCTGAAATCTCCATACCAGATAGGAATTGGTTTGTTAAGATTTTCTTCAGGAGCATTTGTATAAGTTGAAGCATCCACTCTATTTTTTGGCAGTTCATTATGGATAGAATCTGATTTATCTATTAAAACAACATCAACTTTTTTATAATCATATTTTATATCACCTGAAATAATTCCGGTACCAATCATCCGAGCAGAAGTGTCATAAGTGCCGGCAGAATTTGTATTTAAAAATAACTCCCACTTTCTATTTGCAAAATTATTAGATGAGAATAAATCTGAAAAGCGTTGTCCCTGAATAGAGTTTTCAGCATTTATAAGAGAAACAGTTAGACTTGCGGTGCTTACGCTAAAATTAAAAAGGTCTAATGATTGATTTAAGCTACCCCAACTCCTAACAATTCCATAATATATATCAGAGCCATCTACCCTGTGAGTATCGCTTAGACCAATAAAATTTGTAGCGGATTCATCTTCATAGTATAATTTTAAAACCCAAAATGCAGAAGTATTGCCTAGTTTTAGTGCATCACTTAAAGAAGAATCAAAACTAAGCATTTAAAGAAGAGCCTAAACTAGTAGCTTTATTTAAAGCAGGAACTAACGTATTAGCAACATACGATTCGTCTACAACTCCTCCATCTATATTTACAACCACGCTTTGATTATTATTAACTAAGTTCTCTTGTTGGGCTTTGTTAAGTATCAACTCTCCCGGTGTAAGCATAGCAGGAACACTATCTCCACTTCCAATCCCCGGAACTATACCACCTTGAGCGAATCCTAATGTAGACATTCCTTTATCAAGAGCCGAAGAAACAACCGCTCCTGCTCCTGCCGCTAAAACGATACTAAGAGGAGGAGGGATTGTTTTAAATATACCTGCAACTAATCCTGCAGTCGCTTCCATCGCTTCTGCTCTTACAACTGCTCTCATAGCTTCTTTGGCACTTGATTGAGACAACATAGCACTTTTAATATCTTGCTGAAGTGCATCTTTTTTCATTTTTAAAAGTTCAATCTGACCTACTTTTGATTCGTCATTTACTTTTTTAGTTACCGCAAAACGCTCAAATAGTTTATCTATATTTTCTTGTTCTGCTCTCCTAATATTTAATTTTGATTCAACAACTAAATTATCTTGCTCTATAGCACCCTCTGCAAGTTCTCCGCTTGCTTTTGCTCCTTCTTTTGCTTTTTCTGCAATAAGATCAAAAGTAAAACTTAACTGATTTTGAATATTTTTAAAATTTGAAGCGTTTCTTTCTACCATAGCTTTTGTAGCAGATTCAATCTCTTTATCAAGTTCTTTTGTGTTGGATAAAAAACTAGGAACAAGGTCTGCTAATTCTCTTTTTATTTTTAACCCGACTAATTTTATGTGGTTTTCAAGGGTATCCATACTAAGAAAAATGACCGCATTTAAAGTCTCCATAACTGTAGACATATTGCCAACTATAGCGTTTGCTATGTTGTCAAATCCGATGTTTCCAAGCTCAAGTAATAGCGTGTTAGCTTCTTCTATTTTCGGTTGTAAAACCTCTATTATAGAGTTCCCAATTTCAATCATTACGTTTTGAACGTTATTTCTTAGTTTTGCAAATTGAGTATTAAATGCTTGATCCATCTGAGCAACCATGTTAGCGGTAGCGTTTGCACTATTTGTAGTTAATTCATCTACATTATTTTTTAGAACCTCAAAATTATTAGCCATCGTTTGAATAGCCGCAACTGCTCTTACATTAGGAATAAATTTTGTTAAGGTATCTTGAGGGACTCCCACGAATTGCTTTATTGTTTCAACCAAGTCTAATGAACCGTCTTTAAATCTAACTACCTCTATACTAGCTTTTTCCATCGCATCTTTAGCACCTTTGGTTGGAGAAGTTAGTTGAACTATAGCTGATTTTAATGCAGTAGTAGATTCAGCGGTGTTAATACCTGATGCGGTCATAGTAGCCATAGCCGCTCCAACCCCTTCTAAAGATAAACCTGCTGATCTAGCGAATGGCAGAACTTGACCAAGAGAAGCCGCAAGCTCATCCATCGTTGTTTTACCTAATCGTACTGTAGTAACTAAAACATCACTCGCCCTTGTTGCCTCATCTGCTTCTTGCCCAAAAGCGTTTAAAGCGGTAGTAAGTAGGTCTGCCGCACTAGCCGCAGAGGTAACTCCTGCTACCGCCAGATTTGATGTTGCTGACAAAAGTTTAGCAGATTGAGCTGCATTTGCAAAGCCCGCACTAACAATATCATATTTTGCTTTAGATAAAGAACTAAGAGCTAACCCGCTAGATGCACTAGCGTTCCTAAGCTCTTTTGACATTGAGTTAATAGATTGACCCGTGTCTCCTAATAAAGTTCTTACTTCAAATAAATTCTTTTGAAAATCTCCTGCCAGTTTTGTAGAAAAAACCGCAAATCCGCTTGTAGCTATTGCCGCCTTAACGCCAATGCCAGATAAAGCTCCACTTACTGCTTTTAAAGACGTTACAGTTTTCCTTGCCCCTTTTTGAGATATTTTTAAAACTACGTTTTTAGCCATTTTTCTTAAATTCTTTTATATTATTTATTTCTTGTTCAATCAACACAAAACAGTCACTTTTCCAAGCACTAATCGTATCTAAATCCGTGCCAAGAGGTACGTTAAAATTTTTAACTAAAAAATATTCAGTCAGCATTTCTTTCTGCCAATCTTTTAAAATTAATCTATAGTCGCAAAAAAAAGGAATATTGTAATATAAGGTTTGCCCAATGCCAAATTTTTCATGTTTAGACTCATTTACTAGTTTTATAATATCTTCAAATATTTGAGATTTATTTTCATATATTTTTTTCTTTCCTGAGAAAGGGGACTGAGCGGTATATGGAAGGTCAAGCGGTCTAGTATTCGGAGAACCTAAAAGACTACACCAAACCGCAAAACTCAGCCCCCAACTCCATTTGGGTTTTTAAAACCCATATATGAATTTATAATCTCCATTAAAACCTCATCCTCTTCAAGTGCCGAAAGACCCCCTAGAGCTTTTTCAGCGTTTTCTTCAGTTCCAAAAGCAACCATAACAAATTCTTCAGCTAAATCGTGAATCTGTTCCAAGTCCGTTACGTTTTCTTCGTTTTTATAGACTTCTTTTACTTTCCTATATAGCTCTCTTCTTTGTTTCCTTGTTATGCTTAGGCACTCAAAAGAGCCATGTTGTGTTTCTACTATCATTTGTGACCTTCCTTATTTTGATTACCAACTTGTTATAGCACTATTCTCGAATGTTTGAAGTTTAAAGGCTTCAGTACTTGAATTTTGTACACATTCAAACTCTAGCGTGTGAAAGAGACCAGACTCACTTAAGTCTTGGCTAGGGTCACCCGTGTATTGAATTTCAGCGGTTATTTCCATCTCGCTTACTGCATCGGGTTCTGAATCTCCACAAATCAAATTAAGAGTCAATGTGTTACCATCAAGGAAGTCTTGAATAACATTATTATCTGCTCCATAGTCAAACTCATCATCATATTTAATTACTAGCGAACCGGTTACAACATACTCAGGAAAAGCGTAAGCTATAGCATTTCCATTTGTATCAAATCCTAGTCTATTAACATTATTAGAAATATTAAAAGTAAATGATTTCATGACAAAAGTTTGATTTGCATTTGACTGCGTATCAAGAGTCCTTGTATCAAAATCCATTACATTAAAGTAGTTTGCTTGAGCATCTACCCAAGTGCCATCAAAAGTTTGTTGTAATGCAGTTGATGTTGATACAGGGTTGCTAAACCCGCTAAAATAATTTCCGGAAATAGAAACTAAACCATTATTAGCAGATACATCTCCTGTAATTGTTAAATCTGAACAAACTACTCCACAAACTTTGATTCCTTCGCCTGCCGCAGGGTAATAAGCTAGATTTACACTATGAGGCATCCCGCTAGTTATAGCTCCGCCCATTGACGTTAGATTGCTAGACCCGTCTATTTCCATTTCATGCAAAGTAGATCCCGATGTAGCATTTTCTTGCCCCACTAAAAGTGCGTGTTGAGCAAGAGTTCTAGGTGTTGCTAGCATCTCAAAAGGCATCGTAACCGTACCGCCTCTTAAATTCCTAACCGTGTCTGCGGCATTTTTTACCGTACCACGACCACTTAAAAGTCTTGACTCTCGGTTTATGTTAAAAGTTGGTTTTTGTGCCTGAACTACAGGTTGTGTTAAGTAGTTAGTGCCATCAGCCCCTGAATGATCTATTCCTACTCCAAAAGCAGAACCTGTTTCAGCTTTTAAGCCATATTTGATACCACTTACAGGGAGTACTCGTGTGTCAGCCATTATTTAGACTCCTTATTTTGTTTTGTATTTACTTTTTCAACCACTCCCAAATTAAGTAGTTGCTCTGCCGATTTTTTTTCGACATCCACAACCTTACCAGATTTTAATTTATAAAAATCCGATTTGTTGCAAATTATAGAATTACTACTAACTCTATAAATTTTATTAATTCTTGCTTTTATTTTCATATTATACGACCTCTATGTTTTGACAGTTGAATAATGCGGTAGCTCTAAAGATTGAAGGGTCATCCTCATCTCTTTCATAGTTTACAGTATCAATTTTAGCACTAAACCAGTTTGAGCCATTTCCATAGCTACTGTTATTAAAAATTAATCTCCGAAGTCTTTCCATGACGTTTGTAACTTGCTTAAAATCATTTTTATTATAATTACCTGCCTGTTTTAATTCATAAATAATATTGACATTGAAATCTCTTTGTATTCCATTAGACAAATATTCTACTAAATCATCGGAATCAGGAGTAAGCAGAAAAGAATTCGATTTGATCTCATCAAAATAAACAGGAATTGAAAACTCATCATTAATAATTTTAGATAAATTTTCAATTATATCGTCATAATAAGTATTGTGAAAAGAAATAGCCATTAGTGAGCTGACATACTTATAGATTTAATTGGTGTATATTGTTGATCTAAGCTACTACTGACCTCTAATTCCCATTCATCACTTGTTGTGTAAACACCGGGAGAGAACCTTACATACATATGATGACCGACAGACTGCCAACCACAGTCTATTACTTCTTCTGTAGTATCTTGATTAATTTTTAAACCCTTTTCATTTCTTATGAATGAATTATACTTAACTGAACTGTTTTCACTTCCTGCAGTTATTGTTCCTCCGTTTGAAATGATAATTTTTATCACATCCCATGAGATACTTGGTCTGCCTTTTACGTCTACAATAGAGCCTGTAGTATTTGTATTTATGGCAACCTCTCTCAATATACCTCGATGTTTTGCTTCATCTTCGCTTGAGTAAACTGACATTTGACCAGTTCTTAGCATATCTAAATATCCATTATCTCCTATTGCCTGAGATTTGATTAAATCAGCTTTCTCAGAGTCATAAGGTCTTACAAGAGATTCAACTGCCATAATAGCGGTACTTCTTACAATAATTTCCGGAAAATTGTTTCCACTAGCATCTCCTACACCCACTCCTTTATTAGGATATATTGGAAAAGGAACATAGGTTCTAACGAAATCACTAGCTCTTTTTACTGCATCAGATTTTAAGGTAGCCCAATCAGCAGAAGATTCAAATACGCTAGAATTAAGAGCAGAAACAGACGATGAAGCTAGAAAAAATTGGAAAGAATCTGTACTGCTTGAATAATTATATTCATTATCCGCATTTGGAGTATCTGCCACAGAAGTCATTTCAACACCGTCTTTATACAACTGACCGACATAACCGGTATTATTTAGCTGATATAGGTCAGATGTCCCTGTAGTGGTAAAATTGCTCGCTAATGTTGTTTTGTGGTCGTATTGGGCTAAATTTGGCTCAATAAACAATAAATCTGTAGTCGTGTTGCAATATGTATTTTCGTATGTACTCATAATCAAACCTCTTCTAAGGGAGTTAAGATAAATGACAGTTCTTCTAGATTTTGAAAAATTCTCATTATCTTAGCTTGCGTATCATCATCTAAATTTAACAAATTTTCTATATTTACATCTTTAGCTATTTTCTTACTTTCTAGTAAAATTTCATAAGGATGTCTATTTTCTATGATTGTCTTTTCCATTTTAAAAATTCTGCACCTTCATAAGGGTTAAAAATAGTTGTTATCAATCTAGTATCATCATCGTCATATCTAGGGTCTATTATCGTAACTGGTGCATTGAATATATTCTTATCATCTAAACCAAGTTTATCAGCATAATTATCTATGTTTTTAAAACTTGCTACTTGTAAACCGTGGCTAATTAAACCGCTTGCAGGGTCTTTTAGTACTTGATACCCTGAAACATGAATGTGTCCGGATGTTAAAATATGGTCTCTCCATCCTGTTTGTATTGCCCTTGAAACTCCGTGAGCAGTATTCCACATCGAAAACCCTTTAAAAGTGTGTCTAGCATTTACTCTAACTTCTTTTCCATTTGGAAAAATTAAATTCATCCTAGCCCCGTGAGCTTGGTACAAACCTGCATGGTCTCTCATTATAAACTCTAAAGGGTCTCCATCGCCAGTCCAAATATCATGATTTCCTGCCACTAAATAAATCCACGGAAGTTGATTGATGAAATACTCAGCCAACATCCAAGACTCTTTTGACGTTGTAGACTGTTGTCCGTACAAACTCGATAACCTACCTATCCAATTATTTTGAACGTCTCCTAAATTTCCTGCAAACATTCCGTCAGTTTTGTTAATCAAATTACATAGACCAAAAATTTCTGCCAAATTTGTCCCGTCATCATCCACATGAGGGTCTCCAAAATGGCAAATTCCTATCGGGCCAGATACATTAATTTTAATAGGAATTAATTTTTTAGACTTTACTGATTTAATTTTATTTTCATATTTTCGATTTCTAAACTCTATTAGCTCTTCTATCGGCAACTCTCCTACAGGCTTTTCTTTTATCTCGAACCCTGCTTCATAGTCTATTATTGTAGGATTCACGGTTTTGCGAAAACAGTTATTGCAGTAAAATCTTTGCTTAAATCTCTTTCCTTTTTGCTTTTCAAATCCATCCTTTCTAAGGTCTTCGGAGTTGCAATAAGGGCATTTAACGTAATTACCTTCCGCATCTTTTCTAGGCATGGGCTAGCCATATTTCCTGACGATTTCTAAAAATTTTTCAGGAGTTCCCGCTCCTTTTGCGGTGTTATAAAACGATTTCCAATATACCGCTTGTTCCTCTATGGTATGAGGAAGAGGCTTTGGCACTCTTCTATAATGCAATCTACACATAATTACTTGTGCCGCTACATTTGTTGTTAAAATAAACCTCCAATCGTTTTCATTTGGGTCTGTAAAATACTTCCAGTCTAACTTACAAGCCTCTGAAACTTGTTTCATCAAATCCTTTCTATATTTTAGATAATTTTTACAAATATCAACCGCTACCCACGGTTCACATTGGAATAGCCCTCTAGCTACGTTATTCCCGCCTTTTTGCATTAAGTAAACATACTTAGACTCTACTAATCCGGTATGATATACAAGCTCATTTCCTTTTTTTGAACTGAGGTCTATTTTTTCAAGAGTTTCTTTTATTACTCTTTTAATTTGTTTTTGATCTAGCAAATTAGAATCTCCACACGAGCTTAACGAGAGCCATAATAACATCCATAGACTCTTTAGCCAGTTGTTCTTTTTCTTTTTCTGAAATTTTTCCATCTTTACTAGCCTCTTTGTATGTTTGAGCTACATCTTTTAACTCTTTAACTACAATTCTATACTTCTGAGCAACCATTGTTCCCATGATAGTAAATACTAATACCATCGCATAGGCAAAGTTAGTCCAATTCATCCACTCCATTATTTTCTCCTTTTTAAGATTTGTTTAATTTCGGCAACGTCGTTCATTATTACCTCTATTTTATAATTAATTAACTCTTTGTCTGCTTTTTTATCTAATCCATCTGCTACAGAATTCATTCTATTATCAAGACTTCCATACGCTATTGCAATAGTCACAAGCATAGCCGCTATGGTTAAAATGTTTCCTGTTGATATACCTCCATTAATTTTCATTTTCTCAACCTATCTAGTTCTTTTTCTAAATATTCTATTCTCTGATTTTGTCTAATATCAGCAGGAATCTCAGCGTTTTGATTTGTATCAGCATCTTCTTCCATCCTAATTATATGTTCTTCATTCATAGCAACCTGATACTCTAGGAAGCTAATTCGAGCATTTAATTGACCGTAGCCCCAAACCATAGCCCCAATTAATCCAACCGCTTGAATTAACATCGGGAGGCTAATATTTAAACTGCTATTGTCTGAGATTGGTTTAGTGCCTTCCATTTATTCTACTCACGCTCCCTTTAACTTCTGCGATGTCTTGACTTAATTCATTTAATTCTTTAACCACCGCTTCTCTATGTGACTGACTTGTCCTGTCTGTAACATTAAAGCGATCTACAATTTTAATAGATATGCTTTGAGTATTAGACATTTCTGTACTTAACTTTGTTAAATGTTGTTTAATGCTTTCCAAGTCCTCTGTTTGAGCATTTTGAGATTTAATTAAATTTAAAATCATATATCCAAATAAAATTGCTACAATACCCGCAAAACCTAGTTCCATATATGTACTAGCAAATTGTTCCACTATTTCTTACCTCTCTTTTTTTTCCAACTAAGCGGATTTAAGTTAAATTCTTTTTGATACCATTGTATCTCCTGCTCCATTTTATTAAATCGAACTTGCTCCTCTTCAATATGTTTTTTAACAAGAGTTTGAATTTGCTCATCAGACTCAGCCATCCCAATTTCCAATTTTTCAATACGATTGAGGATACTCCAGTAGCCATAAACCAAAGCCCCACATAAAAAAAGTATTTGTCCGAGCCATTTGATGTTGAGGCTAATAATAGCATTATCGTCAATGATGCTTGTTCGATAGCTTCTAGCGGTAGTTGGTTTGTCACTCATTTACCCTATCTTGATTGAAGTTTATTATTTACAAGTTTATGTTTTACAAAATCCATAACTTCTTCGCCTGTTAATTTTGCAAACTCTTTTTCAGCAGTAGCAAAAGAATCAGAGCGTTTAACTATCTCTCCATCAGACACTACAAAATAGTCTTTTTTGTCCGTAGGATAGGTCAAAAACGAACTTTCTCCGCTTGAGTTAATATAACGCTTAACCATTCCGGGTTTAGTGTTTTTATGCAAAGTAACACTTTCATCTAATACAGATTTTCTTATTATCATTTATTTTTATTTCTTTCAAAAGATTCTCTCATTAACGATTCAAAACCATTTTTACTTACTGCTAGTTGTTGCTGAATAAAATTATTAGAATTTATTTTATCCTCTATGTTTTTTAAATGCAAATAAATCTGTTTTTGTTCGTCATTTAAGTCTTTATTTACATCATATTCCTTATCATCTAATCTTAGTTTTGGCGACTGATTTTCTTTTTTAGCCATCTTATCCTCCTTGTGTTATTTTATAATGCTTTTATATCAGAAATTGCCTGTTTGTACCCATCGCTTATATTCTGCATTTCAGCAATTTTTGAGTCGGTGTATTCTTTTTCAAGCTCCAATGCCTCTAGTCTCACCTCACTAATTAATTCATCTATTGCCTCTCCTGTCTGTGAATCAAATCTTGATTCTGATAATGCAATAAATTCTATGTCCACATCTCCAACCTGTTTAGTTTTCTTTGAAAAAGATGCTTTATTTTTAGCCTTTAAAGAAATATAGTTTTCGTATTTCATTTTAACTCCTGTTTTCTAATTCGGTTACTTTTGCAGATAGTTCTTGAACTGCTTTAACAAGGATTGGAATTAAATTACCATCTGCTACAGTCTGAGTTCCATCGTCTTTCATCTTCCACATTTTAAATCCATCAGCAATTTCTGTATGACTATCAATAGCCTCTTTAACTTCTTGAGCAATAAATCCATGCAGTTTTTCGCCATACTGATGCCCTAATACTGGCTCTTCAGATTCTTTGTATTGAGGCATGTTGGGTTCTACGTCTTTTGCTCTTTTCCAATTATAAGTAACGGGATTCAAATCATTAATAAATGCAAGGCCAGCACTTGAAGCCTCTATGTTTTCTTTTAATCTTTCGTCTGACGAAGCCGCCGCCCAACTGGTATCGCTACCATCTAAATCCAGCGTTGCAGTATTTGCAGATATTCCGACAGTAATTTTGTTGTCACCTGTGCAAGAAACGCCCTTTCCTATTGCTATCTGACCCGTAGCACCGCTTGCAGATACA
>VTLG01011606.1_pt1 | contig 17070 bp, 33 predicted proteins | sample 4694571 | NCBI WGS metagenome assembly VTLG01 (sample SAMN12604809, study PRJNA352737) | marine metagenome | biome: ENVO:00000447; feature: ENVO:00000209|ENVO:00000569|ENVO:01000036; material: ENVO:00002151; isolation source: viral sequences binned using virsorter ...
ATATTTAGAAAGGTAGTATTTAAGATATATCCCCCCCTCCCCTGCATATTATTTAGTGTTCCCATACGTCTTGATGCCCTTCCTATATTCAACACCTTCCCTTGCTGACTTCTTGGCATGACATGGATTGCATAAGGTTTGGAGGTTACTATATGATGTTGCATGACCACCTTTAGAAATTTGAATTATGTGGTCAATACATTGTCCGCCCGTTAGGATTCCATCTCTCTCGCATTGCTCGCAGAGCGGATGGGATTGTATATAGAAGTTCCTAGTTGCTTTCCATTGTTTAGAGTTATAGAATTTAGAGTTATCTACTTGCCTTGTATGTTGTTTCTTTTTAACTATCCAAGGTCTTGACTTTGATTGTGGTAGCTTAGGCATTATAATTTATTATTTAGTTCTGTGATGTAATGATAGTACTCATAATCTTTCTCCACTATATATTCCATGTTGCGATGGAAGTCTAATAGCCTTTGCTTATCTCTTAATGTTCCCTCCCATAAATCGTGGCATCCTTTCCTCTCATCCATACTTAAACAATGATAGGTTATATTATTCTTATCGCATATTAAATCTGGTCTCTTAGCTCTACTGATTAAATGAGAATGAGATAAGGGTACGTTAGCTCTTCCACATCCCGTACAATAATGCCCTCGCTCATTAGCGATTGTATCATATACCTTCTTCAATCTCCTATTGATTGCAGATTGTTTCTTACTTACAGTTGCAACTCTTGCTCTCATCTTGCTTCATGTATTTATCTATCTCATCTAATATCATTGGTAATCCTTTAGCTACTACTGCATAATAGTTCTTTTCGTTTAGATACTTAATCCATTCCTTTTGTTCTTTAGTGGGATAACCTTTATGTGTTTTAATCTCAATGAACATTCCATGATAGCCGCCTCTTGCTTCACAGATTTGCACATCTGGAAATCCTTTCTTGTAGCCTGTTCTCTTAGCCTTAACCGCCTGTTTATATCCTGTTCTAATCCCGCCTAATGATGCACAGTATCTAGTATCTGGATAAGTCCATTGCATATAAGTAATTGCTTTCTCTTGGATAACATCTTCACTCACGGGGTAAGATTATGTTGAGCGTATCGTTGGACCAATAGTACACATCATTGAGCAATAGATTAAACTCATCCTTGCTTAATGTTGCTGTTGATTTAAGGGTAATGATTTCCTTACCATCAATAACATTTGTGCGTTGTAAGAACTTATATTTTAATATAGTACTCATCTCATCTTTTGTATATCCTAATTCAAAGGCGAGTATCGTACACCATACCCACCATAAAGAGTTCTGCTCTAAGCTCCTAGCATCTCGCTTCTCTCTAATCCGAAGAACTATATCTTTATTCTCAAATGCTTCAATCTCATTATCAAATCTTGTCCTCTCCTTTAGGATTAATTTTCCATTGCTTACCGTACCAAAGTGCTTCATGTACTCCTATTAATACTGCTCCAATTAATATAATTATCATTAATGGCATTAGTAGTATTGTAATTAATATCTTTACTATCTCCATCATTCTCGCTAAAGTAATAAATTAATTATTAAAATTTTACCTAATGTTGAAAAGTTATTAAATACTATTTGTTAACTTTTTCAATCTTATCAAGCAATTGTTGTGGGGTATATATCCGATGCTGGTCATCGTAGTTCTTATAGATACATTTAAACTCATCACTATTCCAAGTCCATAATGTCTTTGAATTACTTTTAATCTGCTCTCTTAATACCCACTTGATTGTATTATACGTCATGACTTAAAAATTTATTATCTCGTTTATTCTTTGCATCTAATTCCTTTTGCATTGCCTTACATTCCTTACGAGCTAATAAGAACATTATAATCAATCCAAGTATGAATCCAATAGATAGTGTTACTGCAATTAAAAACATAGGCTCGAATATATTTGTATATATCATTTTAATAGTTTCTGTTCTCGGTAATATGGTAGTAAGTTCTTATCTTGTCCTAATACTTCTGCTCTGTATATATCATCCCAAATCCTTTGCTTATGCGATTTAAGCCATCTTATTATCGTAGGTACGTTGATATGGATAAAAGTATTTGAATCGCTCACAGGCTCTCTAATGCCTAAATAAAAGGATTCTTCAACGTCTTGCCATAATAACTTTGGGAATAGTCTTTTTAAATCAGCAGCTAATGTTTTGGCTAGGATTACTTTATCCTCAGCAGATATGTTATGTTGTCCTAGCTGTATATAGGTCTTGCTTAATAGCTCTAATGACTTGTCCTCTAGTTCTTCTAATGGGATTGTTTTAATCATTGTCTTGATTGCTTTAATATATCTTGAGCTTTAACATGAGAGCTTAGATGCTTGTGCATCTTACTCATTCCTTTATTGTCTCTTGATTCCCAAGTCCTTATTGCAGCCTTCCAATCCTTCATCTTGTTCTTGCCAATCATCCAGCCTTTGCTTTCATAGTAATCAAAGAATCTATTAGCAGCAATCTTGTTCTTCCGTTCAATACAATAATCCTCAATATCTTTTATTGTGGGTTTCTTAAACCTCTCTTTTGATATTTTATTATTTGATACTTTATTTAGTATAGTATTTGATTGCTGTTGGTTTCCCGTTTTCAGCTTTTGTGCATACGGGAAAGCTGGAGATTCAAAAACGATATACTTATATCCATCGAATTTATTATCCTTTCTAATCTGCTCACGTTCAATATAGCCTTGCTCAATAAGCTCTTTAATTGTATTGTTGATTGATACTCTACCCTCTTTGCATATCTTAGTTAATCCTCCAACAGATAAGCTCCAATGGGTACTCAAGGACAAGATTAGACTGAGCAATCCTTTAGCCTTTAACGAGAGCATAGTATTCTTATATATACGATTACAGATTGTAGTATAATCTTTTGTTTTAATTACCCGTATTATCTCCATTGATTTCTTTTAATATGTCCTCTACTTCTTGTCGCATTGATTCTAATTCATCCTGTCTGATTTGTAGCTCCAGCAATCTATCGTCAAACTCTCCAGCCATCTTTCTAAAAAGCAAATAACGATGTCTAGTTTGAGATTCAACTCTTAAATACACATCGAATTTATTACAATGATAAATAGATGTAGCATGGGAGATAGAATTAATATAGTGCTGTATATGAAAATGCCTAATTCCTAATTGATTATGCATATAATGAATCAGCATACGTCTTGCATCTGGAACAGGCTTTTTACGATAAGATGTGTTTAGCAATTCACTCTCTTTCACAATATAGACTTGACATAGCGCATCAATAGCCAGAGCAATCCTTCGTTTATTTATCTGTATTTCTTTTCCAGATATATCTTCCCAATGATATTTAGAAAGGCTCATCTTGATTCTTTGTTATATCATCCATTAACCATTCATAAAAAGTAGTAGCGTATTTCAATGTTTTGTCTATACTGGAGATTGTTGAATCGCTCCACTCAATCGCACATTTAAGAGCAACTTGTTTAGCGATTATATCTGATTTTTTATTGTCCTTTTCTTCCCAATCGGCTTTGGTCATTCGGTCTGATTCTGTTGGTTGACCTCTGTTATAATCAGTAATGATTTTAAGCGTTCCGCTTGGTTTTAAATCGTATTCGATTTCTTCTGCAACTGCAACTTTAGCCTCATCTGTTTTTCTATATATGTTTCCGACATCTCCATTCTCAAGTGTAATCTCAAAAATGAACATATCTTTAAATGTTCCATTACCCTGTACGTCTATTATTTTACTCTTTGCCATCTTTTTAAATTTAAAGTTATTATTTGATTATTATTCTTTTTATACATCTTCATTAATTCGGGAGTTAATTCATAATCCCAATTATCTTTAAGCTCCCAATTATCCTCATCCATTCTTTTACCTAGATATTCATTTAATTGTTTCTCTGTTCCAACAGCCAATATGTCCTCGCATTGAAACGATACATCTGCATACTCATAACCCGTTGAGGCATCCATTGCCATAGTTGGAAACGCTCTTGGTTTTAACCACCAGTGTTCTGCTATTATCATTTTAAAGGTCTCTTAATTTCATTATAAAAGTAGTTAATAAATCTACCCATTCTGATTTATCGCATTCCTTATTTTCGTGGTTAAATGCAGACGTTATTGTAGATACTGCAAACTCTATATCATCTAAAGAGCTACCCTGATTACGTCTCATTATCTTAATTACCTTTACTCTCCCATCATCAATATACACTTTCCAAAGCCATGTATATTGCCCTGTTTGCCATTTAAAATAAAGGGGTAAATCCGAGCCTTTATATTCTTTGATTGTAGTCTTGTTATTTGGAATCTTTATTTTATAAGTTTTCCAATCTTTAGCAGCTACTTGATTTGATGTATTCCAATCTTGTTGCCTTAAATCAGCAGCCTCTTTTTTAAGCTCTAAGAATCTTTCTTTTATCATTTTTTTAGCACCTGTTTTAGCAGGATTTTATTTAGTGTATCTTAATTTATTATATTCTTGGCTAATAGTTTCACACCCATCTTCAGTATATTTAAGATGAAGCTCATCTAACTCTTTTGAATTGTTTAAATATCTATCCACTTCTGTTTTATAGTTTTTTACACTACGTTCTATTTGCCAATGATTTTTACAAGTAACAATTAAATCTGCTTGATAACGTGGAGTAGATACATTTATAAATGCCTCCAAGTCGATTGAGAGATTAAATAAGTGACTTCCAATATCCCATATATTTTCTTGTGTTAGACTCCATTTACCAACTACTAGTATAATTTTTTTATTGTTTAGTTTTTGTGTCATTTTTTTAGTGCGAGTTTTGGCTCGTCTTTTTTAATAGCAATGTAATTCTGTTATTATATTATCTAACTCGTCAATTTGAGAATTAACGAGATTCATTTTTTCTTGAAATTCCATACCCTTATCGGTAAAATCCCAATCTTCATACGTTATCATCATGTCCGATTCTTTCAATTCCATTTCGTGCAAAATGTCGATTAATTTTCTTTTTTGAATTTTTAACTCTTTTCTTACTTTGGTAATTGCTCGTTTCATAATTTCTTTAGTTTGTTTTTTTAGTTAGTTATTATTTTATCCCGTTTGGGAATAATTCAGCAATAGAAGAACACTCTAATTCCCTTATTGTGTCTAATACTAATTGTAAGGTATCTATTCGAGTTTCCCTTCTGATGTTCAATGTTCCGAAACCTGGATGGTCATTACGCATATCCTCTTTTATTTTATTTATTCGGCTTTGTAAATCTTCGTTAAGTTTTTCTAATTTTAAATTTGCATCCATTTTAGTTTGTTTTTTTAGTTATTACTATTTTCTGTTCCATAATAACCCCATAATAGCTTTATACTTTCCGCTTACTACACAATATCTTTTATATAGTCTATCATAGTTTTCCATATCGCCTTCTTGTAATGCTTCATCTTGTAGTTTACGAGTTGTATATAATTCTTGAGAAACTTGCTCAAGGTCTTTGTTTAGTTTTTCTAGTTCTTTTGTCATTTTTCTAATTCTTTAGTTTTTGTTTGTTTGAATTATGGTACAAAGATAATACTTTTTAACAGAATAGCAAGCTTTTGTTAAATTAATTAAATAAGTTATTAACAGTTAGATTGTTAATAAACATATAACAAAAAAGGTAACCGAGTATGGCTACCAATTTTGCAACTAAAACTAAAAACTTGTATTACGACTGTACGGCAAATCTAAATAATTATTTTAAATACAGTCTCTTTCTTATGAGTTTTTTTCAACGATTTTGCATTGTATGATGCAAGCTCTAAATCTATTGGATAGCCCTCAAAGCCTTCTGTTTCCTGCAAATCAATACGTATGTCTTGCCTTCCATCATCTAACATTATATATATGTTCTGAGCGGCTCTACTATATAGATTAAGGGAATTATCACTATAAGCGTTTGCGCCTACTAAAGAGCTGGAACGAGCCAATGTATCAGTAATCATTGTTTCGTGTAAATGACCGCATATAATAAAGTCTATTTGAGTTCCTTTTCTTGCATATTTACTGATTACTTTTGATATGCTATTCGAACACATTTTGCCTAATTGATGCCCATGTATCAATAATACATTTTGATTAGCTATATTAACAACCACCTCTAAAGCCTTTCCTTTAATAAATGTTAAATCTGGGAGCAGTAAATTAAGCATTTCAAATATCGTAAAATCGTAGTTATCCGATGCTACAATATCGGTCCAGCCCATTTCTTCTACTACTCTACTCTCATTACCCGTAACACAGGCAACGCTAACATTAGCAATCTTGTTAATGTCTAGTATAAAATGCTTTAATAAATGAACTCCTAGAAATGTCGCTGAGGCTCGATTAGTAGCCATTGACATCTTTTCATCTAGGCGTCGGTCAGAATTTAATAAATCCCCCGTCACGGCTATTAGAACGCTTTTAACGTTATGGAATTTAGCATATTTTTTAACGTAATAAGCGAATTTATATAGTCTTTTAGATGCTACTTCAAAATCATATTTATTACAATCAATATCTACTAATTCGTTAAAATGAGTATCGGCTATTTGCACTATCATAGCAGCCTTAGAATCTTCTTTATGCTTGGTTATTTTAGTGTTTAAGGAGTTATCTCCTAATAGACGTATAAGTTCTTTATTATATAGTATAAGAGCATTCTCTAGCCTTGCGTATTCTCTAAAGGATTTATTTGCTATTCGATTTAAGTCTTGAGCAGCTTGTTTTTGCTTGGCTAGTCTTACGTTGTATTTAACGATTTCTTTATCGACTATTAAATACTTAACTATTTCTTTTATTGATTTTCTTAAGTGGTCTTTGGTTACATCTAAGCCATGTCTTTCGATGAGGATTTGAGCTATTTGAGCATAACTATTACCCATATCAAATAAATCTGCGATTTCCTCTTTGTAAATAAGATATTTATTTTTCATAAAAAAAGTAAAAGGGGAGATTAGTTTGCTCCCCCTTTACTTATATGGAGACTACTTCTTTTCTAATAATTGATATAAAATTACCATTGCTATTAATCCAACGACACCATTCTCTCCGAATCTATTAATCACATCCATCACGTTTTCAATGACATTCATCCCTAAAACCGCCTCGCCAAATAATATCTCTGCCATCACCCCTAATGATAACATTGCAATTAATAATGTGGTTACTTTTGATATAAAATTTCCTACTTGTTTAAATATACTATCCATTTTTTTTGTTGTTTTTTAAAATTAATAATTAGAATCTGTATGCTACACCCAATTTGAACTCACCTTCTTTATTTTCACTATCTAAAGGCATCGTATAATTTGGCTCTATATATATGTTATTACCCACGCTAAACGAATATCCTACTCCAATTCGCATATCATCGCTTGAATCAGTTGCTACTCGCATAGATACGTACATATCGGTTAAGTAATATCTACCAAATACATCGTAATTATCGCCATTTTTATTAGCTCCTATAATTACCTTGTCATTTAGTTGATAACCTATCCCAAGATTATTGGTAAAATTGTTTGTTTCCCAACTCTCATTTTCATCTGGCATATCTACATTAGTAACGACCATGTATTGAGCCGATGCAAATAGGGTTAAGACTGTTGTTATAATTGTAAAAAATAATTTCCTCATTTTTGATTTTTATTAAATTAATACTTGTTTTATGAATAGACCCACACAACACCCATCGGTTTATCTGGGTCACAATCGGCATGGAGGAACGTCTTGGCGATACCGATTCTTGTAAATCCTGCTTCCATTAATCCGCCTAATATCAAGGCTCTACTTTTACTATCAACGCAATGTATATCTGCTGCATATCCTTTAATATGTGAGCTTGTTTTTTTGCTTTGGTTTAAAGAATCGTTATGGTCCTGACATCTAAAGCCAGAATTTAACTTGTAAGGAATCTGACTATAATATCGAGCTAAGTCTATCATTTCTAAAAATTCTTTTTTCATGTCGTTTTGTTTGCATCCGCAAGGGCACATAAACTCTTTCATTTTAAAATAGTCTAATTTCATTGTTTAAAGATTAAATAAATTTTCGCTCCTTTTACTTCACGTAAAAATCGCTTTTCAACAATCTCTTGTTTATTATCCTTTTTCCATTTCGGATTCTTACTGTTTAATTTACGCTTTTTTGCCATTGTTTATTCTTTTAATTTTTTCAAATGAGCGACCTCCAAAATAAGCTGTATATACAACAACTAATAATGTTTGATATACGGGAATGTAATCCTCCTCAATTTTAAAGTCTCCAATGTTTCCTGAAAATATAGATATTACAACAAACATAAAAGTTAAAAAAGCTAATGCGATTGGTCGTATATTTTTGGTTAGCCAAGAGCCTTGATTATCGCTAATCCATCTCGCAGAAACTTCTTTTTGCATTTGCGTTTCAAAGTTTAAAATCGTTTCTTTTATTTTTTGTTTAGCCTCTAATTTTTCCTTTTTTGTGGTTACTAAATTATCCACAATTCCGCCAACAGAATCGACTAATTTTGTTGCTCCTCCACTCAATAAATTACTTAAAATACTCATTTTTTAAAATATCCATTTTAAGCCGTTCTAAGGACTTCTACCCCCTGTCTAGTATATTGATACCCTTTTTAAAAGATGTTCGTTTTACTAGAACTAACGACATTAACAATTTAACATAATAATTTTTTTATAATTTCTTCAAATCTTACTAATTAGCACTTTTTTAACTATTTTTTTAACCTTTTTTGGGGTTGATTTTGGGCATAATTTAAAGCTCAAATTACCTTCAAATCGCTTGATTTCTTCCCCATTATTAAAGACAATTAAAGTCGGTAAAACTTTAATTTCATAATTTTTTGCAGCATCCGAATCCAAATTAATTCGATAATATGTAGCATCTTCAATGTCTTTAATCCAAACGCATTCATTATCCTTATTCCATTCCGCCCAAAATTCTACAATCGTTAATCCTTCTTGCGACTTATAAAAAGTCTTATCATTGAGCATTGTTTGAGCATTACAAGTGCCACCAAATACGATTACCATTACGATAATTAATGTATAAATTCCAAAAATTGTAGCACTACCTTTCATAAACTTTATCCTCAATTCGTTCCAATGTTTTTTGAATCTCGGTTATATCTTCTTGAATATGTAAGATGGTATTTCTTATTAATTCGTCCTTTAGCTCATACTCTATTTTCGTAATGTCTGGCTTTGGTAATTCTTTAGCCTTTATAATATCTGCTTTTAAGGTAAAATACATCGCTGTTACCATTATTACGGTTGCGCCTATTGAGATAAGCGTTTCTAATGTAATCTTTATTTTAGTTCCTTTTCCTATCTCCATTTTATTATGAGTCTATTAATGTTACCTTGCCTCCATATATTCTATTTGATGTTGCTGTTGTTGTTATTTTAATAACTAAAAAATTAGTAGCTGTTGATGCTGTATCGGTTATGTTTAATTGAGTGTTTACCGTTCCCGTTCCAATAGCTGTTCCCATTCCGCCTCCCGTATTAACATTATGCACATATACGTTTAAAGCCTTTGGATTACTCCCCCATATATCAACTAATGTAGCTGTTTTTCCATAAGGTAAATTAACAAAAGCGAATAACTCTAATGCTCCATCTTCGGGTATTACCCCTGTTGTTCCGCTACCATCTTTCCATGCTACACTATAAGTTGTATTATCATCATTAGCTAGAAAATCACTTGCCAATATCTTAATGTATTCAGTATCTAATCCAACTATATTATCTGCTGTAATAGTATATTTAGAATCAGCATAATTAATTGGTCCTAAATCATCAGCATCAACAGGCATTCCAGCTATAGTTCCTGCTGTTTTATTCTGGTATTGCTGTATTAAATCTTTTGCTTGTAGCGTAATACATGAGCCTATAATAATTACAGAATCAAAAGCATAAGCAACAATCGTTAGTGTTGTATTCCCCGATGATTGGTCCGCATTTAAAGTTAAGAAATGTCTTTCGCCTGTAACCTTATCAATAAGAGTTATCTTATCCCCGCTTTTTAATAAGGTTGAGCCAATATCAACAATAGGTATTGTTGTAGCTTCCCCGATAGCAATAGTAACATTTGTACTTGTTATAGTCATATTGACTCCTAACGTACCGATATTATTTGGAGGAGCTGTCATATAGCTTGGTAGAGAATTTTGAGGGAGGGGGTCTCCTGGTCCATAGATGACTGTTGTTGTTGTGTTAGTTGTTATAGACTCGCTTTTTATTTCTAATCCTGTATAATCCCACTCATCAACTAAAAGATAAAACACTCCTCTACCCATCATAAAATATCGAGGAGGCTCAACTGATGGATTTTCTATTATACGCCCAACAGGATTAATCATTTGAGGCTGGTTTTGGGCTGTTCCATCTGTTTTATATTTACCATTTTCGGGGGTTACTAATCTCATATTAGCTACTAAAAGATTAGATGCTTGTCCTTTCATGTATTCATCCAGCAGTAATTCCGTAAATGTTTTATCTCCCGATAAGGTATGCACTCCCCAGCCAGGGTCATCCGCATCAGTATAAATCCAATTAGTATCGTCAAATACTTGCATTGCTCCATCAGCAGTAGGTAAATAAGTATCCCCCCAAAACATTTTACCGAAATCTTTTGATTGCGAACTATCATCGGTACTTAGATTTGTAATGTTTTCCCCATAAGGAGATAATTGTGTTGCTGCTGTTAAAAATTGTAATTTTCCTTGAAATGGAGATTGACCAAAATTAGAGAAATTCGCAACAAAAGTAGCGCCTGCACTTGTAGTTGTTGGAATGCCAAATGGTTGTGGATAAGAGGGGTTGATTATGTTTTGCCAAGATATTCCAGCAGTTGCTAAAGTTGTAACACCTGTATTATTCGCTAAATCAAACACCACAATACAGGAGCTACCCCCAGAGAAATCCCCGACACTTATTATCATATCAAAATTTCCAGAAAAATCCGAATCAGTTGGGATAATACCATTTGGAGTTATTGGAAAGGGAGCTGGAGGAAATACTTGTTGAATTATAGTAGGGTTTGGAGAGTTATTTTCTGCTCTCAAAAATGGTTTTCCAAGTCCTACATCTGATGGAGGGTCTTGGTCGGGTAGCCATGAATAAACTCCCCCAGTAGAAACAGTTAAATATCTTTCTATTGCGCCGCCATAAGCTGTATTATCCATTTTTACATCAAAATAAACATTAAGTACCCAATCATTGTATGTTCCAGCAGTTACCGATGTTAAATCTTGCTCTACTTGGAGGGGAAATTCAAATAAAAATCCACCCGTATCTGCTGCTCCATCGATGTATGGAACAGTTACATTAGAGTTTTCGGCTGTTGGGAATCCACCATAAAAATTATTTCCTCCAACACCAACAAAATCGGCTGTTGCTTTTTTAATAGGAGGCTTAAATCCATAAGTCGTACCTGTTAATTTCTGTACTCCAGGTTGATTAAAAGTATCTATTCCTAAAGTTAGCTCGTATGGAGTCCAATAAGAGTCCAAATTATCAGCAGAGGCATTAACCGTATTGCCACTATAAAGATATTTTCTTGTATCTAAATTATTTGGATTAGCAAAATTCCCGCCTTCCGCAGTATTTAGATGAGGTACTTGGATAATCCAATAAATATGCTTCCAATAAACTAATCTACATCCCCAATGTCGCATAAGCTCTACCATCATTTCGTAGCAATTTGGAGGTACATATCCCCCATCATCTGCTAGTTCAGTATTAAACGCACTCATTTTCCATTTGGTTTGCTGTAAAGGGTCGTTATCATCATCCATATTATCATGCTCATCATTGTACCAATCAACGCAAGTTCTCCAAGACCAATCCGCCTCTGCTCCTTGAGTAGTTAATGCAGCTCCAGTATAATTTAGAATCTGCTTAATCCAATACGTTATCTCTGCTGGACCCCAGAAAACTTCTGCTGATGTAGTATATGGAAAGGCTGCTGATGTTGGAACGAAATCCCTATCTTTTAAAAGACTTATTCCATCGGTAAAAGTTAGATTAACTTCATAAGGAAAAGAAACATCCTGCTCAGTACTTAAATCAATTAATAAATAACCGCTCCATAAAGGAGTCGTACCGCTAGCTCCAGCCGAGCTTCCTGTTCTGTATAAATGACAATACAAATCCTTTTCTAAATAGGTAGTTCGTACTGTTTTAATCCATAGTTGCATAATAGTATCTTCTACAATTAAAGGAACTTTCATATTAGAGGCTAAAATTGGAGAGAATCTATCATCAGAATCACTATCGTAAGAGATAACAGGACCTCCCGCTCCTAATGTAATCTCGCTAATACTACCTGCATAATTATTATCCCACATAGTGAGATAATAAGTCCATCCGTTGTTTGATTGAAAGGTTGTATCAAATCTAATCGCAGCCATTAAACTCCTCTTTTTCGATTATCTGCTGTTTTTCTATTGGATAAGAAAATATCCGTTCCGCTTAATCTTCCAGTAACTACTATATTTTGAGTGCTATCGCCCATCATGGCTTTGAGTTTGTCTATTGGAGCAATAACTTCTGGACCATGAGGGGAGTCTCCGACCATAGCCATCATAGGAGAGCTTACGATTCCCCCTTCGGCAAAGGAAGGTATTAGTTTATTCGCTAATGATTTAGCTATTCCCATTGCAAGAGGAGCGGCAACTAAACTCATAGGAAAGCCCATAGATGTAAAAGCTCCAGCTAACGCTCCAGCAATCGCTTCTGCTATTTTTGCTACGATTATCTCCCTTACTGCATTTTTAACATTAGTAACATACTCATCTAAATTGGCTGCTCCCTGTGTTAGTGTATCAGCTAACTTATCTTGTGCTAGGTCATAAGTAGTTTTTTCTTGTTCCTTTACCGCATCAATCTCCTCTTGTTTTTTCTTTTCTAAAGCAAGAACATCTAAATTATATTTCTCAGCAAGAGCAATCATGTTAGCGTATTTTTCCTCAATAGCCTCAATTTCTTTTTCATCTTCGGTTTTTAGAAAATCGGTTACTTCTGCTAATCCATCTTTTTTAATTGTAGCTAATTCTTCTTCTTTTAATCTTGTTAATTCTGTTACATCTATCCCAAACACATCTAATCGTTGGATTAATGCTCCGTATTTTTCCTCAACAGCAGCGATAGCCTTATCCATATCGGTTTGATTAGCCTCATCCGTTATCTCTTGTCTAGTTTTTAAGTCTAGTTTGTGTTGTGCAAGTAACTTAACATCTGAGGCGATTTGCGCATCCTCTTTCTTTTTTAACGCTGCTGCTTCTGCTGCTCCTCCATCGCCTCTACCTGTAAATTCTGGCAATACCATTTCTTCCTCTGGCTCAAACAATGAGATATTTTCTTTTTTTATTTTATCAATAAATGTTGCCAATGAGGAGATGTTTTCTTTTGTATGTGCTAGCTCTTTATTATATCCTTGGGTTTTTTTTGCCGCATTAGAATGTAACCCAATTTGTGTACTTATTATAGCATTCCAATATACTCCCGCTGTAGTATTAGCATGAGTAGAAGTAGATAGATTTTGATATGTTTTTTCTTGCGACTTAGCAGCCTCTCCCTTCAGCTTTTGTAGTTTTAATTCCTCTTTCGATAGCCTAATGATTTCCTGTTCTGCGGCTTGTACTTTAGCTTTTAAAAGTAAAGTATCAATGTATTTTTTAGTTGCAGTATTTAGCTCTCTTGTAGTGATTTTTGCGGCTGTTAAATGCCCGTAATACTCCGGAGCAATTAATTGTAATCTTTTTAATACTTTTTCCTTATCTTCTAAAGTAGCATTTTCTTTGTTAAATTCTTTAACTAAGCCATTTATACTGAGTTTCTGTTCAACAACGCTCTCGTTTGCGGATGCTATTGCATTTCTAACACCAATCTGAGTATCAGCAAGTCTTTTAGATTGTTTATGAGCGGAAATTAAGGCTGTAGTTACCAATGCTACCGCAGTCGCTACAAGAATCCAAGGATTAGCTTTCATAAATGTAGTCAGTTTTTTCCATCCTTTTCCTGTTTTTGCTAATACAGGTATCATTGCACTAAGCACAATCGTTAATTGTCCTAAAATTAATAATACAGGTCCAATCGCTGCAAAGATTGCCGCCCATTTTATAACATTTTCTTTTTGGCTTATACTTAAATTTTTAAATCTTTCTGCTAAATCTTTTATTTTAGTTACAATCTTTAAAACGGTAGGCATTAACATTCCCCCGATTTCTTCGGAAATATCACCTAATTGATTTTGTAATTGCACTAATGCTCCAGCTCCTACACCTGCGGCTGTTTCTGCTTGTCCTTGAAATTGGTCCGTTAATGCTCCAACTGCTGTATCTAATCTTTCAGTAGAGCCAACAGCTCCTGTAATTGTAATTCCATATCTACTTAATGCGTTTGTTGAACTTCCTACCGATTTTGCTACTAAATCTGCTGCTTGAACAAGCCCCATTCTTTTAGCAACAGCCATATCTTGGATTGCTGGAGTAAGCCTTAATATAGCCTCCTCGCTTAATCCCATTGTAGCTAACATTGTTTGAGCAGCTATCGTTTCTTCATCACCAAATAAAGTAGTTTTTTGTAAATCTTGAGCTTGTTTGATTAGTCTTTGTTGCACATCTGAGCGACCTTTTAATGCAGTTAATAAAGATGCCTCAGCTTTAGCTTGAACGTCAAAGGCTTTTATCGAGACCGCAGCAAAAGCTACTAATGGAGCTGTTAATCCAACACTCATACCCTTACCAACTTTCTTTAATCCAGCTCCAAACTTTTTCATTTTTCGCTGGGCTTTCTTTATTGCTTTATCGAAGCCTTTAGTATTCGCTCCAAACGCAATCGTCAATAAGCCTACGGATTTACTTGCCATTATCCTCTTCTTTTCTTTTTATAAATTCAGCTCTCGCTTTTAATTTTTTAACATCAATATCCTTGCCTTTTTTCTCATCTTCAAACTCAAATAAATCTTTTTGCTTGAGTCTTTTTCCTTTTGGAATCTGTATATTTAATAATAAACATACTTCCCATCTTGCTCGTTGCCATGCTTGTTTTTCTCTCATCCTTTCAAGCTCAAAGAATCCGCTTAATTTATTCCAGAAATAACAGGGTAGCATATCGTATAATTCATAGACCGACATTCCCATCATTCCTAATCCATACTCCTCTAACTTTTGCCAAGAAAGTTTATCCTCTACCTCTTCTCCTTCTTGGCTTTTTGCTTTTTTTCATTTCCAGAACTTAGCATCTCAGTTAATACATCCATGCAACGCTCTATCGCTTCATAATCTGTATCGATTAAATCAGCCAAATCATCCACGCTTTCTATCTCGTTTGGTTGTTTTGCCTTTCTATAACCATCTTCTATACCGCAAAAGATGAGTTGTAAAGCAGAATCAAGCGACATATCCACTCCTAATTTGTTAAAATCAGCTAATTTCATACCCGTTTTTAAGCTAAATTTTCTTAAAGCATTAAAGCCGAATCTTATACAAACTTTTTTCTTACCTATTTGTACGAATTTATAATCTTCCATTTGTTATTGGTTTTAAAAATTGGCTTCATTGCACACCTCTCCCAATAACACGAAAGAGGATAGCAAATCCGCCAATATATTATGATACTAATTGAGCTAAAGCTCCCGTTCCCTCGATGGAGAGCGAAAATGTAGCGGTGTCTTCTGTACCGCCAGACATTGAGACTGACGTAATCCAGCCGCTTCCACTATAACTTACATCGGATGTCGCTTGAGTATCTCCGAATATAAAATCAATAGGTGTTCTCGTAAGTAAGTTAGTATCCACTATATCATCAGCTCCATTGGTTAATGCACTACCCCCAGCATTAGTCCAAGCATAAGCTCCATCTACATCAATACTAAAGTCTCTTAATCCCTCAAGTACCTCTTTCCAGCCTGCGCTTTCTTTGTTCGTAATCTCTCTCGTTGAGTGATTTATATTTATCGAACAATTTTGAGCATAAGCTACAAGATTTGTAGTACCCGAACTATAAACTTTTAATTCTGTTCCATTTAAAATTGCCATTATTTCTTCTTTTATTTAATTAATTAATTATCCTAATTGTAATGCAGCAACAGTTAAAGATGTTACCCCACTATATGTTATTACTATTTGACTACTTGAATTATTATAAGCTAATGGAGAAAATGGTCCAATAAAGCATTCGCCACTTGCAGCAATAAGTTGAGTTGCATTAGCTTTGGTTAAGTCTCCATATACACTAGAATCCACGCTGGTTGTTTGAGCGGTAATTGTTACCGTTATTTCTCCTCCAGATCCATTTTTATAATGCAAAAAGACCTTTCCATTGTTCTCAACAGTATCTCCACCCCCTGCTGTTATGCCATAAGTTGCTACTTTTCCGCTTTCGCTAATCGTTTGAATCGCTATTGCTCCCATCTTCTTCTAATTTTTTAGTAGTTTTTTTCTTTTTTTTCTTCATTTCAATCATTCCATCCTCTATCATTTGGTCAACATCTTTATCATCTACCGAAATAGTTTCTCCAGCTTGATAAATTTCTCCGTTTTTTCTTAAATTCTTTAATAATATATATTCCATTTTTTTAATTTATTTGTCTAATGTTAAAGTCTAAAGATTTAACATAGATTCCTTCATCTCCTGCATTAGCAGAAAACGAATCATTATATCCTTCAAATTGTGAGGATTGCACTTTTATTGTCTCGTATGTAGCTTCTGTTAGTCGGTCCATTGCTGTTCTTACTTCATTGGCTAACTTAGATGCTTCAGTATAAGTACCTGCATAGCACATAAGTAGCACATCATTTACATCTAATGTACTAACTCCATCTTTAGTATCGTTTGGGGTTACTCCTGTAACAGTATAAACGATAAAAGGGAAAGTTGCAGATATTTGAGGAGCAACATTTGGATATATTCTTGTGCTTACAATGTCAGTAACATTTGAATTATTCGCTAAAACATTATATATTGCTAATCCTATTAACATTTAATATCCAAATTTTCCATATTTCTGTAATCTTTTTTCATGGCTTTTTATTAATGTAGCCATTGCTTTT
>VTLG01013369.1_pt1 | contig 17069 bp, 22 predicted proteins | sample 4694571 | NCBI WGS metagenome assembly VTLG01 (sample SAMN12604809, study PRJNA352737) | marine metagenome | biome: ENVO:00000447; feature: ENVO:00000209|ENVO:00000569|ENVO:01000036; material: ENVO:00002151; isolation source: viral sequences binned using virsorter ...
CTCTTTTGTCTTATCGAAGAGGATATTTAACAATTCTATCTGTTGATTTTGGTATTCTTCCTCAGGTAAAGTATCATTAAAGGCAGCATATTCTATCTTACGGAACAATCCGCCACCAATTCCTCCCTTATTATAAGGTGGAGAAGTTACTGTACAATCAATTGAGTTGTCCTCTAGACCTTTTGCCAACTCAAGAGAATCACCAAGTCTCAAATCAATCATAATATAATTATACCATACTTTTATTGGAGTTTCAAGTGAAGTCCCGAATCTAAATGTTGAGAACTAGCGTACATATAAAGATCCATCACACATTCATCCCGCTCCTCTTTTTTCTTTATACCATTAATACCATCAATAACCAATAATCCCATATATTTTGAGTAAATCAATCCTCTTTCCTGAGCTATAACATCCGCAACTGTAGGAATAATACCTCCGGTTTTATTTTTTTTCAACATAGTTCTTATACCTTCAGCTAACTCTTCCCTTCCTTTCTTATTTTTGGCAGCCGATTTAGCCCAAACCTCCTTATTAGGAGGAAATTTAGCTTCTTTATTCAAACCCTTAATAATACTTGCCACTATAGGATAAGAAATCTTTCCTTGAGCTGCCTTTGCTCCTTGAAGTTCTCCATTAAAATTAGCCTTTGTATCTCCACCAAATGTTCTAAAGACCAATTTAGTTGAATCTCCACACTTAAGAGTAACATCTTTAGAAACAGAATTTTGTCCCCACGCCGCATCATAACCATCATATTTAATCTTAAGATGAGATCTACTAGCATTATAATTTACCAACTTAGCCTTGGCGGTTGATGTCATCTTCTTGAGAGAAATTCCTAATAAATTAGGATCGCCCTTATTATATTGTTTGATCAAAAACGCATTTAAATTACCCACCAATTTAGTTCTAGCATTCTTAGTAATAGTGGCGGGGTCGAAGGACGCTTTAGCCATCCAAATATCTGCAGGATTCCATTTATCTTCCGAAGTAAATGGAGTGGCTGTTCCTGGAGTTCCATTTCCTTTTTTTACTGTAGCAAAAGCTTTTTTAATTTCCTTATCATCTAAACCAGATCCTCTATAAAAATGATACTTTCCTTCTTTGTGTCCATACATAGACCAAAGTTTATTAGCACCTAATATAGAAGAATCCTTCCAATCTTTAGTTAATCCTAAAATATCTTCAAGATCTACATCCACTCTCTTCTTATCATAAGCCTTCTTTAACATCTCTTCAGTTATCTCTGGAATATCTTCTTTATCAATTTTACCTTTATGATGATTAAAAAGATATTCAGCCCATAAAGCTTGCCCAGATTCATTTATGGCAGTAGCAGCAGTTCCTCTTCCACCCTTTACTGGTTTAATATTAAGTCTAATTTTAGATGCCTTACCCTTACCCTTAGCAGGTAAAATAACATCAAGCTGCAGACCACTTTGAGATGTATCATCAACCTGATACCCTTGACTTATTAAATTATCAGATATTCTCTTAGCAGCAACTGATCTTTTAGCTTGAGGAACAATAACTCTCAGAGCAGCTTTAATTGTCTTTTTAGAATCAGGATCGGTAACAAGCTTGGTTAGATCATAGTCATAATAACTATAATCCTCACCACCTAAAGCTTTATTAATGTGTAGAAGAGCGTCTCCAATCTCTTTGCTAACATTCTCAGCCATCTAGACCTCCTCAGTCACTGATCAATCTTAAGATCTCCTCCTGTGAGAACCTCTCAGAATTAACCAATCGTTGAACTTCTTCGCTTACCTTAATGCCAGGGAATTTCTTCTCTACAGCCGCACGAACCTTTGATTTCTCTTCTGGAGTACCATGCTTGGCTACCATTGCTAGTGCCATTCTAGCATGACTCTTATCAGGAATAGGATAAGAACCAGCTTGCTTTCCTTCAGGACCTTTACCCTTTCCAGGTAGTGCAAAATCCTTATCAGGAAGTGCTCTCCTTTCAGCTGCGTCGAGATCCTTCTCAGCAATTACTCCACCTTTTGGTTCATAAGAATTGTATTGGGGATCACGAACATGCTTTGTCTTCTCACTAGGCTTACCTTCTTTCTCAGTAGTAGATCCCTTAGCATGTTCCCAAGGATGACCTGATCTCTGAGCATCTCTCTTCATCTTCTTACGTTCAAATGCAGCATAGTCACGCTCTCTCTTAGCAGCTTTCTTCTTACCATGCATACTATCATAGGTGGCATAGTCAGTACCTTTCTTTGCCCTATCCTTATCAATAACTGCTGCTACCTGATCATAAGTATCCTTCTCTTGAAGTTCAGCAGACTCTTTAACTTTTACCTTTTTTTTCTTACCTCTCTTATTAGGAGAACCAAAGAGTTCATCATCTTCTCTCTCTTCCTCTTCCTTATCAGCAGGATTTAAGGACTTACCCTTCTTATCATAACCCCACTTAGAATCCTCAGACAAGGATCTTTGAATCATAGACTGAAGACCTGTAAAAACTGTCTTTCTATCTTGAGCCACTACACTCTGGTGAAGTTTCTCATTTCCATGCTCATGATTAATTCTATTATACCATTTCTCAGCCAAAGGTTTGGAATCCCTATACCTCATGAAAGCTTCAACAGAATTAACTGGAGCACTCTCAGTTACCTTATCAAAGGCTGATACAAATGCTTCTTCAAGTCTAGTTATCTTTTCCGTCCTTACTACAGATTCATCAGATCCAGCAGCGGCTTCTGCCAGAGTACACTCAATCAAACCCTCAGCATTAGGGGGTGTTATGCCATCAAGAAAGAGACTATAGATAATCTCTTCTGCAATTTCTTGAAGATCCCCATCTAGAAGTTTGGTGAGAGTCATTTCACTGATCTCATCCCTTACTTCATTTAAACTGTCTCTCACTTTATCATCATGTACAGCAGCATAAGCCTTATACAGGTTACTCATATCTGACATTGGACTACACAATTTACATATCTAAGGTTATTTATCAAATCCAGCGCGTAACCGTTAGCTCAATCGAATTATCCTCCATCTCCCATTCCTCAGCAATTTCAAACCCCTCTTCCTTAACTGTATTGTGAAGAGTCATCCTAGCATACTGTTGAGTTACCTTTTCAATAAACCTACTGACAGGAACATCTAAATCCCAAGTATCAAGTTCAGCCACCAATTCATAATTGCCAGTGTTCTTATTCAACCGAAATCCGATGTCATTTGTAATAGCAACATCTGCATGAAACTCTGGATGATCAGTTGCATGAGATGGGTTGTTAATAACCAACTGCTGATTCTCCTGAACATCATGTCCCATGAGTTCTAATGCCTCAATCAAGTATGGACGTTCTTTAATTTTGGTCTTGATGCATGTGAAGTGAGACATTTTCCTCAGTTGTTTGTTTTTGTTGATAGTACTCGGGCTTATGTTCTACTCGTTCTACTACTCCCAATCTCTCCTCAATTCTCTTGGTGAGATTCTCGCAGTCATTACCAACAACACCCATAACTTCTTCAGTTACAGTGCCATCTTGTCGAATCGTAAATTTAATAGACTGCTGTGCCATTTGTTACATGATATTTACATTTATTTAGTAATGACCTCACCAATAGTCCAACAGTCGTGGTAAGGAGTAATGGTCATTAGGGTATGATCCTCTGCCCATGAAGGAACTATCACACAGAACCCTATACCCATATTAAAAGTTCTCTTCATTTCCTCTTCTGGTATCTCACCCGCCAACATAATCTTCTTAAAGATATCTGGTAATGGCCATGAATTATAATCTACTTTAACATCCAATCCTTCTGGTAAACAACGTGGTAAATTCCCTGGTATACCACCCCCAGTGATATGTGCCATACCAAAGATAGCTTCCTTTTCCATCAATTCCTTTACCACAGGAGCATAGATGGTAGTGGGGGTCATCAATTCAGGATTATCTCTATAAAAAATCTTCTGTCTCCATAACATCTCATTAATAAGACTATATCCATTACTATGAAGTCCACTACTTTCTATACCAATAATCTTATCACCTGGTTTAATACCTACACCAGTAATCATATGATAATCTTCTACTACTCCAGTACAAAATCCTGCTAGATCAATATCCCATTTACTACCACCAGGAGGTCCTGCTTTAGGGTGTTCAGCAGTCTCTCCACCTAACAACTGCATATCTGATATCTCACATCCTTTAAGAATACCCTGCATTAACTGATCTAAAATATCTTGATCTAATTTACCTATAGAAATATAATCTAAAAAATATAATGGTTTAGCACCAGAACAGATTACATCATTAACACACATAGCCACCAGGTCTTCACCAATGGTTGACCAATCATTATAAATCTGACATAGAGTAATCTTAGTCCCTACACCATCTGTACCAGAAACCAACACAGGTTCTTCATACTCATCAGGAACTTTAAATGCACCATTAAACCCACCAATAGTAGGTGCTTTCTTTTTAAGTCTTTCTACAAAATCATTACCACCTTCAATATCTACAGGATACTTCATAGATCTCCTGCTTTTCTATTCTCCGAATAATGAACATCAAACTCACCACCAGGATAACGTGCTTTCAGTTTTTCTACATTCATTTCAATTATTTCATCAAATGTAGTATCTAATGCCATACAAGCCTGAGCCAAATACCAACAGATATCTCCCAACTCTCTCTTCATATGAAAAATATTTTCATCATTAACTGGTTTACCTTGAAAGACAATCTTCTTTACTACTTCAGTAAACTCACCACCTTCAGCACATATACCAAGAGCAGCAGTCAATAAACGTTCTACGGGAATATCTTTAGTTAATTCATATACTCTTCCATCAAATGAAGCATAGTCCTTGGACTCACTACTAGTGACAGCATTCACAAATTCGGTATACTTTTTATAATCAACTGAATCAGAATTTAAAGCCATCGAAAGATTTTTTAGGTTTCTCCTCGTAAGTATACTCTTCTTCTTGTTTATTGTCAATCAATTCTGACTGTGCAGACTGTTCACAATCATATAATCTCATCTTAGCTCTATCAATTCCAATCACAAACCTCTTATTAATAGTAGGATCATTATATCTATTCTTTAATTGTTTAACCAAAATCTGATTCAACCCCTCCAAGTCTTCTGTAGAAATAAGGGCAAACATAAGATCAGCAGTAGCAGGCAATCCAAAGGATTCAGAGGTGTCAGTAAGCTCAACGTCAGAACTACCAAACCCGCTACGAGTAGTTTGAGTGGCAGATACAATCGGAACGTTCGTCTCAACTGCGAGACCCCGTAATTCCTCTGCGATAGCTTTGATATAGGAGTAAGAATTGATGTTACTATTCCCACGATATCTACTCGATGCACATATATTTAAGTAATCTACAAATATAATATCAGGTTTAAAAGACTTCTTCAATGCCAATTCACTTATCAAAGATTTAAAGTGACCACTATGTGCTGAAGCTGTTGGATATTCTTTGATGATAAGAGTTCCTTGTGTCTTCTGAGCAAGATTAGTTACCTTACTTTCAAACATAGTTTGAGGAAGATCAGTGATCTCTTGGATGTTTACATTCAAAAGATTAGCATCAATACGTTCCGCAATTTTCTCTTCAGCCATCTCCAACGTAATATACAGAACGTTGCGACCTTCGAGAAGAGTAGAACTGGCAAGATGACACATAAACAAAGACTTACCAACACCAGTACCTGCCAAAGCAATGTTGAGAGTTTTATTAGGTAATCCACCTTTTGTAATCTTGTTGAAGAATTCCAAATCGAAAGGAATTTTGTCCTCACGTCTGTGGTAGGACTCATATCTTTCGTGGTAGTCTTGTAGATAATCATGTCCTATATGATTATCAAATGAAACCGCAAGAGCATCTGATAGAATACTTGGAATGGAATCTGGTGTCTTCTCATCCTTACCATCAGCAATAGCAATGGAATCCAATAAAGCTAAGTATATAGCCCTATCTCTACACCACTTTTCTGTAGTATCAACTAACCATTCAAATTCTACTGGTTCTTTATCAAGAGAACTAATTAACTGACTAACATTTTTAAATGAATCTTCATTAATATCTTTTCTCTTCTCTACTTCAATAGACAAAATTTCCTTGGTTGGGACTTCATTATACTCACCCACAAACGAAGAAATTTCTTCAAAGACAATCTTTTGATTGCTCTCTTGAAAATATTCTTTCTTTATAAAGGGAATAGTCTTCCTTAAATATTCCTCATTATTAAGAAGATTTTTTAAAACTAAGAACTCAATCTTATCCATAATGAAGATAGGTACTCATAATGTATTTGTTCTTATCAGAAGGAGCAAGTCCAGCATGGGGATATTCCCAAGTAGGTGGGAATACTATTACTCTACCACATATTGGAGAAATACTCAAATCATGACGAGAAAAAACGGTCTTTCCATTATTATCATTCAAATAAAAAAGAAAAGCCAATGCCCTCTTAGCTGTGTCATAAGAAGCAACATCTACATGCTCATCAAACCGTTCCACTCCACCCAACTTATATCTTTTAACTCTAAACTCTTCTAATAAAGAAAATTTAGGGAGATAAAAAGAAGAAGTCTCTTTTTTATAATCATCATATACCCTCCTCACAAAAGGTATAAGACGCTTTAGATATGGCTTAGGATGAAGATTAACATTTATTTGAGTAAAACAAGGCTTATGGTCTTCGTTAAGATACTGCTGACCACTCTTCCACTCCTCAAATAATTTAATTAACTTCTCACACAACTCTGATGGAAGTGCATCATCATACACTCTCACCATATGAGAATTCTGTTCTCGCAACTGCATCCAACTTCTCCAACACCTCAGGAGTAAAATATATTTCAGGATCCTTTAAGATCTGTTTAGCATATACCTTCTTACCATCCATTTCATATCGACCTGCTACATTCTTCCATAAGCCGCCCCGCTCACCCAATTCAAGTAAGCCATAATAACGGTCAAGACCACGGTCATCGTAATAAAGACGTATCTCAACTTGCTTATTCTCCTTACTTAAACGTGATTTGTGAGTCTTCGCTTTGATAATGTTTCCAACGACTTCCGTTCCATCCTTTTCTTTTTTCTTTCCGAGATAAATGATTGTACTCGCTGCGTACTTGAGGCCGCTACCTCCTCCCATTTCCTTAGTAGGGACGTAAGAACCAATGACATCGTAGGTGTGATTTGTAACTATTAGTGGTATATTAGCTTGTCCTAGCTTCAGAGTCAACATTCTGAATGCTCCCTTAACAAGTTGTGATTTAGTCATATCACGAACTTGTTTATCGTTCAGAGCATCAGTTATTTCCTTCTCAGTGGACAACATCCCCAGAGAATCTAACACAAACATACAAGGCTTGCGTTCATCTTGTGGGGTCTTTAAGTATATATCTACGGCCTTAAGTGCCTTAGTACGGAACTCCTCAATTGTTACTACATTAATGACAACAAATCTCGTGGTATCAATTTTACGACTATCTAAAAGTGCCCTGTTAATGCTACTCTCAGTATCAAAGTAGAGTACATAAGCATCGGGATTAATATCCAGAAAGTTCTTTGCCACTGCGAGAGAGAAAAAAGTTTTGCCTGTACTAGATTCTCCAGCAATAGCAGTGATGCGGTTACTACATACCCCACCAAATATGCTACCTGATACAAGTCCGTTAAAAACCAACGAACCTGTGTCAATATATTGTTCACTGTCTGATAAATCGGACGCGAGTTGGATGTAGTCATCACCAATTTCCTTTACAATATCTTTCAAAAAATCCATAATTATCTTCTTAAGGTTTTAACATACTCCAATACATGTTCTCTTACTTCCATTAACTCATTATAACATTTCTGGTTATGAGCACACCCACGTAAAGCAGTATCTGGTTTTTGAACTGACTCTATGTATAGATCCAATCCCCGATTCCACTTTTGATCTTTGGTTTCCTCTTCATGAATTGCGTTCTGATCTTTCATCCGAAAAACAGTTCTAGGTTTACAGTTTTCTCGACATTCCACCCAATAGCATCCAATATAACCTTAACAGGTTCAAGGAAAGCTTTTTGGAATTGTAACTCATAATCTATGTATTTGTCAAGTCCCAACTCTGTAGGAAAATCTGAAATAAAAGAAATCACATTCTCTCTGATAGGATTTGCTTTCTTCAAATAACAGAACTTGATCTTCTCACCATTATTAATCAAAGAATATTTATTATCCAATTTCTTCTCCTTAATATAGTAATTGAATAATAAGGCTCCCCTAGCATGAATAGGAGTTCCTTTAGCATAGATGGTAGTATGAGCCTTATACTTATCTACATTATTTACAGTACGAGGAAAAGCAATATCCTCTGGAGGTAACTTCTTAAAAAACGATCTACTATTATCAATAAAATCAATCACCTCCTCTTCTGTACCACTCATCATCAACTTCAGAGCATCCTTAATCATTGTCCTACAAGGAGCAGGTGTGGAAGACTTAACTGCCTCAATACCCATTATCTTAAGTTTAGGATCTTCATACCTGACCCCTTCACTATCCCACACATTTAAAATATATCTCTTCTTTGCTGTCCATATACCACGATCAGCGATGTTCTCTCGCTTCATCTCCATCTTCTGATCATAGGCATTTACATAAGACGCCAGTTCCTCATAGGATTTTGAAATAAACGGTTCCAACTTATCCTGGCAAACCTGGTCGAGTATGGAAACAATTTTAGCTTTATCATCAATCTTATTACTAAAAAATTTATCAACAAGAGGTCCAAAATTGATGTATACTGAATCAGTATCTGATGCCACCACATAGTCTACTTTTTCTGTACTTAACAATTTATTTAGATACGTATTAAGCCTATCCTCTATCCAACGAATGGATACTTGGCCTGACAAAGTAATGGCTTCTGCATTAGCCAATTTGTAATACCTGAAGTACTGATTGCCGACAGCACCATAAGCAGAATTAAGTGCGATCTTCTTGGCCATCTGAAAGTTATTATACTTTGTGATATCCTTGACAGTTTGGTCATGTAACCTTTTCAATTCTACATTTGATAACTTAGCATAAGGGTTATCCTTTGATGCCACAATCTCCTTTTCTGGTCCTTCCTCAGCACCTCCAATAAGATATCCCATTATATACCCCTCCTCTTTATCTCTTCCTCAATATCTACAAGTTGTTGCTTAGATTGTAACATCTTCTTCTTGTAAATCTTTCTATCCTCATACATCACATCCATCAACTCTGGAAGAAATCCTCTCTTATCCTTTCTGTACATAGCACCATTAGGACACACTGCATACTCTGTCTTATCAGAAAAATCTACTTCCTTGTTCAACACCTTTTCCACCGTAGCTTTTGGATGTCTCTCATCAATCAAAGTCTCAGGACTAATATTATACTGCATCATCAGGTGAGGATACAGACTATTAAGGTCAAATGATGCAACCCAATCATACACACCAGGTTTAGGTTCCTTCACATAAGCACCTGCATACCTCTCATTCTTTTCACTTCTATCTTTGGGAGGAATAACAATATTTCTCTTCTTAAGATAATTGTAAATGATAGTATCCCACATCCTTACTTGAAATAACACATCAATGAAATTAACCTTAGCGGTATATGCCATAGTAAGTGCCAACTCAATCAACTTCATCTTATCTTCCAGACGGTCAACAAGTTCCACGTCAATGATGTTGTAATCTACAAACTTCTTCCAATTACCAGTATAAAAATCCTTAAAGGTATCAAACTCAGAGTGGTCCAACTTCTGTTGTCCCAATTCTACCTGAGCAATATAATCCAATCGATATGACTCTTGTGCTTTATAAGTAAATTTCTTATAAAGATCTAGATAATCAAGAGAAGAAACTCCAGCTATATCATAGACAATAAATTTTCTACCAGATACATAAATCTCTTCATCAGTAACCAATCCCCAAGGTGACAACATCTTGAGTTTCTTAGTACCCATGATCCTACTGATCCTTCCACAAATATATGGAATATCATATAACCTTGTATTCCACCCAGTGACCACTTCCGGAGGATTCTGAGACCAATAGTGAAGGAATGAGTTGAGCATATCAACCTCTTCCTCAAAATAATGATAATTTACATTCTTCTGAGTAGGAGTATAAGATTTCCTTCCCCAAGTATTAATCTGTTTAGTTGAATAATCCTGTATAGAGATAGTCAACATCTCTTCTGAGCAAGACTCAGGATCAGGGAATCCCTGTTCAGACTTAACCTCAATATCTATTGTTACTAGATTAATCTTCTTAATATCAAACTTGATTTCTTCCTCAGGATATTTGTCTGAAATATATTGAAAGACATATCTATCATTTCCATAGATACTGAACCCTTCTACATCCTGATACTTTTTATAAAATTCTCTACAATCCCTTACCAATCCAGGTTTAATCGGTTCTACGCTCTCACCTTCCAAAGTCTTCCACTTACTTTGTCTCTTTGATTTTACAAATAAAGTAGGAGCATATTCTTCTTTAAATATTACACTCTTTCCATCCTCATATCCTCGGACAAGGAAGTTGTTTCCAACCATCTGGACGTTAGTGTAAAATCTCATTCCTTCTCTAATAGTTCTTCGTACTTCTTCTTCAGTTTACTATTGGGTTCCACAATAGTCAAGATTTTGTCAGAACTCAACATAAAAGTATTCTGATTGGTAAAGCCAACAAGCCAAGGAGACAAAGTTATTACTCCTTCTTGAAGGGTAATCTTTTCTTCAGAAGTCCTTACAACAAAAGGTTCTGTTAGTTTACAATCAGGCTCACCCAATTCCGATTGAACTTCCTCCACCTGACTCAGAATCTTCTGTCCGTTCAGCAGAACCAGTAGTCTCAGATTTTCTATCTTCATGTCTTTTAATTCCTTTTTCGTACATTTCCTTTAAATCATCTATGGGTTCTACAATACTAATAACCCAATCCACCACTACTGGAATTCTTTCATCTTTACTTAAAGGCATCCAAGGAGTCAGTCTTATCTTAAATGGAAGTCTGCCTCCCTCAGAGTTCTCAGCAGGTCCATTGCCAGCAAGTTCTGCCCTTACAGGTAAGTTAAAAAAATAACCAACTACTTTATCCCTTCCATCAGAATCTTTTAATACCATCTCTTGGATGTCTGCTACAACATCCTCACCAGACTTTAAGATTGCAAGTTTTACAGCCATTTTAGATTTAATCCTATTACTATTATACCATACAAGAAGGGGGTCGTCTAGCGACCCCCTGAAATCAGTTTCAGACTCTCACTATTTAGAGCCAATCCTTCCGAGTATGATGCTCTGGAACTATCTTATTTAATTCCACGGTGAGGAGTCCATCTTCAAACTGGACGGATCCAACCTTCGTATCGTCTGAGACCGTCCAAACTCGTTGGAAGGAACGTTGGGCCAATCCTTTATGGACAAATTCTCCAGCATCTTTTGATTCTTCTTTTTTGCCTTCCACATATAATTTTCCAAACTCCGTATAGACTTTGAGCTCATCTTTTTTGAATCCCGCAAGTGCGATTTCGAGTTTCGACTCATGATTGTTTAATTCAATAAGGTTATAGGGTGGATAGTTAGAGGTTGTCTGTATATCAAAAAACTGGTTAAAATAATCATCCAGTCCGATACTGTTGCGAGAGATCCTTTCCATCAATTCAGGAAGATCCGCAGCGCGATAGCGTGTTAGGTTACCCATAATAGTAGCTCCTTTAAAAGCGAGTTTGTTTTGTGTGGACCCTTCCGGCGTCCATCACTATTTAACCACGAATACCCACAAATGTCAGTGAGGAATACCCCATATCTTAGTACAGTAATCCCTAATAGATCTATCTGAGGAGAAGAAACCAGATTGAGCAATATTGTATAAAGACATTCTACTCCACCTATCACTCTCCTTCCAAGCAGCATTTACCCTATCCTGAGCATCTAGATAATCAGAAAAGTCTGCAAAGACACAGAAAGGATCATGATTTAATAGATTATCAAGTAGAGGTTCAAACATCTGTCTATCACCATGACTAAAATGGCCACCCTTAACAAGATTGATTACTTCCCACAATTCATCACTCATATGATCCTTTGGATGATATCCATTAGACCACAGATTAGCTATACCAGCCTCATCATTACCAAATAAGAAGAAGTTCTCTTCTCCTACAAGATTTCTAATCTCAACATTAGCACCATCCAGTGTACCAATAGTCAGAGCACCATTCATCATGAACTTCATGTTCCCTGTACCTGATGCTTCCTTACCTGCTGTAGAAATTTGTTCAGATAAATCTGCTGCTGGATAAACAAGTTCTCCTAATTTAACACTGTAATTTGGAAGGAAAATAACTTTTAACTTACCATCCATATCAGGGTCATTATTAACCACATCAGCTATATGACAAATAAATGAAACAATCATCTTTGCCATATAATATCCAGGTGCTGCTTTACCCCCAAAGATTACAGTTCTTGAAACTCCATTATGACCATTCTTAATACGCAAATACTGAGTAATAATCTGAAGAGCTAGAAGATGTTGTCTCTTATATTCATGAATCCTCTTGACTTGGACATCAAACAAACTGGAAGGATCCACTGAAATACCTAAAGTATTGAAGATATAATTGGCAAGATTGTGTTTACCAATTACTTTTGACTCTTTTAATTTTTCTATAATGGTAGGGTCAAATTTATTCTCTAATAACTTAAGAGAATCCATGTCCCTAATCCAGGAAGTTCCCACAGCCTCATCAAGAACCTCTGTTAATGCTGGATTAGCAGATGCAATCCATCTTCTGGGCGTAACACCATTAGTTACATTAGTAAACTTATGAGGCCATAGATCATAAAATTCTGGCATCAACTGAGTCTTAACCAACTCAGAATGTAACTCAGCCACACCATTCACATGATGAGATCCTACTGTTGCTAGGTGAGCCATTCTAATAGACTTGTTACCATTTTCATCAATAATAGATAACTTCTCCAACATTAAATCATCCCCAGGATAATTCAAACGTACTACTTGTAAGAACCTTCTATTAATTTCATAGATGATTTCCATATGACGTGGAAGAAGAATCTTGAACAATTTAAGATCCCACTTCTCCAATGCCTCTGGTAGAAGAGTGTGGTTAGTATAAGCAATAGACTTAGTTGTTATCTCCCATGCCTGTTCCCATTCTATATGTCTTTCATCTACAAGTAATCTCATCAACTCTGCAACTGCAATAGCAGGATGAGTATCATTTAACTGTACTTGCCAATGATGTGGGAAATCTTCTATTTCATATCCTCTCTTATCCAAACTATGAAGCATATCCTGAAGAGAAGCGCTAACAAAGAAATGTTGTTGCTTCAGTCTTAGTTTTTTACCTTGATCTGTGCCATCATTAGGATAAAGAACCTTAGAAATAGTCTCAGAGGAGACACTCTGTTCTACTGAACCAAGATAATCACCAATATTAAATGCATAGAAATCAAATGTCTCAGTAGCATCTGCTCTCCACAATCTCAATCTATTACAAGAGTTAACTCTATATCCTAACTGCAATACATCATAAGGGACTGCGACTACCTGTTCTTCAGGAACCCAACGTACTCTATAATGACCTCTATCTGAAACATAATTCTCAACCTTACCACCAAATCCTACCAATACAGATTCATCTGGTCTGCATAATTCCCATGGCCATTCACCATGTAACCAATTATCTGTAATCTCAACCTGCTGATTATCCTTAATCAACTGTTTAAAGATCCCATACTTGTATCTAATACCATACCCAGTAGCAGGAATCTTAAGAGTAGATAGAGACTCCATATAACAAGCAGCCAGTCTACCTAAACCACCATTACCCAATCCAGGTTCTTCTGCTGTTTCAAGAATTTGATCTAAAGTATATCCATACTCTCCTAATGCTTCTTCGGCTTCTTTTCTAATCCCTAAACTAATAAGATTATTATTAAGTTGAGGTCCTATTAAAAACTCTGCTGATAGATATGCAACTTCTTTATCTGAAGGTACAGGCATATCTAACCAATAAGTCATCATCTGATCTCTTACAGCATAACTCAATGCCATATAAAAATCATGCAACGATGCTTTATCTGGACGTTTCCCTAAAGTGTAAAAGAGACGTTCCTTGATGCCATTATAAAGGTTGTTCAATTTATTCGGATTCCTCCTTCTTTCCTTTCTTACCTATATTATACTTCTGTTCCAACATCCATTCATTTTTGTCTTTATACGGTAACACTTTGATTTGATTTAGTGGTGCAACATCCTGAATAGAATCTTCATGCACAACAGATATCAAACCCCAGTCTGATAAAAGACGAGTAATCCTATTTCTTCTTTGAAGATCATTCATTGTGAGATTTGCGTACTTCCCATCTAACGCAAACAACTCCTTAAAATGAACGATGTAATACTTTCCTTGCTTATGTAAAATGTGACAAGATTGATAAAGCTTCTTCTCCTTCCGGGAAGCAACTCCAATCCTTGTAAGAGTTTCTCTAACCTTTAAAAAATCATCAGGTTCATTCAATTTAACCTCTACCATTTGGTCTTGAGACCAATTAACTTGAGGTTCAACACTTCTTGTAGTCATCTTTTACCACCTGTATCAAGTCGTTGTTTAATAAAATCGATTTGTTCATTAGATAAGATCTTCAGTGCTTGAGTAGCATTATCCGTATTATATCCATAATAACGTTTTACATACTCTAGGTCTGATATTTTATCCTTTCGCATCCAAGGAGAGAATCTCTTCTTTTTCCTCAAAGTATTTAGATAAAAAGTATATTGCATATCCTTATCCAAGAAATGATACCTATTCATTTCATTAGCAAACAACACACAGTCAAGATGTCCTGACAGACATTTATTAACAATATAAGGAGGATACTCTCTTATATCCTCCGACAAATCTTTCTTATTAAAATTAATTGAATTCAACCAATCTTTAAGTTCACTCATCCTCTAAAACCTCCAAATTGGCAAGATAAAGTTTGGCATAACACTTAGCCATCAATTTAGCATCTTCTTCATTAAGATCATCTATTACCCTACACACCTTTTCATACTCAAAACTTCTTTCCAAAGTTCTAAGTTCTATCTGATCTAATTGATCCATCAGACTTGAATATGATAAGGATCAATATCACCAGCCAATTCATCAACATCTCTAATAAGATCTTTAAACTTCTCATCAGATTGAGCAAGTTCTTGTTCTCCTTTTGTAGTATAGTGTAGCACAACTGGATTAAAATACTCTTTATGTTTTTGTTCTTTATATCCCATTGTAACATCCTGACAACCAAAAAGTCCACCCATTATTTCTAAACGACTTAAGATTGTCCAGATTGCATACTGATCTACTATTCTAGGATTAGGAATAGGATAAAACTCTTCCTTCCTCTTAAAATCATTCATTAAATCAGTCAACTCATTCAAACTCTTAATAATGTAATTATGGACATTATTATTCAATAACATCACTCCACAACAATACTTATAAACCGCACATTTACCTCCAAGATCATGGATAGCAATATCCACCCTATCTAACTGTTCTCTTATCTTCTTTCCACCACCTATATTGGGGTCAAACCTAAATCCATACTCTTCTCTACCATATACATCATAATAACAATAAGTATCAAAGAGATATTGTACATCTTCATAAAAAATCGTATCTGAATCAAGATAAAGAATATTACAATTTTTCCCTTCAAAAAATTTGAGATTATACCATCTATGAATTGACCATGCGCTTAACATATCATGATCAAATCCTTGAACAAATGGTCTTAGAAGGACAGAGTACTCAGACTTAAAATGATCGGGAACAAGATTAGGCTTGTCACAAAAAAGATAAACAGATACTTCATTATTAAATTCCCTAAGGGATGCTATGCTATGATTAAGACGTTTAAATTCATGATCATTAATATGATCATGTTCACTCATCTTATAAGAATAGAAAACTATATTCTGAGCTTTGTGATTGGTCCTCCAATAAAGCTTATCTAACTTTTCACGATCATTCATTTCATTAACTTAAGAATTTAGATTTTGGTAGTTCACCACCTTCATGCAAATGCTTAATGGGAATAGTAATCATCTTCTCCCAAGGGGATAGGTTATCAAAAAGGACAGCAGCTTTATCCCCACTGATCCTCTGAACAAATCCCACATATCCTCTGTAGATAGAGGTAGGATCTTTAACTGTCACTGTTGTTCCTGGTAAAATCATAAACCTAACTTTAATTTAGATGGTTCTACTATTTCTATTTTAAAAGGTTTTTCAAGAAGACTTTTAATATTCATATAAGCATATGCAGTAAACACTTGAGGGACTATAAAAGCAATCATTGCTACAGTCCAAAAGACATAATAATAGTTTTCTTTACGTTGAGTTCTCATTTAAATTCACACTCCACCATAATTTCTGTAAGACAAGCAAGTAAATTTATTTCTTGATCGGCGACGAAAGCGCTCTGATACTGATACTTAGCAATAATGAGAACAGCAGCAGCAATACCAGGACCGTCCATGGCGCCATAACAACCATCGTAAATACTCCGAAGAAGTAAAGTAGGATCATTGTCCAAGTTATCGACACACCATTTACGTACTTCCGGAAAGTTCTTTTCCTTGAGTTTTTTGAAGAGATCATTGGTCTTTACATCGGTAAAGGTCGCGAGAATCCCAGAATCTATTTTACCTCCCACCGAGTATCTTTGGCACTCATTGAGAACCCTACGCCAATCGGGGAAGTGTTTATTGATAAGTTCTGCGAGGACTTTCTTATCACTTTGAATCCTCTCTCCGTCCAAGATCCCGTTAAGGCGTTGGAAGAATTTAGCCGCGATTTCCTGTTTTTGTTTTCCATTTATCGAAAAGTCAATGACCGCACAACGTGAATGGAGGGGCTGGATGATTTTGTTTTTGTAGTTGCAAGTGAAGATAAACCTACAATTTCCCACAAACTCTTCCGTAAAAGCTCGTAGACAAAGCTGTACATCAGGGGTAGTGTTGT
>VTLG01004613.1_pt1 | contig 17065 bp, 24 predicted proteins | sample 4694571 | NCBI WGS metagenome assembly VTLG01 (sample SAMN12604809, study PRJNA352737) | marine metagenome | biome: ENVO:00000447; feature: ENVO:00000209|ENVO:00000569|ENVO:01000036; material: ENVO:00002151; isolation source: viral sequences binned using virsorter ...
TGTTATATAACCTGCGCCATTTGTAATAGCATTATTATTTAGAGAAATATTAGCAGAACCATTAAAACTTACTCCGGCTATTGTTCTTGCTGTAGTTAAAATATCAGCTGATCCTGCAACAATTCCTATAGCAGAACCGCCATCATTCTTACTAAATAATTTACAATTACTGGTTCTTATTGCAATTTCTCCAACTGCTAAATCACTTGCACTTGGATCACTACTACTAGATCTTTTTAACTTAATTGTGTTTGCCATTGGTCAGCCCTCCTAATGGTTAAATTCAATATGATCCACCATCTATGTTGAAACTAGAAGCACTTTCATCTTCTAAAAATGTAACCAGGTCCGATAAAGCAACCTGTTTCATTGTTCCATTATCATTACAAATAAATCTATCTGCTGCTGCTAATGTTGTTGATGTTGCTGAAGTTGCACCATCAATTAAGTTTATTTCAGCAGTTGTAGCTGTAACTCCATCAAGAATATTTAACTCTGAAGCAGTAGATGTCACTCCATCTAAAATATTTAATTCAGCAGTAGTAACAGTAGCGCCATCAAGTATTTGTATTTCAGCTTCAGTTAATGCAGCTAAAGCAGCAGAACCGCCTGATTGACAAGAAGATAAATTATCCAGGTCTGCATCATAAGCTTGTACCTGACTTCCAATTGCAACGCCAAGACTTGCTCTAGCAGTTGCACCTGATTCAAGTACAAAGTTTGAGCCATTACCAACTATAAAATTACTATCACTTGGAGTTAAACCCGCAATATCAGTTAATTGAGCATCAAAAGCTTGAACATTTGTTCCAATAGCTAAACCTAAAGCTGTTCTTGCAGCAGACGCTGAAGTTGCTCCTGTGCCACCATCAGATATTGCTAGGGTTCCTGTAATTGAACTAGCAGCTAAATCAAGAGCTAATTCAGTTGATTCAATAACAAGACCACCGTTTGATTTTAAATCCACACTTATTTCATTACCACTTTTATCTAATCCGTCACCTGCAGTAGTTGTGCCAGATGATGAAAAAGTGCTGTAAGCTAAATTATTTGTACCAACAACTGCTGAACCTTTATTGCTTGTGCAAACAAAGCCCACATCAGCGTTCTGTGAACCCTGCTCAACAAATGTAAACATACCTGCAGCATCTGAACCTGCAGCCAAATCACTTGTTCTTGCCCACGTGCTTGCTTTACAAAGATACAAACCGTTCTCAGTTTGAGTATTTTGATTTTTTACAAGTACCCTTTCATCAGCAGAAACAGCTACCCCATCAATTGTTTGTGTTCCTGATAAAGTAATATTTGCTGTAGTTGCAACTTTTACTGAATCTTTTACATCTAATCCTTGACTAACACTATCAACATAGCCTTTTGTGGCGGCATCAGTAGTTGCTGTAGGTGTTGCTAAACTTGTAATTTTTTGACTATTTGCACTAACGTCTGACGTTGGAGCAGCCATTTGATCTAATCTATTTACTCTTACTCCTGTGTCAAAATCTGAAATTTTTGTATGAGCTATAGATGGAATATCATCTGATCCTAAGGCTCTAAATGTTGGAGCTGAAGCACTTCCAGAAGCTGGTCCACTTAAAACAGTATTTGCTGTTCTTGTTGTTGCTTTATCAAAAAATGCACCTTTACCACCAATTGGTTCTATTGAAGTAGCACTACCACCAGCTCCGCCTGTACCTTTACCAATAACTAAAACTTCATCACCTTCTCTAAATGCTATTTCAGCATTTTCAAGTGAAGTAGGATTACTTGAACCTGTTGACCTTTTTATTCTTATTGTGTTAGCCATCTAAAAATTCCCTCCATCGACAAGTGTTAGTTTGGTAGTAGTGTTGTCTGCTTTAAATGTATCAGAAGCAGCGTGATAATACAGTAAAGCATTATCAACTTTTCCTGTAATATCAAAATTTAAACCACTTATTTGACCTGCTGGTCCTTGTGGTCCTTGTGTTGTTATTTCAACTGTAGTTACATCAGAAACCTGACTTACCACAACTTTATTAGGATTGCTCATGTTGTATAGCCCTCGCTTATGTATAGTGTACCTTCTAAATAATATTCTTTGTTGCCCGATCCGTCTGTTAACAAAACATCATATTTTAATTCATTTGGTGTAAAAGAAGTTGTTTGCGTATCAGTAAGTTTTAAATCAACAATTCCACTAGTTCTATTTGTATATGTAACTGTAAAATTAGCATAATTTTGAGTTCTTTCTTCGTCATAAACTGAAGCTGCAACTGTATAACCCGATAAATTTATTGCATCACCATTTCCATCTTTAAATGTTAATCTAATTGGAAAATCTGCTCTTCTCTGAACAGTAAAATCTTTAATTCCAGGATTAATTGCCATTTAACTAAAATTTGCAGAAAAAGAACAATGAATATCATTATTAGCTCTTACAACATAATCAATTCTGTCAAATTTAGAAGAAGTAGTAGTTAAAGTTGGTGCAGTTCCACTTGCAAATTTAAAAGCTGCATTAAATGATGCTGTATTATTACCAGAACCTGGTTGCTGTATAAAAATACTTCCACTTTGACCTACAGTTTGATTACTTGGAGCAGCAAAAGTTGCATTATGTCCAAGTTGTACAAAATGATGAGTATTAGCACTAAAATCTAAAGTAATAGTTGTGCCTGAAGAAACAGTTGTAATTCCTGCTCCCACTTTTCCTGATAAAGCTAAACCACCACTTAATGTAAGTAAACCAGTTCCAGAATCAGCAGCATCGGATCTTAAAAAACTTGCAGAATCTATACCGTCAACAGTTACAGCATCAACATTAGTTACAGATGCACCATTTCCAGAAAAAGTTGTAGCAGTACAGGCACCTGTTATTGTAAAACCACCAGAAACAACTTCAGCTTTTGTTGCACCGCCAAGTTGTAATTTTAATGAACCATCGCCAGAGTCATTAATAATGCTATCGTTAGAATCGTGAAAAATCTCTAAATCTGCACCAGTTCCAAAAGTTGCTTTAGCATTGTCTGCAAACTCTAAAGCATTAGCTGACCTGTCAAAAACTATATCTCGGCCTGCAGTAGCACCATCAAAAGTAACATCCTCGTTAAAAATTGTAGCTGCAGCAAAAGTATTGCTAGCAGCTAAATTTGCATGGCCAAAATTTGTAAGACTTACATCGCCTAACGTCACTGCAGCACTATTACCTGAGTTCTGTATTTTTAAAGTATTGCCATCAATAAATGGAGTGTAGGCAGCTAGTCCAATAGTTGGTGTTCCTGAACCTTGACTTAATGTAGATAATGCAGCTATGACTTCATTTAACTTAGTTCTTACGACTAAACCTGTACCATTATCAACTGTAAAACCTGCACCGCCTGTATTACTAACTCTTGCCATTAGTTGTTACTGTTTTTTTTAGTATATCTTATAATTTATCCTTTACCAAAACCAACAGCTATAAAATTAAACTGTCTTGACACAGAACTACCAGAACTATTTTTAAAATTTATTTGAAAACCTGTACTTGTTCTGTTTGTAATCTCGTAAAAATCACCACTTTGCATATCAAATGCTGTTATACCAATTGAAGGCAGATTCGAATTTGCCCCAAGCAAAGCTGTAGTACCTGTAAAAAACGAATTAGCAAATGTAACTTGAGTATTTCCACTTGAGGTTTGTGAACCTATTTCTTCTCGTCTTTGAAATTCAGCAGTATATCCAAGTTGTGTAACATTTATATCTTGAGATGGGTCAGTTGTTGTTAAAACACACTTAAATTTAAAAGTTCTACCTTTGAATGTACCATTAGCAAATTTTTGATATGACCCATAATTCGAGCCATCTTGACTTGTTTGTACAAAAATTTCTGCATTTGTATTTAAACTACTTGTGCCATCAAAATCTAAATATGTATCAACAATTCCTCTTGAATCTATAAGTTGTGAAGCGTAAACAGAATTAGAAAGTATATGTTTTCTTAAATCTAAACTATAAACTGCACCTAAATCTAAAATATCATTAAACTCATAAGTACCTTCTGGATGAACATTTCCTAAATCATCAAAATCTGAAACATTATCTACAAGTAATACATCATCAAATAAACCTGCACCTGTAAGACTTATTGCATTAGTACCGCTATCAAACCCGACTTTATCTTTGGCTCCTTGAAATTTAGGGTTATCTTGATCTTCTCTTCTTGTTTGTACTAAAAGTTTTGGTTGTGCATCTGGCAAGTCTATTACAAGTGAAGTTTCGCCAGAACTAAATCGTGAACCATCATCTTGTGCTTTTAAAATGTACTCGCCTTCAAGTAATGGTAGTTCTGCAGATGTGGTTGCACCACTTAAAGCTTGAATTAAATCTGTAGCATCTTGAAACGTACCAGTACCATCTGTTTTTGGGCTGTGCCTTACAAAAATAGAACCACCTGCCTTAACGTCTATATCAGGAACTGCATCCCACCGAAGTCTTATTAATTTGTCTGTTATTGGTTCATAAGTTAAACCAGTTATATCTGAGGGCGGTGCTGTTTTACCTACAGCATTAAATGTTGTAGTAGCCGGCAGTTTGCTAGGTTCTCCTAATCCGTTGAAAGAAAATACTCGTATCTCATAAACGCCCGCATCATTATTTATTATTTCTGCATCACTCGATAATGTTTCAATTTTTGTAAATGGTCCATTATTAAATCTGTACTGAACTTCATATTTACTGGCACCACCTTGAGTTTCCCAATCCAAAATTAATTTTGATACAGCTTTATTATTGATTAAAACTATATTTTCTGTGACATTTAAACCGCTAGGTGGATCTAAAATTGCAGTTAATATTGTGGTGTTTTTTGTTGGTAATGGTGTGCCATCTTCAACGAAAGCATACTTGTCGTTATTGTGTAAAAGTGCTGTAATTGTAAAAGTCATATTATCGTTCTCTTTTACACTAATAACTCTCCACTTTGTAGTTTCAAGATTTGGAGTTTGCAAAATATAAACAGCATTTGGATTTGGGTCAGTTGTGAAAGCCGACTGTATTGTCAATACATTGTTTGAAACATTTGTAACAGCACGAGTTTCAAGTGTATTGTCTGGCAACATACAACTTATAGTTGGTGTATTATTTACTGCGGGAATATCAGTATTCTGAAAATCATCTAAGGTAATTGTTGTACCACTAGCTGCCTTTAATTTTCCACCTCTTCTTACACCGGCTTTGGTTGGGTCAGAAATTTCTATAATATGACCGCATCTTACAGATACGCCTGCATCTATTGTTGTACTAAAAGTGCAGGTTTCACCGCTATTTTGTTCATTATATAAAAACCATTTTCCTAATCTTCTTGCTTGCCCTCTCGAAGTGCAAGCAAAAGCATTAATACTTTTAACTACAACACCATATTTATTTTGTATTGCAGTTGATGCTTCAACTGTTTCAACATCTAAATCTTGGGTTTGCATATCAAAATAAGAAACATTTATAACTGTATTTCTTGTTTTATTACTGCTGCCTGCATAAAGAAAACCATCTTCAGTTACATTACTTGCGTTAAATAAAAATATTGGGTCTGAGGGTGCATCTTGACTTATAGCAATTGTGCCGGAACTGTAAAATGGCATTACTTGCATTACAGAAGATATTTCATTAATTAACTTAAAAGCCTCTCTTGGCTGTGTGATATTAACATTACAAGAAAATCTTGGCTCTGTTGAACCAGTACCAGAACCATCATCAATTTGCGTAGAACAATATTCACTGACAGTTTTAAATGTGAATTTATTTATATCTGCTGCAGGTATAGAACAACCATATCTATCATTTGTAAGTAAATCATAAAGAATCCAAGCCGGGTCGCTTGTCCATCTTTTTACTGGGTCAAATGTCCCGTTCCATGTACCACTATATGTGATTGAGCCATCAGTATTATTTACAGTAGCATTATTAGGAATACTTACTTTTATTCCTCTTATTTTATAAACACGTCTAGGTATTCTTGGAAACTGCTCTGCATTTAGTCGAAGGGCAAGATGTGCTGTGTTTGGGTAAGTTTGCTGTTGAAAAATAATCTCTGTAACCGTATGAAAACTAAAAGCATTTATAAGTTTTGAATCAGTACTGTCCTCAGTTACCCTTTCTACTCTTATTTGAACAGGAAAAGAGGTGGTTGAAGTAAATTTTATTAAATAATCTCTAAAATATGAATTAGTTGTTCTGCCTTTTACTGTGTCTGTTATAGGTGTTTGGGTTGTACCATTATTTTCAATTGTTTTAATTTTTAATTCAATTTCAGAACCACTTATATTGCCATTATCTTCAAATTTTTGAATAGAAGGAAATCGCAAAGTTACTCTTACTGCGTCTATATTTGATTGCAGTACAGTATGTGTCGCTGCTTGTGTTGTTGTTACATTTGTACTGACACCAATTTCAGTTTCAGTGCTTTTAATACCATCAATAAATGTCTGATTACTTGTACCGAGTCTAAAATCAAATCCTACATTTTTAAAGTTAAAATCATCATCTGAAGGATTTTGTACTTTACTTAAAAAAGCAGGATCTGTTAAACTTTCTCCAACATTAAGAACTGGTGTTTTATTTAAAAAAATATCAGTTAATGCAGCAGTCTTATATGCTGCATTGTTTGACGCTATACCACGTCTAGAAGCGGTTGCAAAGCCTTCAATTTCTCCTTCTGATACAACCTCAACAATAGTGTTAAATTGTTTACTAGATAAAGCATCTGTCGGCAAGTCAGGATTAATAATGGTAGAACTTTCATCAAATTCTTTAATGCTCATTATGTGGTTCCCTCCACTTGAACTGTGTCAACTCCATTTGAAATAGTAATTGAGCCAACAAAAATTTCACCATATACTAAATTAACTGGCACACCTGCTCTGCTGACGTTTGTAAGGCCAGTAAATGAATAATTACTAGACAATGCTGCAGGGTCTTCTTGACTCATGTTATTTACAGGTCCTTGAGTGTTTTGTTGCTGTGGTGCTATTAATGATGTGACACCATCAATAAGCATACTTGTACCTATTGAAGTTAAAGCACCAGAAACAACAGTTGCCAATAATTTACTTTTTAATAATGTTGTACCAATACTACCTCCTAAAAATTTTAAACCTGCACCAATTAAAAGAGTGAAAAAATTACCATGAGCTAGTGGAATTATTTGATAGTCAGATTCAGTTCTTATTCCTAGCAATTCTTCTGTAATTTTTAAATCACCGCAGTTAATTTGATAATACTGTTCTGCCATATGCTTTTCTAAGCCTTTAAAATTGCAATGCAAAAAACTTAAAACTTCAATTGGACTATTAACATCAGCCTCCAAAACAGGCTGACCTATAAATTTTCTTAATCTTCCGTAAACTTTAATTTTTTTAAGCATTAGTTTTCAGGTTGAATGTAAATAATTTGTTCAGATTCAGGACAAACCAAATAAAAATCTACGTCTAAATAATTGCAACTTGCTATATCTTGTTCACTAAATTTTAAAGCACCATTTGGATGACTATGAACTATACCTATAACTTCCCCTTGATCTTCATAGTTCGCCCAGTCATCAGGGTCAATAACAAATGATAATTCTTCTTCATCTTTAGCCAAATTATTACAAGGACCATAAATTATATTATCTTCTTTTTTAATCAACATACCGCAGCATTCTTTTGGATGACATTTTTTAGCATGTGCGAAGGCAAATTTTTTCCAAGTTTCAGTCATCAATTAATAAAACCTCCAACACTAGGAAACTCTGCTCTTGTTATTTGTCTTTTTGGTAATTTTTTATTCTGTTGATCTAACCTACTGACTAATTCAAATTGAACTGTATCTCTACTTTCTGCATTTTTTCTATCAATAAAAAAAACTTCTCTTGGTAATTCATTATTATTTGGTGTGCCAAAAGGATTCGAATTACCTGTAAAATTGGCAGCATCCAAAGATGAAGCCAATACTTGTAGTCTTGTTAATTTTGCATTTATTAAATCATTTGCAGGTGTTGTTATATTAACGATAGTCATTAGGTCAGAAACATTTATAACTTGACCACTTCTTGTGATTCCACCTAAATTACTCATAGTTAAAGTCGGTCTTGGGATTTGCCCACGACCTTCGAAAGCAAAACCTTCAGCATCAATTGCAAATCTTTCATAGGTATCTCCTTGCCAAATAATATTATTGGTAGTATTCATATTTGTACCAGAGTGAAATCTAAAAATAGTCGGTACATTTGAAGGGTTGCCAGTTGCATAATGAGTTCCTTCAACCAATTCAAGAATAAAAAGCTCGATTTTGGCAGATGGTGTTATTGATTGTAGTTCTGAAATAGGTATTGCCATATTATGGTTCAGCAACTTCATCAAGTGTAAGATTCATTTTTACTCTATTTAAAAGCGGAAAATTTGATCTTCTTCTTACACATATAAATTTTTTTCCTGCATATTTATTTCCTAATCTTGTAAATTCAAATGATTCTTGGCTTGCATCAAAGCGAGCATCAAGAAAAGTATTTATTGTATCTGCGTCTGTTTGTGAAAGGTCAAACTGTAACTGCAAAGATATAAGTCTTTTGTTGGCAGGTAAGCCTTGAATTATTCTTTGTTGATAACCGTCACCAAGTTGAACTGTATTGTAATCTTGTTTAACAGTTTCTTGTGTATTATAAAGCGGTTCAATTGAAGGAAAAGTAGCCATATTAAGGTGCTAAAAGCCCTCCTGATCTTTTCTGTTTTATTAATTCTGATTGTATAGCAATAGCAATCTGTTGTCCAAGTTCGTTCCCTTTTGAATCACTACCTTCTACTTCACTTCCACTAGCGTCTACGTTTACAGTTATATTTGTAGCCCCGATTGCATTATTTGAAGTGATACCGCCAGAAGTATTAGGTGTAAAAATTTCTGGACCACGTTCGCCAACTAGATATGATTTACCTCTAGATACAGGTCCGCCCATTGATTTCTTTCCAAATATCCCTCCTAAAACCCCTCCTAAAATTCCTTTATTTTTACCGCCGTCACCAAATACAGCATCACCAATACCGCTAAACATATTACTTAAAGCTCTATCCATTAATTTATTTTTTAAATTATTTAAGACATTGGTCATAGCTTGACCAAATGTCTGTGTACCGTTTATTGCACCTTTAATATTTTCTACTAACCCACGTTCCAAAGTATCACCAAGTTCTTTTGAAATATTAACTTGATCTTTTACTTTGCTGTTCAATATCTCTTGCCTATCTATTTGATAATCTTTTAAAAGTAATCTAGATTTTTCCAACCTTAATTGTTCATCTTCTATACCCATTGCTTCTTCCATTTTGTTTTGAAATTCGAACTGCCTTTCTAATAACTGTCTGTCAATGTCATCCTCTACTTGTTTAATTTGTACTCTTTGCTTAAGTAATTTTATTGAATTTGCTGCTTTTTGATTATCTGAACCTTCTTCAAATTTTCTATCTTCTTGTTTAATTCCGGGTCCTGATATAGCTTTTCCACTTGCTGTATCATAAGTAAATTCACCAACAGTATATGTTTTATTTTTGGCCATCAGATCATTAAATTCTTTTAACTGATCGTTTCTTTTCTTAAGTTCTTCAATTTCTTGTTTTAATTTTGATACCTGCTGCATACCAATAGATGCACCACGTTTCTGATTTTCTAATTTTGACTCAAGTGCATCAAGTTCAGCCTCTTTTATTTTTTGTAAATTTGTTAATTGTTCTTCGGTACCATTTTTCAAAGTGTCTTGTAATTTTTTGGCCTCTCTGTTTTGTTCAATGTAGTAACCAGTTATACCTGTAACAGCTAAAGTAATACCTGCAAGTGCAGCCAAAAACGGACCGCCGGCAATACCTGTAAATAATGTAATAGTTGTTGCTAATGTTTTAAATGTCCCGATAATCGCAACCATTGGTGCTTTTAACGCAGTAAACGCTACAACACCTGCGGTAACAACAGAAACTATAGATATAAAACCTGCAGGCAAAGTGTTTACAATTTCTATTAAACCTGTCAGCGTTACAGTTATACCTTTAGTTGCAGGCAGTAACCCTTTACCAATTGCAATTTGTAATCTTTCTATCTCATTTTGAAAATTTTTAAATACCTGAGTTGGGTCAGCTTCGACCAAAGCCTTAAGTGCAGGTGCACCTTCTTCTTCAATTTTCTTTAATGCTCTTATAACCACTTCACTTGTTATCTTCCCTTGACTACTAAACTCTTTTAATTTTCCAACTGTCGTGCCAAGTTCATCTGCAACTGGTTTCAATAGTGTTGGTATTTGCTCAGATATACTTCTAAATTCATCGCCTTGTAGTCGGCCTGAACCAAGTGCTTGAGCTAATTGTCTGAAAGCATTTGATGCCTCAACGCTGCTTGCACCTGCAAGTTTTGCTGCTGTGTTAAAACCTATAAATGTTGTTCTTATATCCTCTACACCGACTCCTAGTGGTGCCAAACGTGCAGTTATATTAGTAACACCATCCAATGCTTCAAGCGTACTAATACCGAAAAGATTTTGAGCATCAGCCGCTATTTTTTGAGATTCAGCAAAGGTACCAGTTTGTTCAGTAAGTAATTTTAATCTTAAATTTAATTTATCAAAATTTGCTGCAGCGTTTACAGACCTTCTGCCAAATTCTGCAATTGCAACTGTACCTATAATTTTTCCTAATTTACCAAATTGTGTTGTAATTCCTTTATTTCTTTTTTCTAAAACTTTAAATGATCTGTCTAACTTTGCACTTGCATTCTTTAATTTATTAATCTGACCTACAGCCCTTTGCGTTATTACATCTATGGTTACACTTGCAAGTGCCATTTAAATTCTTTTTCTTATAGTTTACCTTTAATTCTTATATTTTTCTAATTGTTCTTTTTCATTCTCACCTTTTACTTCATAATATGCGGCAAAATGTATAAATTCAGATTGAGATAACTCTTGTCTCAATCTGCTAACAGTCATTTTAAGTTCTGTTGCTAGGAAAAATTCAAAGTAAAGCCAATTATCCCCCTTTATTCTTCCTTTGCTTCATCTAAATCCTCATCTTCTGCTACACCAAATAAAAATAATTCAAGTTGATTTAATATAGTTTCTGGTATTTCCCTACGAAGTCGCACAGCATCACCTTGACCAAAGGCAGGTGTGCCATCTTCATTTTCTGCTTTATGTACAAGCATTTGTGTTGATATTTTAACCGCATCGCCAGTACCTGCATAAGCCTGTACTGCCATTCTGTCAGACCTTGTTATTGGTTTAAAATATAAATCACATAAAGGACTACCATCTGGCTTATTTAATGTGAACTTTCTTCTTTGTGAAAGGTCAAAAGCACCAGTTATTAAATCAATGGTGCGTACTTTTGATGCTGTCATAAATTATATAGCAAAGGTAACAGGTCCACTTACTTGAAAGTTTACAGATTGAGTTGTAAGTTCGCCAACAGTAGAAGCCGCACCTGCACCAGTAACTATTCCATTAAAAGAGTATTTTTTAGCACCTGAAGTATCTAAAAATAAATTAAATGAAGCGTCTGCAGTATCTTCTGATGTATTTACATCTGCAAGTAATTCTGCAACTGCGTCACCACTTGTTGCTGTGTACTGAACTTCAATTGTGCCTGTAGCACTTTTTAATCCGCCACCAAATGTTCTTGATGTTGCACCGTGAGCTGTTGTTTCATAGACATCTTTGGTCATGTCTAAAGACCAAGATGTTGTACCTGCAACTGCAGTAACAGAACCAGAACCGTTATCAAATGATACAGAACCTTCTTCACCTCTTACTATGGCCATAGTTAAAAATAAGAATTTGGTTTTATATTAGCTCTTTTTTGTTTTTTTATCTAGTTTTTCTGCATTTTTTCTTTTCATAGCAGACTCGCATCTGTTATCCCATAGTGCCGGATTTCTTTTTCCTTTAACTTGCTCGATAATATCAAGCATTGTGTCGGTAATTTCAGTCATAATTGTTCTACAACTTCGAAGTCTACTGTCATTCTACTCTGAAAATAACCCTCAGGTGCTGATTGTTGTAAAACAGTTGGACCACTAGGTGGCTGAAAGTATATTCCTTCTAAATCAATTATTCTATTAAAAAGGTTTCTCAATCTTGTACCTACAACTAAATTTGCACCAATTCCAACACCAGACTTTGTAAATATATTTAAAACTAAATTACCTCGCACTAAATTATTTGATGATGTAGTTCCACCTAAAGTTATATATTCGCCAGTATCAAATTCTAACTGTGATAAAACAAAAGTTTTATCGGTTGTTGGTTTGTTTGGCATATTATTGAAAACAATACTTACAGGTGGTGTAGTTTGCAGTTCAGCAATTAATCGCTGTTCAATATGTTTTCTTACTGTGTTTAAATCTAATGCTGCCATTATTCTTTTGGTTTAATTTTTTGAACAAGAATAGAAACTGCACGAACTTGTGCATCTGGCCAACCTGCTCTTTTATCATTTCTTGTTCTGAATGAACCACCCCAAGATGGAGGTAAATTTGTACCGTAAGTAACAGCTTCAGCATAGGGTAAGTTATTTAATATAGTATATGTATTGCCTGCTTTTTCTTGCCTATAATTTGTTTTTATTGGCGGTAATGATGATCTTGGTAAACCTTTTGTATTTTGAAACGGACCAAAAAGTATAGGTGCTGACTTGCTATTTTGTGATATTTGCCAACTACCTCTAAATCTACCAGTATCAACTGGTGAACCTTCTTTAAGTCTTGCATCAAGTTCAAGAACAGCAAATCTAATAACCTTATTAAACTGCTCTTCACTAAACCTACCGATATCTTTAATTTTAATTTTTCTCATGCTCTTAAATATATAAAATAATTAATATCTTGACCTTCAACCATATCTTTATCAACTGCAATTACAGAATAAGTTACACCTGAAATAACAACTCTATCTACAGGTGTTGGCTCAAAATCTATATCTCCTCTTGTTACGGTAAGTTTTTTATCATTTTGCTGAAGCAACTCGTCAACTTCACTTTTTTTAACATTTTCTAAAAAACCTTTTATTGTATGTTCTGTTATTGTTTCACTAATGGTTCCTGTGCTTGAATTGTACAAACCAGTAGCTATTTGTTGATAAGTTATAGAACCACCAAAAGCTCTCAAAATATTACTTGATGCCTGTCTAAAGCCTTTAAACTTACTCATTAAATTTCGTAAGCAATAACTGAACCACTTGTAAGTTTTACAGAAGTCATATCAAATTCTAATGAGACATTTGAATTTAAAGTTATAGAAGTACTTGTACCTGTTAATACTTCAGAACCAAGTGTGTGAATTACAGTATCTTCTAATGCTGTAATTTTTTTAAAACTACCAGAATGTGTTGAAGTGTTTGTAATAATTTTGGCTTTGGAAAAATAAGTCATTTTAACTCCTTTTAATAGCTATGTTGCCGGGTCCACTTACCCGAAGATCAGTAAAGAATCTTTCAAAAAGTGGTGGAACTCGATCAGCCCCAACTGCACCATAAAAATTTGGTGTAGCTTCAAGATTGCCGAGCTTTACGTTCTTGTAATCTTCAAGTCCACTTAATCCTAGTCCGTTTTTATTATTATTCAAATATGTTGCCAAAATTGCTTCAGCTTCTTTAACTTGCGAAGGTATTTCTGTAGACGTGTAGTAATCAGTTGTAACTCTGAAAGGAAAACCTATTGAATAAGTATTTATATAAGTATCTGGTTTTCTGACACCATCTCTTGGCCATTGCAAAGCCTGAGTATTAGTTGCTCTTGCACCAAGAAATCTTTCTCTATCAATTCTTTTTGTAGCAGTAACCAATGCTCTATTTTTTTGATCGGTAGTTGCACTAGCCCAAGCTGTCACATCATCATCTTCTACAAGGCCATCAATCAGATCCTGAGCTTCTTGTAGTGTTATGTAACTGTTGGCTATGTTGCTGCCTACTGTCGTGTGAATGGTTATTGCCATTATTTTTACGAGTTGGTTTTTTCTTTGGTTTGAAAACAGAGGCTGATTTTACAGCCTCAAGTTTTCTTGCACGCTTAAAAGCAAATAGACCCATCTATTTCCTGAAAGCACTTACTGCAGTTGAACTGGTTACTCTGAAAATAAAAGTACCAGATGTATCTGCGGTTATATCAGGTTCGCCAACTATTGTGACGTCTGAACCTGCAGTCAAAGTAAACTTGTGAGTACTTGCTGCTTTGTTTACAACTGTTAATTCAAAACATTGACCAACTTTGTTTTGAGTGCCAAGTGCTGTGAGTATTTCAGCAGCAGTTGGTGTTGTAATTGTTCTGTTACCTGTAGGTGTTCCATCAACTATGCCTTCAATTAATTCAGCAGTTGTTAATGTGTGAGCACCATTTTCAGTCTTAATAACTTTAGTCTTTGTTAATTGACCAAAATTAGGATTCTGAAGTTCAAATAAACTTGCCATGATTAATCCTGAGTTGAAATGTTGGTAGCTCTAACGATACCAATGTTCTTTGTCTCGTAGACTTTCGACCACTTGCCTACTGTTTCCAATACTGATCTTGTTGGATTGACGTCTGTAGTTGCCCATTTTGCCCCTACTGGGTGGTAACAATAATGAAGATCAATAGCCATAGCATCAGATTTTGCCAAGATATCTCTATCTGTTTCTGTTGTTAAGCCTGCTTGCTCTCCACTAGCTACTGCACCTGCAGTAAAGAAGTATGTAGCGTACTCAGTTGATGAGCCACTACCTGCAGTTTGTACGTCATCTGAAACAATTACACGAAGACCACAGTATGTTGGAACTGTATCGTTACCTGCATTATAAGCCGGTGTGATTGTACCACCAGAAGGTGTTGCTGAACCTCCGTTTCCGTCGCCTGCAAGTACATAGTCAACCATTTTTCTTTCTACAAGATCATAGTAAACTTTACTGTGCATACAAACAGCAGTTAATTTGTCGCCTGCATCACCAAGAATTGACCTTGCTTTTGCTACATGACGAGGTGCAAGAACTGTTGGTGTGTCCCCAGAGCCGCCATCAATTGTTAGATCAAAAAATGCAGCAGATGCTGATGTACTATTTACAGAGCCAAAAACACCACCAAGACATGAAAGCAAATCTTTTTGTCTTTGGTTAGCAATATATGCACCAACCTTCTGACCAATCGCAGCCATAGGGTCACTACCTGCAGCCAACGCTGCTAAGTCTCTTGATTCGAAAGCTTTACCTCTGTGTAAAATTACACCAACTTGCTTGTCTGAACCAATTTTTCCGGGTACAAGAGATGAAGAATCTGAAAGAACTTCAAAGTCTCCCTGCAAATCAGCAGAGAAGAACGGTATGTTGACGAAATCACCACCTTCAGTTGCATTCAGTTCGGCCATTGGTGCAACAACACCGCTTGCTAGAAAACTATCTCTAAGAGTAGTTTGCTGAACTACATAAGGTGTAAAGACCTCTGGGATGATAACGTCACTTCTTAATACAGCCATTTCAAAGGATAATTAAAAGTAAACGGTGTGGGCGTAACCCTATAAAATAAACTTATAAGCGTAACTTATAAATTCTTTATTCTGCGTAACAGATTTATTTAATATATTAGCGAGATTCGGCAATATTTCGCAACTTTTTCCATGTATCTACACCATATTGTTTAGCTATTCTTGATTGTTCTGTAATATTTTCGCTATTTTTTAAAAATGGTTTCAACATTTCTTCAGTATAACCATCACTTATACTGGGCTTTGAAATAGGGGCACCACCACCACTTATCGTTTTATTTTTTAATAGATAAGGCTTTTCTTTTTCAAGTTTTGTTTTTACATATTCTGCAACTGGCAGTTGTTCATATCCGTCAATAACAACAGGTCTGCCATCTTTTATCTGTATTTGATCTTTTGGAACAAAATTATTAAGAACTAACTCAGGGTCATAAGTCAATTCAGTTAAAGCTTGAATTGACGGTGCAATAAGTTCAAGTTCTTTGTTTCTAGCTTCAAGTTCTGCAATACGTTGTTTATCAGATGCACTTCTTTCTCTGTATTGCTCTTCCATTGCTAACTTTGATTCTTCATATTTACCTGCATCTTCAAGTTTTTTTTGTTCTGATTGTCTTTTAAATTCTTTTAACGACTCATAATCATCTGGCTCAATCAATTCTTTTTTCTGCATTTTTCCAATCAGTTCTCTATTTTTTGCTTCAAGTTTTTGCACAGATTCTTTTAATGCCTGAACCTCAGCATCATTGTTAGGTGCTACAGGTGGTGTTGCTTGATTTTCTTCAGCCATAAATATTAGATATTATAATTAATTATACTACCATTTTACTTTGGCTGCCCAAAATGCGGCACTCATTTTACCTTTTGCTATGTTTTTTGCGTGGCGTGCTAAAAAACTTTTTCTTCTGGCCTTACCTTTTTCAGTTTGTGGGTTTTTACCTGCACCGCTTACACCTTGTTGACCAAATCTAATAAGTTTTATTTTATCTCCTTCTTTGGCTAATACTGCATGACTTGAGGTCTTATGACTTGGTGTTCTTTTAGGTTTGTTATATCCAGAGAAAGTTTCGCCACCACGTTTGACTGTCATTTTCTGCCTCTAGCTTTGTTGTAAATATCTTTATCAACTTTTCTTGCAGGTCCACCACGCATGTATGAGTTAACTCGACCCATTGACCAAGCACCCATACTGACATTACGACTACCACCAGACAAATAAGCACCTTGGCCTTTTCTGTAAACCTGTGCTAATTCACTATAAGTAAATTTAGTTCCTTCGGCCTTTTTTCTTAGTGCTTTTTTTGTTGCCTCGTTTAACGGCTTTCTTCGGCTTTTTTGTGGCATCTTGTTCGATCCGTGATTTTTGTACAGCTTTTATATCAATATAAGCACCTGCTTTATATAACGCAGCAGTCCGTTTAATTTCAGCAGCCTTTGCTGCTTTGTTCTTAGTATTTTTAAGGTAGGCCTTAGGTATACCAGTTTTCTTATCTTTTGGTACTCTGCGAAGTTTAGGCACTATTTTTTACCTTTTTTCTTTATTTTCTTTTTTTTACCTTTTGGTTTCATTGAACCATAATGTCCGGGCATGATAATA
>VTLG01007190.1_pt1 | contig 17057 bp, 14 predicted proteins | sample 4694571 | NCBI WGS metagenome assembly VTLG01 (sample SAMN12604809, study PRJNA352737) | marine metagenome | biome: ENVO:00000447; feature: ENVO:00000209|ENVO:00000569|ENVO:01000036; material: ENVO:00002151; isolation source: viral sequences binned using virsorter ...
ACTGAATTACCAAAAAACAAAATTGCGGCTCAGAAATTAGCTGTCAATGATTATGTAATACACGGAGAATAACTATGGGATTTTTAAAACCAAAGATACCAGCAATGCCAGCTATACCGCCAGTTCAGCCTTTACCAACGCCACCTAGTTATGAGGATACGGATAGAGCCGAAGCTGCTAAAGCAAAAAGAGATAAGATTAGAGCTGGTAGAGTAGGTAGATCTGCAACTATTCTAACCACAGCTAAAGGTTTAGAAGATGACGAATATTCAACAAAGAAAACTTTATTAGGAGAATAATATGGGAGGATTTAAACCAAAACCACCACCACCACCGCCACCAGCACCAACTCCAACTAAAGTTGAATTATCACAAGCAACAACAACTGATGCTACGGGTATTATGCGAGGCAAAGGCAGATCATCTACAATATTAACTGGAGCAAAAGGTTTAGGCGACAACTCATTAACAACAATTAAGAAATCATTACTAGGAGAATAGATGGCTATAGAACCAAAAGCAAAAATGATTATTGAGAGGTACAAAACTCTCAAAGCAAAAAGAGTTACCTGGGAAGATCATTGGCAAGATATTGCAGATTATTTCTTACCAAGAAAAGCAAATATTACCATGAAACATACTAAGGGAGATAAAAGGCATGACCAAGTTTATGATGGTACAGCCACTCACGCTTTAGAATTATTATCCGCTAGTTTAAATGGTATGTTGACGAATACTATTTCTCCGTGGTTTATTTTAAAATTTAGAAACGATGCAACCAATGAAGATGATACAGCAAGAGAATGGTTAGAGAGCTGTGCCAAAATTATGCAGCAAGCATTTGCTAGATCTAATTTTCAGCAAGAAATTTTTGAATTATACCATGAGCTATTAGCGTTTGGTACATCTGCAATGTTTATTACAGATGATGTTAAGGATGATTTAAGATTTAAAACAATTCATATTTCAGAAATATTTATAACTGAAAATGAAAAAGGATTAGTAGATAGTTTAACAAGAAGATTTAATTTACAGAATAAAAATATTCCTTCAATGTATCCAGATGCAGAATTGCCAAGAGCAATATTAGCGGATATAGAAAAAGCTCCCCACGAAGATGCTGTAATTTTACATTCAGTTTATCCTAACGAAGTTAAGATGGGATATGACAATAGTAAAAATATGGATTGGGTATCTTGCCATGTCCACGAAAAGACAGGAACTTTATTAAAAGAAAGTGGTTTTAAAGAATTTCCTTATGTGGTTCCAAGATATTTAAAAACTTCATCTAATGAAATTTACGGCAGATCGCCAGCGATGAATGCTTTACCAGATACTAAGATGTTGAATACAATGTCTAAAGTTTCAATTAAAGCAGCTCAAAAACAAATTGACCCACCTTTAATGGTTCCTGATGATGGTTTTATTTTACCAATTAGAACTGTTCCTGGTGGATTAAATTTCTATAGATCTGGAACTAGAGAAAGAATTGAACCATTACAAATTGGATCAAATAATCCTGTTGGTTTACAAATGGAAGATCAAAGAAGAAAGGCAATTAGAGAAAATTTTTTTGTAGATCAACTAATGACTATCCAGGGTCAAAACATGACCGCAACAGAGGTTATGCAGAGAACTGAAGAGAAGATGAGATTACTGGGTCCAGTTCTAGGTAGATTACAATCTGAATTGTTACAGCCTTTAATAACTAGAAGTTTTAATTTATTATTTAAAAATGGTAAATTTCCACAGCCGCCAGAAATGTTAGGCGACCAGGATATTGAAATTGAATATGTATCTCCATTAGCCAAAGCTCAAAAGACACAAGAGCTTTCATCTATTATGAGAGGTATAGAAATATTTGGTTCAATGCAAAATATTGCACCAGTATTTGATTACATAGATATAGATGGTTTAGTTAATCATGTTACAGATGTTTTAGGATTACCAGCTAGAATTATGAGATCAAAAGGAGAAGTTCAACAAATACAACAACAGAAACAAGCTGCCGAAATGGAGCAAATGCAATTACAACAAGCTCAGCAAGTTGCTGAAGCTGCGGGTAAAGTAGCACCAGCTCTAAAGGTAGCTAATGAATAAAGATGATCTAAAGCAATTAATTATTGCTTACAAACAAGTTTTTGAATCTGACCATGGTAAAAAAGTTATGGAAGATTTAGAAAAGAGATGCAGCTTTCACACAACTACTCATGTTAAAGGAGATAGCCATGAAGGTGCATTTTTAGAAGGAACAAGATCAGTAATCTTGTTTATTAAAAATATGCTTAACAAAAAAGGAGAATAAATATGTCAAGCGAAAATCAAGAGGTAGCAGCTCCCGTTGAACAACCATCGGTGCTGTCTGGAGACCCTAAAACAGAAACTCCACAAGCAACTACAGATTGGAAAGCAAGTCTTTCTGATGAAATAAGATCTGATAAATCTTTAGAAAATATTAAAGATATAGAAGGTTTAGCAAAGTCTTATGTCCATGCACAAAAGTTGGTTGGATCGGATAAAATTCCAGTTCCAAACAAATACGCAACAGACAAGGATTGGGATGCAGTTTATGAAAAACTAGGCAGACCAAAAACTGCGGATGGATATAAATTTGACTTACCGCAAGATAAACAAGTGGATGAGGCATCATTAAAAGAATTTTCTAGCCAAGCTCATAAGTTAGGATTACTTCCTAGCCAAGCTCAAGGTGTGGTTAAATTTTATAATGATATAACAGCTAAATCTTTACAAGATGCTGACAGTAAAGCTCTTGCTGCTAGGGAAAATAGTACCAAAACCCTTAAACAAGAGTGGGGTCAAGCATTCGATCAAAAGGTTTCACAAGCAGCAACATTAGCAAAATCAGTTGGTGCTACAGAACTTTTAGATGCTAATTTAGCCGATGGAACTAAACTGGGAGATCATCCAGTTATGATTAAAGCATTTGCAGAATTAGCAAGTAAAATGGGGGAAGATAGTATAGTTCAAGCATCTGGACCAACTTATCTAACACCAAACCAAATTGAAAAACAAATTGGAGAACTGACGCAGACGGGTTCGGCTTATTGGGATAAAAACCATCCAAACCATCAAGCAGCAGTTCAAGAAGTTTTAGCTTTACGAGAAAAGAAAAATCAAGTATAGCTGAAAATAATTAGGATAATCGAAAGACCCTAGTTGACACTATGAAAGTATAGGTTCCAGGAGAACTAAAATCGAGGAGCGACCCGCAAGGATAATCATCCGATTTAACATTAACATAAACAATAACGGGAGGAACTTATTATGAGTTCACAAATAACTACTTCTTTCGTTGAGCAGTATAGCTCGAATATCGCTATGCTTTCTCAACAAATGGGAAGTAAATTAAGATCTTCTGTTGATGTGGAAACAGTTACTGGGAAAAACGCTTTCTTCGATCAAGTCGGAGTTACTGCTGCTCAATTAAGAACGAGCAGACATGGCGATACACCTCAGATCGACACTCCTCATAGCAGAAGAAGATTGAGCTTAGCTGACTACGAATGGGCTGACTTAGTTGACGATGTTGACAAAGTTAGAATGCTTGTAGATCCAACTAGCTCATACGCTAGAGCAGCGGCAGCAGCTATGAACAGAGCAATGGATGATGTAATTATTACAGCGTTCAACGCATCTGCGAATACTGGTGTAGCTGGTGGTACATCTACGGCTCTACCTTCTGGACAAAAAACAGCGACTTCAGACCAATCAGATGGTTTGACGATTGCTAAACTTTTGGCTGCGAAGAAGATCCTAGATAATAACGATGTTGACCCTTCATTGAAGAGATACATTGTTTGCGGACCACAACAAATATCAGATCTATTAGGAACAACTCAAGTTACGAGTTCAGACTACAATGTAGTTCGTGCTTTAGCAACTGGAGCTATCAATTCCTACTTAGGATTTGAGTTTATAATGTCAACTAGATTGAACAAGGATGCAACTTATACTTCTGACAGATTAGTTTTTGCATATACTGAAGATGCCATCAAGTTAGGTATCGGTAAGGATATATCTGCAAAAATTTCGGAACGTGCTGACAAATCGTACTCCACGCAAGTTTATTATGCGATGAGTTTAGGTGCAGTTAGAATGGAAGAAGAAAAAGTTGTTCAAATTCCTTGTCATGAAGCATAATTAATAGAATAGGAGAAAATCACAATGGGAACTAAAAACTCAGACTTAGTAGCAAATTTTGAAGCTACGCCACCAGTTCTTACAGATAGTGCATTATTACACGGAGTAGTTCGTGTAGCTCAAGGTACTATAGTTGTAGCAGCTGGCGATAGTGATGATGACGATATTGTTATGCTTGCACCGATACCAAGTAATGCGATTGTACCTCAAATATGGGTAGGATCAGATACATTTGGCGGTTCATGTACTTTCAATGTTGGAATTTATCAAAGTAATGGAACAGTAGTAGACGAAGATTACTTCGCAACTGCGGTAGCTGATGCTGCTGCAATGGCAGATGTAAGACACGAAGCTGCTGACATTAATACTGCTGGTAAAGCAATGTGGGAAATGGCTGGAGCATCATCTGACCCTGGAGGTTTCTACTACATAGCGGCTACTATGGCTGCTGCGGGTGGAACTGAAGGCGATATGTCGTTCTGCATTCACTATGTTTGCAACTAGATAAATAAAATTTTAGGCGGGGAAAGCGAGAGTGGAACCCGCCTAGGATGCTTATAAAAAAAAATTAAAAAGGAATTTATTAAATGGCTAGTGTGGTTCAAATATGTAATTCAGCATTAAATCAATTAGGAGCAAGTTCAATAACAGCTCTTACTGAAAATTCAAAAAATGCTAGAATATGCAACGAAAGATATGAAACAATTAGAGATGCAGTTTACAGATCTCATCCTTGGAACTGCTTAGTTAAAAGAGTTCAATTAGCACAAGATAGCGATACTCCAGCTTGGGGTTTTTCTTATCAATATACTTTACCAAGTGATTGCTTGCGTGTTTTACAAATTAAAGATTACGATGCAGATTATAAAATAGAAGGTAGAAAATTATTAATAGAACAAAGTACAGTTTATTTAATTTATTTAGCCATTGAAACAGATGTAAATCAGTTAGATATTTTATTAAGAGAAACTATATCAGCAGCTCTAGCTCAAGATATGGCTTACGCTATAACATCTAATTTACAAGTTGCAAAACTAATGGCTGAAAAATACCAAGCTAAATTATCTGAAGCAAGACACACAGACGCTAGCGAAGGATATAATACAGATCCAACTTTAGCACCAACAGATCAAATAATAACTGAAGATTTTATAAACAGTAGATACTAAATATGCCTAAACAACTTTTAAGCATACCTAGCTTTACCGCTGGGGAGCTTTCATCATCTATGGAGGGTCGTACAGACTTCGCTAAATATTTTAACGGAGCCTCAAATATTGAAAATTTTGTTGTATTACCACATGGACCAATAACAAGACGACCAGGAACTTATTTTGTTTCTGAAGTTAAAACATCTGCTAATTCAACAAGATTAATTCCATTTACATTTTCAACTGAACAAACTTATGTTTTAGAGTTTGGTAATCAATATATCCGTTTCTTTAAAGACAATGGTCAAATTACAGAAGGTAATAAAACTATTACTGCAATAACAGCTGCCAATCCAGCTGTAGTTACATCTAGCTCACATGGTTATTCTAATGGAGATTTTGTAAATATTTCTGGAGTTGTTGGTATGACAGAGGTAAATGGTAAAACTTTTAAAGTAGCTGACAAAACCACTAATACTTTTGAACTGCAAAATGTTGATGGAACAGATATTAATTCATCTGGCTACACAGCTTATTCATCTGGTGGAATTGCAAACAAAATTTATCAAATTACAACTGAATATACAACAGCTCAACTTTTCGATTTAAAATTCGCACAATCCGCAGATGTTATGTATATCTGCCACAGCTCCCATGAAGTAATGAAACTTTCAAGAACGGGTCATACTTCCTGGACATTAACAGAAGTAGATTTTGGAACTAAGGGACCCTATATGGATGCCAATACTACAGCAACTACTTTAACTCCAGCATCATCAGGTACGGGAACGGGTGTTAATATTACAGCTAGTGCTATAGTTGGTATTAATGGTGGTACAGGATTTCAAACTACAGATGTTGGTAGAATAATAAAATTTAATGGTGGCGAAGCAAAGATAACAGCTAGAACAAATACCACAGTTGTAGTCTGCACAATTACAGATGCTTTTACCAATACCGATGCCACAGCATCTTTTCAACTTGGTTCCTTTTCAGATACCACGGGTCATCCATCTTCCGTTTCTTTCTTTGAACAAAGATTAGTATTTGCAGCAACAACAGATCAACCTCAAACAATGTTTTTCTCAAAATCTGGAGATTATGAGAATATGACATCTGGCACAGACGCTGACGATGCTATGGTTTATACAATTGCATCAAACCAAGTTAATGCGATTAAATCATTAAAAGCTACAAGAACTTTAATTTGTATGACAACGGGTGGCGAATATGCCGTTAGTTCTGGAGCTAACCAGGATGCAATTACTCCATCTAATATTAATATTAGAAAACAATCTAATTATGGTTCTGCGGGTGTGGATGCTTTATCAATTGGAAACGCAACTATATTTCTACAAAGAGCTAAAAGAAAAGTTAGAGAGCTTGCTTATAACTTTGACACGGATGGTTATACTGCACCAGACTTAACAATTTTGGCGGATCATATTACAGAAAGTGGTGTAGTGCAAATGGATTATCAACAAGAACCTTACTCTGTAGTTTGGGGAGCAAGAACAGACGGAGTATTGGCTGGTTTAACTTATAATAGATTAGAAAATGTTGTTGCCTGGCACAGACATATTATCGGTGGAAAATCAGACACGACTAAAAATATTATTCATCAACAAATTTCTTTTACATCAAATACAACAGTTGTTAATACAACTAACAACACCATAACTTTAACATCACACGGATTATCTACTGGCGATCCAGTTTATTATTATGCAGCTAGTAATATTATCGGTGGTTTAAATAATTCAACATTATATTTTGCTATCGCATCAGATAGTAACACAATCAAATTAGCAACAACCGCATCTAACGCTACTGCGGGAACTGCCATATCTTTTACTTCAGCTCCAAGTTCAGACACAACTCAATACATTTATCAAGGTGTTAATATTTCATCTAATTTTATTTATTCCGCATCTCATGGTTTTACTACTGGAGATATTTTTTATTACGATAATACAGGAACAGCTATTGGAGGTTTATCTGAAAATACAAAATACTACATTGAAAAAATAGATGATAATCAATTTAAACTTTATTCAGATAAAACTTTAAGCACTAATGTTAGTTTAACTTCAGCTCATACATCAGAACAAACAGATAATATTTTAACTCATGCTAAAGTAGAAAGTGTTGCTGTAATAGATGGCGATAGCGATGAAGATCAAGTTTGGGTTATAGTTAAAAGATGGATTAATGGTGCTGTAAGAAGATATGTAGAATATTTTACACCATTTAATTTTAACGAAGATTTAACTGCATTTCATTATTTAGATAGTGGATTAAGCTATACAGGAGATTTAACATCAAGTCTTTCTGGTTTAGATCATTTAGAAGCAGAGGTGGTTGACATAATTGGCGAAGGCTCAACTCAAAATTCAAAAACAGTTTCAAGCGGAGCTATAACATTAACCAATTCTACTGAACAAGCTAAAGTTGGTTTATTATATACATCTGATTTACAAACAATGAGATTAGACGAAGGTTATACAGAAACAACTCAAACTAAAACTAAAAGAATTTATGACTTATCAGTTAGATTTCAAAATACAGTTGGAGCAAGTGTTGGACCCAATGCTGCCAACTTAACAGCAATAGATTTTAGATCTAGTGGATCTCCTATGGATTTACCCATTCCTTTATTTACAGGAGATAAGTCTATTGAATTTGATACAAACTATGGAACAGAAGGCTTGGTTTATGTGCAACAACCACAAGCTCTACCTATGACAATTTTAGGAATTTATCCTAGATTGGAGACAGAAAGTGTCTGATGTAGTTATTGTTCCTTTTGAAAATAAGCACGCAGAACAAATATTAGAACAAGGCTTAAATAGCGAATTTTTAGAATTAAAACCAGAGCATAAAAAATATGCTTTTTTTTTAAAAGAAGTTGGAATGTCGTTTACGGGTCTAGTTAATAACAGACCGATAGCGGCTGGAGGTGTCTTTCATCTCTGGGATGGCGTTGCCGAGGGGTGGGTCTTAGCAACAAAAGATATTTATAAATATCCGATTTTTTGTGCTAAACACATTAAACAACGAACCGAAATAATTTTAAAAGCTAATAAAATAAAAAGAATACAAACTTCCGTAAAAGCTGATTGCGATGTGGCATTAAGATTTGCCAAGTGGTTAGGTTTTAAAAAAGAAGGATTAATGGAAAGTTATGGTCCCGATGGATCTGACTTTGTAAGATTTGCAAGGATAATGAAATGAGTTTTTTTGGAGATATATTTGGTGGTAAAGCTGCTCAAGCAGCAGCAAATTATAACGCTAAAATTATGGAGCGTAATGCTCAGATTAAAGAGCAAGAAGCTGAACAGATTATGTCTGTTCATAATAATTACTCTTTACCAAGATTTGATAAATCAGTTGAACAGATCCAGGGACAAACAACAGTAGCTTATCTATCTAGCGGAGCTGCATACTCTGGAACTGTTATTGAGGCTTTGTATAATAACGAGTTAGAACTTCAAACTGACAGAGATATTATGACTTACAATGCTGAGAATGCTAGAGACACAGCTTTAAATGAGGCGATACAAAAAAGAGCTGATGCGGATCTTTCAAGATGGCGTGGTAAAGTTGCTAAGAAAGCTAGTTACTATGCTGCGGGTCAAAGTTTATTATCAACAGCTGGAATGTTTTATACGGGGTAAATTATGGCAATAAAATTATATAAATCACAATTAGAACCAACAACTAAATCTTCAAATGTAATGGATACCAGACAAATAAGTTTATCCGAGGCTCAATCTATTGGCAAAGCTATGAAAGGTTTTTTAAAATCTGGAGAAGAACTTTATGTTAAACACCAACAAATAGTTTCTGAAAACGATTTATTAGAAAAGAAAAAAATTATAATGAACGGCTCAGATACTGAGAAAGGTTTATCAGCTCATAAGTTAATTGCATCTAATATGGCAAATCCAGATGATGGTATTAAATATTTTAATACTGAAGTTAATAAAGTTAAAGATACAACAAAAGAATTTAAAGGAATATTTGCTAAAAAATATTTTAATAATTGGATAAAAAAACAAGAGCTTGAAGATACTAACGAAATAAGAATATCAACTACTAAAAATTTAATTGAAGATAATAGAAATAAAAAATTAGATTATATTGAAACTTTAAAGAAAAAAATAATTTATGCTCAAGATGAAAATACTAGAACAGCCGCAGAGATAGAGCTTAAAACTTTATTAGATAGTAAAGAATTTGCAGAAATGTTTGGAGAAAAAGTTGAAGATATTAAATCTTCTACTGGTAGAGATATTGCTTTTTATGGTTATAAAAATGTACCAATAGATCAAAGAGCTGGAGCTTTAGAGGCTGCTAAAAAAGATGACAGATTAAGTGTAGAAGATATAGAAAAATTACAATCCCATTTTAAAACTTCAAATTCAACATCTACAAAGTTAATTAATTCTGAATTAACTAAAATGGATGAGATGGCAGATAACGGCTATATTGCAGACATTGCTACAATTAACGGATATGAGGCTACTGGTGTTGCTTTAAATAAACCAGAATTAGTTTTAAAGGCTCAAAAATTAAAAGCTAAAATTGCTTTGGTAAGCTCATTAAATAATATGACACCTCTACAAATAGAGGATTTTATTACTACAACTAGAGCAGATATAAATAGCCAATCTAATAAACCAGGAGAAAAAAATACTGGTCTTTCAACTGCATTATACGATCAATTAAAAACTGCAGAAAACTATTTAGCAAAATTAAAAACAGATTTAGACAAAGATCCAATTAATGCTGCATCTAAAAGAGGAACTTATCAAATAGAAACTCTTGATTTTAGAGCGTTTAGAATAAACATAAAAGATGATGAATTTAGAAATGAATTTATGAGTAAAATGGTTAATAGAAAAGCTCAAGCAGAAAGCATTGGTGTTAATTATGGTGTTGCAACTAAATTTTTATCAGAGGCAGAGGCTACACAAATAACAGCAGAATTTAATAGAATAGATAATCCAGAGGAATTAAGATATTTTTCTCAAATATTAGTTGAGGGTTTTGGAAGCGCAGCTCCAGATGTATTTGAGCAGTTAAACGAAAAAGATCAATTTTTAGCTCACATTGGAGGATTAAGCGTTGTATCAGAAGGGAGACCAAATAAAGCTATTGATTTAGCAATAGAAGGTTATCTTTTAAATAAAAAAGAAAACATAGATATAAAAGTTAAAGATGCAGATAAAAGATTGTCTTTAGCAAAATATAAAGATGTTTTTCCAGAAAATAGAGATACTTTAAATAATGTTATAGGAGCTGCTGATAATATTTATGCAGCTCTTTATATAAATTCTCCTAAATATAAAACAGGAACATTTGATAAAACTCTTTATGATAAAGCTGTTCAAATGTCTTTAGGTAAAAATGGAGAATATGGCGGTGTTACTGAATACAATGGCAAAATGGTTCATGTTCCAATGTGGTTAAAAAATGATGACTTTAACGATTTTGTAGATTGGTTAAAAGAAAATCCAGCTGTTATAGCAGATGCCAGCGGATCTATGATTGATGGTAAATGGAATCCTGGAGATCCAGTTGGTAGAACTCAAGATGGTAAAACAAGACCGATACAAATTTTTGAAGGTGGAGATCCTTATTTTGTAAGTATCGGTTATGGAAAATATAAAATTGCAATGCAAGATCATCCATCAGATGCAAACGCAGAACCTAAATATGTAATAGATGGAAACTTTGCAAAAGAGGGTAATAACTTTTTCATAATTGATTTTAATAAAGTTAGATCCAATTGGGAAAGTATGAAAAAATAATGTCTTTCGTTTTTGATGAAAAAACTGCTAGCAATTCTTTAGGAGAAACTTCCTGGGCGAGTGGCAATAAAACTGGATATTTAGAAAATTTTAGAGCTAGTTTTGATGCTTTATTTGCTACCGATAGATTTGATAGTGAAAAAAACTCTATTAGAAATGAATACAGTTTATTAGTCGATCACTTAAATAAAAAAGGATATTCACAATTTAATAATCCTATAAATGATTTTGAGGATGTTCCGCTTGGACCAGAAGATCCAAGAGTATTAGATGAACCTCCAACACCAGACGCAGAAAATATAGAAAGTTTTTGGCAACAAGTTGAAGAGTTAAAAGCTAATAATCCAGAATTTGCAGAAGAATTAAATAAAATGGGTTATGAAACCCAGGAACAATTTTTAGAAACAATGGGTATTAGGCTGCAAGGCTTACATGAACATCAAGCTGATGTATCGGATAGATCTACTGGCTGGGGAACTTTTGGAAATTTTGTTGGTTCTTTTTCAGCTCTTGGTACAGATCCTTTGGTTCTTGGTACTTTACCAATTGGAGGATTGTATAGAGTAGGTGGAACAGCAATGATGCAAGCAGCAAAGATTATAGGTATTGAAACTGTGATTGCTGGTTTAGTTGAAATACCAATCCAACTTAAAGCTCAAGGTTTTAGAGAAGATGTAGGATTACCAACTTCTATAACAATTGCTGGAAAAGAAGTGCCTTTAGGAATTTTAAATACTTTAACTGTCATGGGTGGTACTGTTGTCTTAGGTACTTTATTACAAGGTTTAATTAAAGGTGTTCCAGGAGCTACTGGCAAATTAAGAAAAGCATTAAATAAATCTAGTGATGCTGAAATAGAAAAAATAACAAAAGCTCTTAAAGTTAAAAATGCAGATGATATTGTAGATCATAAACTACCAGATAATCCTTTTGAAGAAACAAAAGCTACAGAAAAATTAAATACTGAAAATCATAATGCAGCTCAATCTCAAGTATTAAATGATGTTAAAAAAGAAATAAAACCTATTGAGGCAGCTGTTACTAAAAAATCTTTAGATGAGATTAAAGGTAATATTAAAACTTTTAGACCAGAAGAAATAGATTTTGATCCAGTAAATTTTCAATATAAAACAGACGGAGATCAAAGAGGTGTATCTAAAAAACTGGCTAATGTTACAGAATGGGATGCTCCAAGTGCTGGTGCAGTTTTAGTTTATGAATTTAAAAATGGAAAAAAAGCAATAGTAGATGGTCATCAAAGATTAGGATTAGCAAAAAGATTATCAGCTCAAGGAAAAAAAATAGAATTATTAGCTCATACATTTAGAGAAGTTGATAATGTTTTACCAGAAGAGGCTATGATTAAAGGTTTAATGATAAACCTTAGAAATAATACTGGTACAGCTATTGATGCAGCTAAAATATTTAGATCTAAGTTTGGAGCAGATTGGTCTCAATTTGCAAAAACTTTACCAACTAGAAGTAATTTAGTTATTAATACTCAAGGCTTAACTAAGTTAAGTGATGATGCCTGGGGTATGGTTATCAATGAAAGAAATTTAGTTAATCTTGGTGCAAGAGTGGGTAATATAATTGAAGATCCATCTTTACACGCTAATATTATAAAAATTTTAAAAGGTAAAAGTTTTGGTTCTATGGCTGAATTAGAACAAACTTTAAGACTTACAAACACTTTACCTAAAACTATCACTAAGCAAGATACATTATTTGGTACAGACTTTTTTGCAGAAACCTTATTAGTAGAAAGATCTCAGCTGCTAAACTGGGCGAAAAGGAATATTAATAAAAGAAGTGCAGCTTTTAAGACAATTATTGAGAATGATACAACTTTACAAAAAGCGGGAAATAAATTAAACAAACTAAACAATGAGGAGCAAAGATTAATATATGAGCAAGTACAAGAAAGATTTGAAAAAGTCGCCACTCAAGCTGGATCAGAACTCTCAGCAAGACTTACAAGTGCAGCCAAACTCCTTAAAGACGGAAAAAGAGCCGATGCTGAAAAACTTTTCCAACAAGCTATCGATGACGCAGCTACGAAAGGCGATTTTAGAGGGAGCGATGCTAGCGGATCATTTGGAGCTAACAAAACTGAAATTGAGACACAAGCAATACCTGGAAAATTCCAAGAAGATATAACTACAAATAAATTATTTGATGATCCCGCTAAAGGTTATGCTTCAGAAGATATATCACTAACAGATACAGTATTAGGCGAGGGAACTTCTAAGGCAATCATTAATGATGTAGGCAGCGGAGGTAGTGTAAGCACATCTCCAGCTGTTAAATCATTATCTATTACCCAAGATTTACCAGTAGGATCCCAACGAACAAAGGCTACTCCACCATCTACAGTTTTTGCAGATGCTACAGCCTCTCCTCCATCATTTCGTGGAGATGATAATATTTTGGTTGGTTCTAAAAGTTCCATAACTAATAGAATAATATATCATAGTACAGATGATTTACCAACTTTAAAATTAAAAGCTGAAAAGAACTATGACGGATTTGAGGCATTATTAAAGCGATTTAAAGATAAGCATAAAGGTTCAGAATATGCCATATCTATTAAACATAAAGAAAAAGGTGGATTAGAAAGATTAAATAAAAAAATAGCAAGAGTAAAATCTCCAGCTCATGTTTCAGATTATTTAAGAGCTAGGATTGATGTTGATACAATAGACCAGGCTAGAGCTGTAGCTCAAGATATAAAAAATTCATCAAAATCAATAGACTTTGAAGATTTTTTAAAAACAGAATTACCAGGAAATAGATCTGATGGTTATAGAGGTATTCATATACAGTTATTAACTAAAGACGGAATAACAGCAGAGCTACAAGTTAGATTAAAGTCTATGAGTGATATTTTAACCAGATCTCATAAACTTCGTGAATTAGCAAAAGCAAAATCTGAAAACTTTAAAACTGCAAGAGGTTTAGCTGCATTTGAACAAGCACAAGAAATGGTTAAAAAAGAATTAGACGATGCTTGGTTTAGAGCTTTAGAAAAACAAGGAGCTAAATCTGATGAATTAATAGATCAAGATATTCATATTGGTACTAAAACAGAAGCAGATGGAACAGAGGTAGATATTGTAAAACCTCTAAGGGAATTTTTAGAAGAAGATGCAAAGGCAGCTCAAGCCTTAGAAAGATTAAAGGATTGTAAATGAGTTATTTAAAATGTATTAGCAATGCTCTTAGAGATGGAGAAATGACATCGGATGCCGCAGATGCTCATAGAATAGAATTTAATAAACAATTCAAAAAACACAAAGACCAAGGTATGACAGATATTGAGGCAGAGAGAATGGCTGCTAAAGAAACCTGGGATAACAAACTTCAAGACAGAATTGCTAAAAAAAATCAAGCATTAAAACAAGCTAGGATAAATGCTCAAAATAAATTTCAAATAGAAAATTATAAAAATGTTAAAGGCAAAAAAGATATTATTGAGGGAATAAGATCTATTTTCGATCAAGATGCTGGTAATCAAATATTATCTATAACTAATTTAAAAAGAACTGAATTAGGTATGGTTCATGCTCCACTAGCAGCATTTATGGAAAAATTTAGAACTGGTTATTTTGGTAGAAGAGGTAAGTTTCAAAAAATGACAACACCTTTAGTTGTTAAAGAAATTTTAGAACCTGGATCTACTGCAAATCCTATGGCTAAAGCATTTGCTAAAGCTATAAATGAGGCAATAGAATTAGCAAGAACTAGACATAATCAATGGGGTGGAAGAGTTGCAAAAATAAAAGGCAATTATTTACCACAACCACATAATCCAGTTAAAGTAGGTAGTGTAACTCAAGAAGAATGGATTGAAAATATTTTACCAAAATTAGATTTTGCTAAAATGATTAACAACAAAACCAATAGAGCTTTTACAAGAGAAGAATTAATTTTAGAATTACCTGGAGTTTATGATGCAATAAGAACTGAGGGAGTTAGTAGATTAAAACCTGGGGTACAGATGGGATCTACAATGCTTGGTAATAAAAGATTAGATCATAGATTTTTAGTTTTTAAGGATGCTGAAAGCTATATGGCTTATCAAGCTAAATTTGGCGATGAAGATGTTATATCTACAATATATCAACATTTAGAAAGTATCAGTAGAGATACAGCAATGATGAGAGCTTTGGGACCAAATCCCAATTCTGGATGGCGATATATGAAAGATTTAGTTAGAGTAAATACAAAAGATTTACCAATTAAACAAAGAGAAAGTGTTAGAGCTAAATTAGAAGGATTAGAAAATTTATATTTAGCTCATACTGGTAGATTAAATAGTGCAGCTGATAAGTGGTGGGCGATGGGATTTGCTGGTTTAAGACATATTTTAACTTCGGCTGTAATTGGATCTGCAACACTACTTGCACAATCAGACTTTTTCTTTACAAGAATGACGAGTAAATTTCTTGGATTACCAGCATACAAAGCAAATAGAAAAACTTTAAAATTAATTAAAGAGGGAATGGTTAAAGATAAAACCTGGTCTAAGATTGCAATAAGATCTGGTTTAGTTGGCGAGCATTGGAGTACAATAGCATCAGCTGCTAATAGATATTTTATTGATACTGATGCACCTATACTTGCTAAAATGTTTAGTGATGCAACGCTTAGAGCATCTGGATTATCTCATTTAACTCAAGCTGGTCGTTGGGCGTTTGGTATGGAGTTTATGGGTTTTATGGGAGATAACTTTAATAAAAATTGGAAACAATTAGATAAAGCATTTGGCGATAGTATTATTGAGGCAAACAGATTAACTGGAAATAAAGGAAAAGCATACGGAAAAACTTTTACTCAAACTTTAGAAACTTATGGAATAAGAGAGGGAGATTGGGAAATTATAAGAAGTACAAAATTATATGATGCTGCTATTGATGATGATACTTTAAAAACTGGACAAGCATTATTTTTTAAACCAGAAGATTTGTTAAAAAGAACTGACATAGATGAGGCTTATGCAAATCTACTACACGGAAGAATTATGGAAATGATTTTTACAGAAACAGATCATGCCATCCCAACCGCATCAATGAGAGGTAGAGCATTGGTAATGGGAAAAAATAAACCAGGAACCTTAGCTGGGGAAACATTAGCATCTGGTTTAATGTTTAAAAACTTTGCAATTGCAATTGGATTTACTCACATAATGAGAGGTTTAAGACAAACTGGTTTAAAAGGTAAAGCTGGATATTTGGTTCCATTTTTAATTGGTACAACTTTAATGAATGCTTATTCCCATGAAATGAGAGAAATTTTAAAAGGAAGAGATTTAGCAAATTTTAGCAATATGGATAAAGATCAACAATTTCAATATTGGCTAGCAAGAATTATAGGTGGTGGTGGATTAGGTATATTTGGAGATCTTATTTATTCTGAAAGTGAGGGTCAAAATTACGGGACAGATGTTACAGATGCTATATTAGGCTTACCAGTAGCTTTTGCTAAAGATGCTTATGGTTTAGTGGATGAAACCTTTAGATTAATCCCTGGAGGTAAAGAAAGCAAAATAGGTAGAGAACTATCTAACTTTGTCAAAAAATACACTCCTGGCAGCTCCTTATGGTATCTAAGAGCCGCTTGGGAAAGAATTATAGTAGATACGCTGCAAAATCTAATAGATCCAGATTTTCATAAAAGAAACTCAAATACTATTAAAAGATACCAAAAGAAAGAAGGAAGAGATTTTTGGTGGTATCCAGGAGATAAATTACCAACGGATACACCTCAAATTTCTCAATAATAGTTATAGACAGAATTGACAAATTAATTTAATAGGAAAAATATAGTAGGATTATAACGCCTACAAAAATCCAAAAAATAAAATTATGACAGTTACAACAACAACAATTAAGAACAGTTATAGCGGCAATGGTTCAACTACGGCTTT
>VTLG01009878.1_pt1 | contig 17056 bp, 28 predicted proteins | sample 4694571 | NCBI WGS metagenome assembly VTLG01 (sample SAMN12604809, study PRJNA352737) | marine metagenome | biome: ENVO:00000447; feature: ENVO:00000209|ENVO:00000569|ENVO:01000036; material: ENVO:00002151; isolation source: viral sequences binned using virsorter ...
CACACCTTTACAGGTTGCTGTCTTTACGTATCCAGCCATTATTTAGACTCCTTTTGTTTTTTATTTTTGTTACGTATTCCTTCTTGTTTATCTTTTAATTGGATATACTTTTCAAGGATTTGTGTTTGAGATGGTTCAGTCTTTAGCCAATCTTTTATTTTAGATTGCAAGCCTGTACCTTTGAATTCTACTGCACGACATAGACGTTCTAGTTTGATCTCTTCATCTGAAACAGTCTTTACTGTACCAAGTGTATTTCCTTGTAATTCAGAAATGTGATCTGTATTGTCCATACTGTCAGCATCTTTTGTATCGTCAATAGCAAATAACCCATTACAGGCATATTTTCTTGCATATGATGATGTAGCACCAGTTATTTGACTATCGTCCATACCTTTTTTGGATACAGATTCTCTAGCCCAGCCTTCACAAGTGATTTCTGTGCCATCTTGATCGCCAAATATGGCTATAGCTTTTATGTAGTTACTGTTACCTATATTTACCATTTCATCTGATACTGTTAACCAGCAACCAGTTTCATTTAATAAAGGTTTTACAGCCTCAAAGATATCTGCTAAATTTCTGTAATTGTACTTACCAAAATTATTGCGATGTCCTTTTTCTACTTTGAGGTTGGTTTGAATAAAATTCAGTTTTTGATGAATTGTCAAACCTTGTAGTTCGTTTGTCATTGTGACTCCAATCGTTTAGTTAATTAGTTGTAGGTAAAGAGAGCCGAGATTCTAACAAAGGAGGTTAAAGGTTGTAGTTGTGAGTCCCTTAACAATGAAATGAAACCTCGACTCTCTTATAGGAGTCCTACTAACTAAGCTGTTATTAATGTTGTATTTGCTTGTCGTACCATATGCTGTGCTACTCGTAATGCATTTACTTTATAATCATACGGCTTGCCAAATTGCGTAGACTTTACCCAGTCTTTGTAATTAGCATCGTGTGTATAATATTCTGTAATTGCATTATAAGCGTCCCATAAAGTTTCACCTTTATTCCCACGTCCATTTTTGAAGTTATCGACCATCTTTTCGTATACAGGCTTAGCATTATTCCTTACAAATATGTTTCTTTCTGGAATGCTTTCTTTATGTCTTGTCTTTAAATAGGGAACAGAAAGCTCTAGATATATATCTAGTTCAGTTGGCCCTATTTTATACTCTGTCATTCTATTCATATCATTTATTGCATTACGTACATTGCCTTTCATTATATCAAGGTTTTTTGTGAGTTCTTTTACTCTAGCTGTAATGTTAGATGTGTGTTTTAGTGAGTAGAACTTTTCTGTACCTTTTAATGCTAGGTCAATTGTATTTTGACATATAGCACGTATTGCAGTAGGTCTGAATTGACTTCCTGCAGATCCATCGTGAGATGTAAAAAGCATAACGTATTTATCAAGCTTGTCATCTCCTACCATACTATGTTCAGGAGCTTTTGCTAAGATCCATACTTTTCTGCCTTCGTCTATTGCACCTGCCGCTTCTAGCGTATAGCCATAATCCAACAGTACATTAAACGGTTCAAATGCGTCTTTGTTTTGTAATATTCCATATCTTTCAGATACAGGGCCTAATGGTGTGAATTTACGTCTACTGCCTTTGTTATCTACTCTCATTGTGTAGAAATGCCCAGTAGGTATCGTTGCACGACCACCATAATATTCTTCATCGTTATCTAGATCAGAAACATATGTAGGCATTTTCTTTACATACCAATCTAATCCTGCTTCTTTGATAGCCTCTTCTACAGTAGGTGGGTTATCTAATTTTTTACCTTGTCTATGCCAAGGGGTTTCCCCAACATAAAACATTGAATCAATCATTGCTGGCATATTGCCTCCTTAACTTCTTGCTTTGTAATACATCATTCTTTCATAAGCAGATCCGTCTTTTTCAAAACGTCCTGCTATGTACATTTGTTCATAAAATTTGAACCACGCTCTTGGCGTTAAATGTTTTTGATTTTGTATTCGCATTAGTGACTCCTTGGTTTATTGTTTAAAAAACATACCTTCTACTTCATCTAGTATGTCTTCAAGTTTGTTAATCATTTTTATATGCATATGATTAGGATTTTGATGCCTAAAGTCTATCAATGCATCTGTTAATAGTCGTACTTCGTCAGCTCTGTCAAATGCAATAGCTGGTCTTGTATCAGGTGCTGTTGTTGTTTTCATTTATCCTCCTGTTGCACAATGATAAGAACAATATTCTTTATCATCATTGGTTGGTTTAAATGGTTCGTTACATACAGGACATTCTTTAAAGATGTGGTCATCATCATATCCTAAATAATTCATAAATTTCCTTTTGATAGAGGTAATGCAGAGACTTACCTACGTCTTTGTTTACAGGTTCTGGCGTTGCCTTCATCCCTGACTCCAGTACTGATCTGGAAGTCCCTGCATTCCTATCCATCGCTATTTTTTCATTGTATCCAAATGCATTTGCAATAGTTGTAGCGTATGCACTGGTTTTACATCAAATGTCAAATCGAAATGATCTATAATGTCTAGCAACTCTTGATTAAGAGGCGTTTCCATTTCTTCATACATTTCGTCTAACATATTATCATTTGCTGTTATCATTCTTTTCTCCATTTACTTTTTGTATGTCAATTGAATGAATGCCGAAATTGTCCATTTGTTCTATGATCTCTGCTACTTGTGAACCTGTTTGGTTTGTGAGTTCTTTAACTACTTGTCCACTATCGGTAGTGAGAGATACATTAAATAGACCTTTATTGGTAAGGCCATTACTTACGTTTGAGACAACAGATCCAGCTATTCTTGCGGTGCTATTTATGCCCCACATTATATAGCCGAATGCCTTACCGATCTGTCCCATCGTTTTGATTTTTGTAATCATATTACCCAGTCCTTTTTGTTATTTACTAGTTCCCAAAAAGCGTCTTTTTTGACGATTTCTGTTTTTTCCATTTTTCCAGTTTTTTCGTATTCCTCAAAACAGGCAGGGCAATAGTCTACATCGTAAGTAAAACTACATTCGGTTACAAAGTTATAACCTCTGACTTCTTGCCCTTGTAATTCTACTTGAGGATGTTTTCTACAGTATTGATTTGTCATAGCTACTCCAAATTAATTCATAAATAAAGAGAGCCGAGACTAAAGGTATGCTTAAGTTTTTAGACAAACAAAAAGCCCTGAAGGGATGCATTTTCAGGGCTTCTAAAACTAGTTTGTTTGTAACGCTATCGTTAGTGTTTATGACTCCAATCATACTGTAAGTTACAGTAGAATTTATTTATATCCTATCAATAAATACCCAAAAATATCTATTTTTGTTGAAGACTTCCCACATTTATGAGTAAATTTGAGTATGGAATTATTAAATAAAGTTATCAAATGGTTGAAAGAAACAGATATACCATTATCAAAAATATCTAAGCATACTGGCATTGATCGTAAAACATTGCACAATTGGAAATTAGGAAGTAAGCCTAATTATAAAGTATACGTTAAGTTGCGAGATTATTATGTTAAACATAATTCAGAAAAACAAGATATACCTTTAACGTCTAAAGGAACAATTGATTCTGAATATGTTATTAATTTACAAAAGCAACAAATTGAAACTCTTGAGCAAGAGAAAATTAGAACAGAGTTATGGGATGTTTTAGAATATGATGTTTATCAACATATTGTAATTAAAGCCGAATCGTGGGTACCACCTTCACTTTATAGAACTATACTTGACGCTGGAGATTTAAATATTTGGACTAGACATTTAGGTTATTCAGAAAAAAAATTACATTCACTTTTTAGATTAAATGAACAATTTCCTTTATTTGATCATCCAGTTCATCAAATAATTACTGAAAACTCTAATGGATATTTAAAAAGCATTGCACTTAATTCTTTAGCTATGTTTCAATTATTAAAAAATGCAGTAGGCAATTACTACATTCCATTTCATTTAACATATATTGCTAAAGATGGTTCTACAATTCCGTCTGTTGCATATTGTTTAATAGATTGGAAAACAATGGACGTGAAAGTTAAAGTTAAGTTTCTTGGTTAGAGATTTCTTTAATTTTAATAGTTTTGTTTAGCCCATAACGCCTCCAACCCCAGTTATTTGGTGATTTGAATAAATCTGATTTTAATAAATCGTCAAGCTTGTTAACTGCATCTTCTTTGTCTTTACAGTTATATACTTGAAATTCTATAGACCATTTTATTTCATAATGTTTATTCATTGTTTTTGTCCTCCGTGCCAGGAATTGGTTCTGGCTGAAAAGGTAGTTCTTCTTCTGAATCAGATTCATCAGTAATTAGATACAATGACCATTTTAAAGCGTCTTTATATCCTGTACTGTATGCTGAATGGTGTCCTACTGGATCATTTTCTTCACTAGGCATATGTTCTAATGTTTCGATTAGCTTATTAAATATTTCATCTTTGTGTCTTACGAATATTGATTGTTTAGACATTGTTGTCTCCTTTTTTCTTTTTAAGATGTTGTCTGATGTAATCATTGAGATCACCTGTCCAATTATAGTATGTATCATCAGTATGATGAGGTGTATCAGTAAATGTATAATAGTATTTTTCTATTATTCTTATAGAAGTATAAGGTTTGTCTATTGACTCTCTTCCTATTCTTACAAATATTTTTGAATAGCCTTGTTTGTTTTTAACACCTCTGCAAACATATCCAAGGTCTATATAATCGTAATCATCAAAGTTTATCTTTTCTTGCTCCATTGTAGTAAATGATCGCAATGATGATGATATTCTTTGTTTTAGTTTCATTGTTTGTTTGTTTCCTTTTTTCTACCTAGTTCCTTGGTAGAGTTGAGTTTTAAAAAATAATGGGCAAGCACTTGCTTGCTCCTTTTTATAGTAAAAAAGCCCCTTACCGAAGTAAGGGGCTTGATGCATCAGGTTCGTTATTTATCGTACTTTAATATGCTATATGAGACAGATGTGCCTTTAGCAGACGTATAAGGGTATTTCAAACCTAGCGTATACTCTGAGCCGTAGAATAGATCAACAAGCTTTTCAAGCTGTTCATCAAGTACGGATTGCTCAAGCTCTTCGCCAGTTTCTTTATCTGCTATTTGATGCCAAAGATTAAAGTAATGATCATCTGTCCAGTATTTATCAATATTTTCTATCGTTACTGGTCTATTCTTACTGTATTCGCCAGTTTCTTTATCTTTGCTATTGAACCAGAAATTGCCTTTATTAGCTTTATTGCTAAATTTAGCTTTTAAAGCATCAGCAATAGCCTCGCCAATTTTCTGTGTTTTATTTGCTCTTTTAGTGTTACTCATTAGTGACTCCTATTTGGTTATTAGTTAAGTAAGTTATAATTAAAGAGAACCGAGCTTTGCTCGGTTAAATGGTAGCAGGGGTGGGAATCGAACCCACAATACTTGAGAATATGAACCTCACTAGCCTACCAAAGCTTGTCCCTGCAAATCTTGCCTGTGCTTAGACCGTATCTCATAAATACGTTCTCCAAAAGTCCGAGCGACTGGTTGAGGACTTACTGCCTCATTATTACTTTTGTATGTTGCAATCATTAAACACAGGACAATTAATAATTTTTTGCATAGACCAGTTTTTCTAGGAGACTGGATACTGCTGTCCTATCTATGCTTTGGACGTGAGGTGGTGAAGTAAGCTTGTTAACCAATCTATGCATCACTTACTTCTAAGTATTTCGATAGCTCTATTAAGCGTAGCTATCATTATTTCTTTTGATTCAACATTGCCTCTAACGTGGTCAAATTTTGTCTGCATATCATTAATGAGGCTTTTGATATGCTTTAGGTTGCGAATTACTTCTTCGTCAAACATAACTCGTTCTGTTGCCAAGTGAGTCAAACTCCGATTCTTAGTCATTCTATACTACCAGAATAGGGATAGCGATAATCAGTATCATCATACCTATCCGTAATGTCTGATATTTGCCAGAAAAGTCTTATGTTAGGCTTTAAATGTAGCCTAATAAAGAAACTTCTTCTGTTAAAAACAAATTGTATAATGTAGAAAAAAACATTACACTTATTAAAAGTGAATTTGATTTTAGATGTATGTATTTTTTTTGTGAAGATAAACTCCTTGTTAGTTAGTTAATAAAAAGGCAAGACATTCCTAGCCATTGCGTATCGGCATTTCTGTATCAGTACTTAGCCGTAACTAGTAATTCTTACGAAGCGACCTTGCCTTTATTATATATACTTGTTTGTTGCAATTTTTCTTACAACTTTTATGAAAAAAGATTATAATTAAAGAGAGCCGAGGTTTAATTCGACTCTCTTAATGATTTATTCTAGGTTTTCTAAGATCTTAGCCATTTCCATACGATCTTTTAATTTCTCTTGAGAAATTGCAATAATAGCTTTCTGATTTTCAATTTCTTCTTTTAATGGAACGGCATAGTCTTTTAATGTTTGTAAGTCTTTCTCAAACTGTTTTACATCGAAATGTTTTAGGTCTGGTATTTTCATTTTGTTCTCCAATTGTTTTGTTTTTAACTAAAATTAAAGAGAGAGCCAATTGCTTGACTCTCTCTATGTGATCCGTAACTAACCTTAATTATTTACGCAGTTGTAACCGTCTTTAAATGCTCTGACGTTTTCTTTTACTACAGACTTAACTGTAGGTGCAATCTTTTTGGTATTAGTTACGGTTTTCTTGGTCATTTTACCAAGTTTAATCATAAGTTTCTTCATTAGTGACTCCTTTTGAGTTGTTATTTATGATTGTTATAATTAAAGAGAAAAAAGGGGCAAAAGCCCCTTTTTATTAGTTATCGCTAGATTCAATCGCCTTGGTGAGTTCTTCAGCTTTTTCAAGCATCGCTGGTGCTTTGTCAATTACAGAATCGAAGACAGTATCAAACATCTCACCGAAGTTTTCTAACTGTTTTTTCTGTGCGTGTAAAAGTGATGCAACCATAAGGTTACCAAATTGTGAAGCTGTAAGATCAGATAGTTTAGTATTAGTATCAAAGCCAAGTTTCATAGTGTTCTCCTATTAGTTAGTTACTCTTACGTAGTGTAAGGATTTCATATCTAAAGAGAATATATATGGGGGAGCGTTAAGCTCACATACTCTCACCTCGGTAGAGGTGTAGTTCATTTCAATGAACTTAATTAACTCAACTCAACCAAGTCAATGTAACCCTCCCTGAATTGAAGGGGGTAGGGTTAATGGTAAACCTCCCACTCCCATTCTACAGATTGTTTCCTAAGAGTACCTAATGAAACTATTTACGCTTTATAGCGTTGTAAAGTTATACATACAATAGTTAATTTAAAGTAGAACTTGATATGAAAAAGAGACTGATGGAAGTGTTTAATACAAACACAGGAAAATGGGAAGACAAGTTAATGTCACAACAGGAAGTAGATGAGATGAAAGAAGTTGAATTTGAGAACTTTGAAGAGCTGAAAGCTGAATTTGAAATAATTCAAAAGTCCATTGCAATGCAAATGGGCGAGAAGACAGATCTTAAGAGTAAGGATTAAGTTAAACTATACTAAAGTATTCAATTATACGTGTAAGTGTACACTTACTGTAAGTGTAACAAGTACTTGTAAGTTAAACTTACAGTAAAGTTTAACTATAGTTATATAAAATAGATGATTGGAGTCATAATAGCAAGTGAATACTATTCACGATCTTGCAAGTACGTATATTATTTCGTACTTAAATGATCTAGCACATACAGATTTAACCCTCACAGATGAGCAGTTTGCACACTATGATGCAGAAGATAAGAATTATCTTGTAGAAATAAAGATCCGTAATGCTCATTATGACGACTGTCTTGTAGAGTATGAGAAGTATGCAAAGAATATGGAGAATGCATTCTTTGCAGATAAGATGTTTTTATACGTGGTTGCAACCAATACCCACATATATGTTTTTAATATGTCCAATTTAAAAAAGAGTGGCTATGATTTTAAGTGGACAACAAAAGAATTGCCCAAGAATACGCATTTTGGTGGCAAAGAAACCAAAAAAAACAAGATTATTGGCTATGTGAGGGCAGATCAAGGTCTTTCGTTTAAGTGGAAGTAATAAATGATAGAAATTGAACGAATATATCAGCGTAAAAAACAGAAATTCCAGATATATACCAAAAAAGAGGCAGAAGATAAGCCAATGTTTTTTCTATACTGGAAAGATGCAGATAAAGGCGATTATGCCCTTACAGATGATGACTATGTGATGGAATGTCTCTCTAGAAAGGAATACACAGACAAGAATGGAAATGTAAAAACCTTTATTAAGCTGTCAGGTGGCGTAGGATGGGACACAATGTCTGCAAAAATACATTTTAAACTGAATCACTCCTACAATACCTACACCAAGACCAACCCTGCAAAAACGTGGGAAGACATTGAAGTACGCTCTACTCGTGGGAAAAACACTATTACAACATATGCAAATATGATGCTTAATGGTGGAGTGGACTTTGAAAAGCTTGGAAAGATATATCGACCTGATGACAAAATTCCTGAAGCTACTGTTAGGAGATTTTTAAAAAATAAGAGGGTAAAGATGGAAGTAGAAAAGAAAGTAAAAGAAATACTCCTAGAAAAGAGTATCAGTAAAGAATTTGCCATAGATAATCTTATAAGAGCGTTAGAAATGGCTGAACACAAGGGCGATGTAGGGAATTTCCTGAAAGCCAACGATCAAGTAATGGATCTATTAGAGATGAAACCTAATAAAGCAATTACAACAGACACCGTAGAACTCATAGATACAAAGAAAATCCTAGACCAGATAACACAAGAAGAAGAAAAAAAACTGATTATGCAACGAAAGGAAGAAAAGGATGAACCGAGAGAATGAATCATATGAGGCATTGATGATACAGATTGATATTGCAGTACGAGCTTTACACGTAATAGCAGTAATGGGGACAATGAATACAAAGCAGGTATCTGAGATTGCAATGGATGCCCTACGAGAGATGGAAACATATGGAATGATGTACGATCTCTTTGATGAGGATGTTTGAGCATTGCCCTCTGAAAGGTGTGCAATGTGGATTTGCAGGATATAGAGGAAAAGATTTGCATTGCGGTGTGCAAACAGGAGTACTAGAGGAGACAAAAGTTAAGAATATGACCAAATGCCCTAAAAAAATACGGAAAAAACGTAGGTAATGAACAAAAGTACTGTATTACTACAGCAAAAACTAAAAAAGAATATGATTTTATTTGGAAAAATCATTAATCCCCAGATGTACGCTGTGCCTTCTCCAGAATTTCATTATACGATAGCTAAGACGTTAATGAATGATAACCATAAACAAGTAAATATTATTGCTCCACGTGGTCACGCCAAGTCTTCTATAGTAGGTGGCGTATATCCCTTATATCATATCTTTCATTCTGAGGGAACAAAGCTTATTGTACTAGTATCACGAACACAAGACCACGCTATTAAATTATTAGGAACTATTAAAGATGCATTGGACTATTCTACACAATTACGAGCGATATATGGATACTGGGGGCAACATAGTGCCAAACAATGGGCGAAATCAGAGATTGAACTGAAAGATGGTACAATGATCATATGCAAAGGCACAGGTCAACAGCTACGTGGTATTAAAGTAGGTAGCCAAAGACCTACGCTAATTATTGTAGATGACCCTGAAGATGAAAACAACACAAAAACGGCCGAGGCGATGGAATCTAATCTTAGGTGGCTGTTACAGTCAGCCGTACCGAGTTTGGATCCTATAAAGGGCAAATTGGCCGTTATAGGCACACCACAGCATCAAAGGTGTATGGTAGAAATACTAAAAGAGATGGATGGATGGGTAAATCATCATTTTGCACCTGATATGGATAAAGGCGTTGCCTTATGGGAAGAATGGCAACCAATTGAGAAATTAAAGAAGAAAAAACGAGAATTAGAGTCTATTGCTAGAGTATCTGTCTTTTATAGAGAATATTTATGTCAGATCATTGGAGATGAAGACCAATTATTTAGTGAAAACTATTTTAAATACCACAATTATGATTATACAGTAGATGACGAAGGACAACATTTTTTAACCGATGGGAAAGAAACAAGAATTCCTGTCAATATATTTATGGGCGTAGATCCAGCTTCTTCAATAAAAAAGACTGCAGATTATTCAGTAGTAATGCCAATCGCAGTCGATGCAGATAATAACAGGTACATTTTGCCGTATTACCGTAAACGAGCTACGCCTATGAAATTAGCAGAGAGCATTATACAGTATTTTAAGATGTATAAGCCCTCAAAGGTACGCATTGAGTCTGTTGGCTATCAGGAGATGCTACGAGAGTACTTGCGTACACGATGTGAAGAAGAAAACATCTTTATATCAGGCTTAGAGATAAAAGAGTCTCCAAGAAGTTCTAAATCCTCACGATTAGAAACAATGGAACCGTATTTTGCACAAGGCAAGATCCATATGAAGAAAGATATGCTTGATTTGAAAGATGAACTGTTATTATACCCCAGAGGAAAACACGATGACCTCTTAGACGGTATGTACTATGCAATGAAAGGTATGTATCGTCCTAGCCATACAGCCGAAATCAAACCTAAGAGAATAGATAGAGTCCGTAAAAATACAGATACTTGGAAGACTGCATAAACTTTTTTGGAACTTAAAGTAGTACTTTAGCGTTACATCAGTAACAGTCGACAGGCTAAGTACGTACATTTATGCATAAAAAGACAGAGAGTACCCAGCTCACGCAAGATTTACTACGAGAATACGCATCTGCACGTGAGAACTGGGCAAAACAAGCTGTTGAGGACAATGAATTCAGAAATGGGAAACAATGGACAGATTCTGAAGCAACAGCTCTAAAAAACCGTTCCCAACAACCCATTGTAGTAAACGTAACCTATTCTGCAGTTGAGCAGGCAAAGGCTATGCTTACTTCTAATAAACCAAAATTTCAATCTACAGGTAGAGAAACATCCGATAACAGAGTAGGACGTATGTTCTCTGATATTATGGCATTTGTCTGGGATCTTTCCAATGGGAATGTAGAATTGAAACAGGCTATAGATGATTACTATGTAAAGGGAATGGGTATTCTGTATGCATATGTAGACCCAACGGCAGATTTTGGATCTGGAGAGGTTAAGATGAAATCCTTAGATCCTTTGGAAGTGTATTTTGATCCCTCATCCAAAGATCCATTTTGTCGAGATGCAAGCAATATCATTGTTGCAAAGGTCGTTTCACAGGATGCATTAATTAAAGCGTATCCTGAATTTGAAGAAATTATAAAAAACTCTACAGAAACCAGTTACATCAATATGCCAACAGATTCACGGTATGGCAAAGAATCACAAGATGTCACGTTAAAGCGTAGACTGGATGGAGTTTCTGTTACTGGAGAACGTGAATTAGAGTTAATAGAGCGTTATTACAAAGTATGGCAACCGTATCATAAAGTATATGATCCGTTTCGAGATGAAAGAAAGATCCTTTCTGCAGAAGAATTTGATGAATACATAAAAGAACCTGCAGTAATGATTACCAATGCTCAGGGAGAGCAGATATTTACAGACAGTAAGACTGTCGCAGATTATATGGAAGTACACGAAAAGCAAGGTGACACTTTCCATATGATGATGGATCCTCAAACAGGACAACAGTACCCTATGGCAGGAGAAGAGCACGTAGGATCCGTACCTAATAGCACCACAAAGATAGATATAATCACAAAAGCACACCTAATCGAAGATGGTAAAATAATGGTCAACGACATAGAGATATGCCAAGTGATGCAATGTGTTCACGTTGGTGACGAAGAGTTATTCAAAGTTGTATTACCAATTGAAGAGTATCCAGTTGTACCTATAATGAATGGATGGAACAGAAATCCATATCCATTAAGCGATGTACGATTGGTGAAAGGTTTGCAAGAGTATATCAATAAGATTCGTTCTTTGATTATTGCACACGCATCTACTTCAACCAATACAAAGCTCCTTATACCTCGTGGTGCTATAAATAGAAAACAATTGGAAGAAGACTGGGGAAGAGCTGGGACAGCAGTTATTGAGTTCGACCCAGAGCTAGGGACTCCAATTGTTGCTGGCCCTGTCCCTTTACCGAATGAGCTATACAAAAACGAAGCAGATGCCAAAGCAGACATAGAGCGAATCTTAGGGATATATGCTATGATGCAAGGCGATGTTGGTTCATCTCCACAGACCTTTAAAGGTACGGTGGCTTTGGATGAATATGGACAAAGACGTATCAAATCAAAAAGAGATGATATTGAAGAAGGAATTAACCAAATGGCAAGAGTGATTGTAGGGTTAATTCAATATGTCTATAAAGATGAAAAAGTACTGAGATTGATGCAACCCAATAATATGCCAAAAGAAGTTGTACTCAACTCTCCAATATATGATGATATTGGAAATTATATGGGCAAGATCAATGATATTACGATTGGTAAGTATGATGTAATCGTTATGTCAGGATCCACGCTACCATCAAACAGATGGGCAAGATTTGAATATTATATGCAACTGCACCAAGCAGGGCTAATTGACCAAACAGAAGTATTAAAGCAAACAGACGTTGCTGATATGGAAGGAGTTCTTCAGAGAGCAGGTCAAATGCAACAGCTACAGGGACAGGTGCAAGCTCAAGCAGATGAGATTAAGAAACTCAAAGGCGATCTACAAACTGCACAACGTGAATCATTACACGATAGGAAAAGAGTGGAAGTCAAAGAGTTTGAAAAGAAACTGGCAAAAGCAGAAGCAAAAGTGGAAATGGCACAGAAGCTATATACTACTAGATTGGCAGATGAGTTGAAAACTGCAAAAGAGCAGGTAGAACCAGTAGCAGATAATAAGCAACGTCAAATGAATGAAGAACTATTAAGCATAGAGGATGAATAATGTCACGTTTTAGAGAAATACAGGAAGAAAGAGCTAGACAAGCAATGATTAATCAATCTAGAGCAAGTGGAGATAGCCGTCAAAAAGTAAATCAATTTGTAGGTGGCTTACGAGATAGGCTTGGAGGTATGAGAGAAAATATGGGAAATAGATTCTCTGCATTTAAAAATGTAGTAACTAATCCTAATGCAGGTAGACAAGCATTTGGAAGTTCTCCATTACAGCAAGCAATGGCTCAAAGAGATGCTGGTATGCTAACTCCACAAGGTGCAGAGCTATTACGAGGAATGGAAATGGATCCTGATGAAATGGCAAGACAGGAAGGTTTAATGGCACAAGGAAGGCACGGTGATTATGGAATAGATAGAAGAATGAATCCAACATATACTAATGCTACGACAAACCAAGTTGCAGTTGGGCCTCCTGAAAAATTAGGAGACAACCCTACAAATATGTCTGCTATGATTACGGATGGAAAAGTAGAGGGAGCAGATCAAATGGTTCGCTTACATAAAGATATGAAAAATCTTCCTCAATCCACATCAGGAATAAAAGCTATGCAAACAAGATTAAATAGTCTTGGATATACTGACAAAGATGGGAATATGCTAAAAGTAGATGGAAAGATAGGGCCATTAACAGCATCAGCTATGGATAAGTTTAATTCTAGGTTTAGCACAGATACTGGGGAAGCTTTGGATCCAGAAATGCAAGGAACCATCGGAAATCCTGCTAATGATCCTGCTAGTGATTCTGTAATGTGGGGAGTTGATGAGTTTAGTGATGCAGTAAATCCACTACAGTATGATTTAGAAAGTGGGGAAGTATTTGACCCTTATGAGGAACCAACAAGTACTTTTAGTGGTTCACAAAATCTTCCTACACCTACAGCCCCAGATTTTTATTAATGAGATACAAAAATTGAAGAACACGGTTGCTGGTAAATACCAAATCGTAAAGGAAACATAAATGGAACAAGAACAAATTTTGGAAGTACGCAATGCTGACCAACCTCCTGTAGAGAATGCAGGGATTCCTACTGAGAGTCCTGCGTTAGTTGCAGAAGAAGTTCCTGCACCAAGTGTAGGAATGGAACCAATTGCTGAACCCAGCGAGCAGGTCACTTCGCCAAAAGATGACCAAACTCGTTTCGAGTACTGGCAGTCACAGGCAGACAAAGCCAAGGGAGAGCTGAATGCGTTGAGACAAGAGGTGGATTACTACCGAACTCAAGGACAGAATGCTGATCCCTCCAATGGACAACCTCAAGCATACCCTGATCAAGGATTGCAAGAGCCTTCATTGAAGGAGCCAACAGCACCTGATAGACCAGTTAATTATAACGAGATTGATGCTTATAGCGATCCAGATTCGGCATCGTTTAAGTATCGGTTGGCTAAAGAAGAGTATCGAGACAATTATATGGGATACTTGCAAGAAAAAGATCAAATGCGAGAAGCAGAAATGCAACAAGCATATGAGAATGAAATGGCACAACAGAGAGATAGTATGATGAGACAACAAGCTTATAGCCACGCTACAAGCACCTATGGTTGGGATCAGAATAAATCTTCTCAATTTGTGCAATGGGCAAGTAACCCTGATAATCTTACTCTCGATAATTTAGCTAAACTATTCGAGTTAAGAAGCAATCCTAACCAACAAGTGCAACAAAGAACACAACAGATGCAAAACGAAGCAGAACGTTTATCTGTTCCTAAAACTGCCGTAGTGCAGAGTGGAAAAGCAGAGCAACCTCGAACTGATGAGCAACTGTTTAGTGATGCATTACTTGGCAGGATTAAATAATAATAAAATGATGATTGGAGTCACAAAATGGCAACAGAAAAACAGCTATATAATGGCGGTGCCTCATCTGTACTGTATACAGACAGACGAGATTTCTACGTTGATCCACAGGTCACTAAAGAACTTTGGACTGACGTAGCACCATTTACGACTCTTGTTTCTAACCGTGAAACTCGTGATGTGCCAGATCCTATTTTTAAAATGTTTGAACATCGCAATCCTTGGGTTAAACAAGAGTTTTCAATAAACAAAGGAACACCTGGTACCCTACCTAATAATGACACAGGGTTAACAGGTATTCCTATTGATGGAATTGTAGGACTTGCTAGTTCTGCAGATTCATCTTATGTAGGTCTAGAAGTAGAAATATGGAATTCAGCAAAAACCACATACAAAACTGTAGCTCTTGTATCTGCAGTTGCAAGTAATGGTGAAATTACGCTGAAGCATTTAAAAGCTGGAACACAAGCTCTTGCTGATAACGATGTGTGTATCGTAATTGGTAATGCACGTGGTGAAGGTTCTTCATCTCCAGATGCTTGGAGTGATGAGCTTTCCACAGTATGGAATTCTACTCAGATCTTTAAGACACCATTGCAGATTACAGGTACTTTAGAGGCCGCTGTTTTACGTGGTGAGTCAAGCGAACTTGCAAGACTACGTAAAATGAAAGCTGAAGAGCACAAAATGCAAAAAGAAAAAGCGTTCTTATTTGGTAAAAGAATTGGTGGAACTGGTCTTTCAGGTTCATCTGATTCTTTCGCTGATAATGGACGTACTGATGCTGATGGCAATATTGTTCGTACAACTTACGGATTAATACCTGCTATCGAAGATTACGGTGCATCTTCAGGTGATGATAAAAATATCTTTACAGTTGGCGATAGTTATTCTTATAGCAACTTTGTAGATGATATGGAAAAAGTATTTCAGTATGTCCCAGAAGCAGGTGTGAAACGTGCTTTCTGTGGAGCTGGTGCTTTAGGTTATTGGTCAAAACTAGCTAGTGCTAGTGGTTCTAATGTTATGGCTTCCAATTCAGGTTGGACAGTTAACATTGGTGATATGAAACGTGATGCTCTCGGATTTAACTACAGAGTACTTGAAACACCTCACGGTATGTTGCAGTTGATACCAACTCCAGCGTTACGTGGGCCTTATAACAAGTATATGGTTGTAGTAAGTGACGAGAACTTATTCCACGCCCAGTACAGACCTATGGTCTATCAAGCTAACATTAAGCAAGATAATGCTTTTGATGGTGTGAAAGATCAGTATATGTCTGATGAAGGACTTGGATTACAGTTAATTGAATCGCATAAGTTGTTCAAGATAACAGCTTAACCTTAGTGACTAAATGTGAGGGAGTCAATAACAGGCTCCCTCACTCGTGAGGAATAGATGTCAACATTTAAAACAAGAATAGAAGGGTTACTGAAATCAGGTTCAGATGATATAGCTACAACATATCTGAATGATTATTTGACTGCTACTGCAGGAGAGGTTTTACAAATACTTCCTGAAACAGAAATTATTCGATATGCACAGCAAGCTCAAATAACTAATGCTGATGGATACAGTACGTTAAATAAAAGAATACTAGCATTGGTACGCAAAGGATATTCAGCTCAAGAAGTTCCTTTTGGCTTGAGTAACCAAATATCAGACTCTAATTCTATTCATTTTGCAGGGGAACGTACTCCAGTCTATTACTATGATGCAGATAAGATTTATTTAAAACCTGACCCTTCAGGTAGTGCAAAAGGAACATTCAAATTTATTGATTACCCTACAGTTGCACACGGTGATTCTAGTATAACAGGCTATCCAGAAACTGCAGAATATGCAGTAGTTCTTGGGGCGTGTGTTAAGTATTTAGCAAAAGAATTAAATGATACAATAAATGACAAAGAAGATGTGGAACTATCTACTGCTATTAAAAATCAATTGGATACTATTATGGGAATGTATCAAGCAGAAATACAAAGACTTACAGGTATGAAATGACACAGCAACAATTACACGAACTTATACGGCTCCATCATCCTGATATGAAAGAAGGAGAAATACGCATACGGCTAAATAATGCGATGAAAGAATTTTGTAGACAATCTAGAGTGTTAAAAGGTGCTTTTCAATTTGATACGGAGATAGGAACACGATACTACGGATTAGATTCTAAAATTATTGAAATAGAATCCGTTGATTATGATGGAGAAAAAATTGATAGGTTGATAGGCAAACCTAAAAAGAGAGATCTAACGTGAAAGTATATTGGATTGATAGAGAAGCAATTGCTATTGCAAATACATCTGACAATG
>VTLG01010633.1_pt1 | contig 17054 bp, 10 predicted proteins | sample 4694571 | NCBI WGS metagenome assembly VTLG01 (sample SAMN12604809, study PRJNA352737) | marine metagenome | biome: ENVO:00000447; feature: ENVO:00000209|ENVO:00000569|ENVO:01000036; material: ENVO:00002151; isolation source: viral sequences binned using virsorter ...
TCAATATTGGACAAGAAAGTACTTTCTATGATTATGGAACAATAAAGAGAAAAGCAGAGGCTAGTGCACCTGATAAGAAGATTAAAGTTTACTTTATGAATGCTTATTATGCTAGTACAGATACTGGAGACATAACAACAGTAAATTCATATAAAGATTTTGATTATGCTACTGAAATTAAGTCTGTTAATAATATTTTCAATGCTGATATAATTGATATTCGACCTAGAGTATCAGATTATACTGTTGCAGAAGATACTCGTTCTCCTTTAGAGTTCTATGGTAGATCATTTAATGCAGCAGGACAATCTGCAGGTAATGTTTTAGCATCTGATGAATCTATTTTAGTTTCTTATTCGAACTATCTTGGTCGTATTGATAGAATATTCCTAAGCAAAGAAGGAAAATTCCAGGTTATGTATGGTACTCCTGCAGAGAGACCAGAAAAACCAAGTCCAGTTGATGAAGCTTTAGAAGTTGCTACTATTACTATACCACCATATCTCTATAATCCTGTTCAGGCTAGAGTTAAGTATCTTGATCATAAGAGATATAGAATGGTTGATATTAAGAAACTTGATGATAGAATCAAGAATCTTGAATACTATACTGCTTTATCTACATTAGAAACATCTACTGCTAATTTGTTTGTAGCAGATGCTGATGGTTTAAACAGATTTAAAGCAGGTTTCTTTGTTGATAATTTTACTGGATTTTTAGCACAAGAAGATCAAATAATTGGTGGTGTTAAAAATAGTATTGATAGTAAGTATAAGCAAGCAAGACCAAGCCATTATACAACTTCAGTAGATTTGATGTTTGGTCCAGTAACCAATACAGATCCAGATGATGACTTAAATTTCACTGCAATTGAAGGAATTAATGTAAGAAAACAATCAGATATTGTTACTTTAGATTACTCCGAAGTTGAATATATCAAACAAACATTTGGTACAAGAACTGAAAGTGTAACACCTTTCTTAATTAGTTTTTGGCAAGGAACTCTTGAATTAACACCTGCATCAGATACTTGGGTAGATACTGTAAGATTAGAAGCAAAGGTTATTGAAATAGAAGGTGATTATGATCAGGTAATGGAGGATGCTGCTAGAACTATGAATGTAGATCCTCAAACAGGATTTGCACCTGCAGTTTGGAATTCATGGGAAACTAATTGGACTGGTAGTGATATTGTAGAAGAAACTAGAATTAGAACCTTTAGTGAAGGTGGTGAATGGGTAGGTTGGGCAGGACAACCTGGTGGTGGCGTAAGACCTGCATGGGGAACCAAAACTACTACTACGGTTGAGGAAACTGTAAGATCTGGTAGAAGAACTGGTGTGGAGTCTAGAACTGGATTAAGAACAGTTGTTACTGAAGCATGGGATAGAACTTCTGTTGGAGATAGAACTATAAGTCGAGATCTTGTTCCATATTGTAGAGCAAGAAATGTTGAATTTGTTTCTAAGAGGATGAAGCCTCTTACCAGAATGTACGCATTCTTTGATGGTGAAGATGTTACTAGATTCTGTGTACCAAAACTTCTTGAAATTAGTATGACTTCTGGTGCATTCCAGACTGGTGAAGTTATTAAGGGTTATATTAGACCAACTGGTCTTAATCCTGTTGGTGCTTGGAGTCAAGGAATGGAACCAACAATAACCTTTAGAGCTGCACAATCAAACCATAAAGAAGGTCCATATAATGTTCCTACTAGAGTGTATCCAGAAAATCCCTATGATGGTACACCATTATCAGCATCATATGCATCTACTTCAACTATTCTAAATGTAGATACATATTCTCTCTCACAAGAAGTACAGGGAGATTATTATGGTTGGGTTGAAGCAGGAATGGTTCTTAAAGGAGTGTCCTCTGGTGCCGAGGCAACTATTACTGATTTAAGACTTATTAGTGATTTGGGAGCAGATCTTGCTGGAAGTTTCTATATTCCTAATCCAAATAATATTGATTATCCAAGATTTGAAACAGGCACTAAGGTCTTTACTCTTGTAAATGATGAGGATAATGATCAAGATAATGCGACTACAATTGCTGAAGAAACATATACAGCATCTGGTACTCTTGAAACTGTTCAGGAAAATATTGTTGCTGTTAGAAACGCAAGAATAGAACAGAAACAAGAATTCCAAGAAAGAAATGTTTCGGAAGTTTTAGATGGAGAGGTTATTGAAAGTACGATATTAAATCAAACTTCAGAACAGGTTATTATTGGTTGGTATGACCCTCTTGCACAATCTTTCTTAGTTGAGGATGATACTGGAGTATATTTGACTAAGTGTGACGTATTCTTCCGTTCTAAGGATGACATGGATATTCCATGCGTTTTCCAAATAAGGACAATGGAGAATGGATTCCCAACACAACATATTCTTCCTTTCTCTGAGATTGTATTATCACCTGATGATATAGAAACATCTGCTGATGGATCTATTGCCACTACTATTAACTTTAAATCACCAGTATATTGTGCACCAGGAAGAGAATATGCTATTGCTTTAGCATCAAACTCAACCAAATATAGCGTATACATTTCACGTATTGGTGAGCAAGATTTAATTACTCAAACATATATTTCTAACCAGCCTTATCTAGGATCACTCTTTAAATCACAGAACGCTTCTACATGGGAAGCAAGTCAGTGGGAAGATCTTAAGTTTACTCTGTATAGAGCAGATTTCGTGGATTCAGGTTCTGTAGAACTTTATAATCCAGATCTTACAAGAGGAAATGATCAAGTTCCTCAATTGATGCCAAATTCTTTAATACTAAAATCCAAAGAAATAAGAGTTGGATTGGGTACTACTGTAGCAGATGGTGGATTAAGAGCAGGTAATGTTGTTTATCAAATGGGAACTCAGGCTACTGGTAAATTAGCTGGAGTAGCAGGAACTGTAACAAGTTTGGCAATTACTAATGCTGGTCTTGGTTATTCCCCATCTGATGGTCAAATTACTTACACTGGAGTTAATTTAGTTACTCTTACTGGTAATGGTAGAGGAGCAACTGCAGATGTTACTATCAATAGTGGATCTATTGTTGCATCTGGAGCAACTATTAGAGGTGGAGGTTCTGGTTATCAAATAGGTGATGTAGTTGGATTTACAACAGTGGGTCTTACTTCTCAAGGAAGAGACGGAAGACTATCTATTGTTTCTGTTGGTAATACTAGTGAGTTAATTTTAAATAGTGTTCAAGGAAACTTTGTTGTTGGATCTGCTAAGACTGTAATGTATATTGATACTGCTAATGCAGTTAAAGTTTTGAATAGTGGTCATGGTGGAGATGTTCAAATAACATCACTTACTAATGTTGCTGGTAATGATGGTTTACATATTAAAGTAAATCATAAGAATCATGGAATGTATTGGACAGATAATCAAGTTAGAATTTCTGGAGCAGAATCTGATATTAAACCCACTAAACTTGCTGTTGCATATCAACTTGGTGATACTGGATCTATATCAGTTGATAATGCATCTGGATTTGAAACTTTTGAGAATGTAGGTGTTGGAACTACCAATACTGGATTCCTTAGAATGGGTGATGAAATTATTGAATATACCTCAGTTTCTGGTAATCTTATTGGTGGTAATATTGTAAGAACAGCATCCAGACCAGGTAGTGGTCCTGCTGTTTCATATCCTGTAGGAACTCCTGTTTATAAGTATGAACTTGGAGGAGTTAATCTGGCAAGGATTAATAAAGTTCATGATTTAAATGACGTAACTCAGGTGGATCCATTAAGTTATGATTCTTATCATGTTAAATTAGATATGGCTACAAAATGGGATGATAATGAAGCTAATGATGATAGAAGTAATGATACTGGATATCCTCAATTATTCCTGAATAGCAATAAATCTGCTGGTGGATATAAGTTAAGGGCATCACAAAATATTCCTTATGAAGTAATTAGACCTTTGATTCATAATGTAACAGTTCAAGGGTGTTCATTAAGTGGAGAAATCAGAACTACTACTGCTTCAAGTTTTAGTGGAACTGAAATTCCTTGGATTAATAATGGATTTGAACCAATTGCTTTGAATCAAACAAATTATCTTACTACTGCTAGAACTATTGCATCTAAGGAAAATGCTGCTGCTTCACTAACTGCTCTCCCTGGAGAAAAATCAATGCAGTTGAGATTACTACTTAATACTAGTGATTCTCGCGTAAGTCCTGTAATTGATGGACAAAGATGTAGTGTTATTACAATTAATAATAAAGTTAATAACATAATTTCTAATTATGCAACAGATAATAGAGTAAATTCAATTGAGACTGATCCTACTGCATGTCAGTATATTACTAAAGAACTTATTTTAGAGAATAGTGCTACTTCTATAAAAGTTATATTGGATGCTCATATACATCAAGATTCTGATATTAGAGTATTTTATGCCATTAGTGATCGTGAAGGATTTGAACCTATCTTTACACCATTCCCAGGATATAAGAATCTTAATGTAAGAGGTCAAGTAATTAATGCTTCAGATAATAGTGGTCAATCTGATAAATTGGTTACAAAATCAAGTGCTTATGGATTTGATGCTTCAACGTTGCAGTTTAAAGAATATACCTTTACTGCAGATAGATTACCTGCCTTTAGGCATTATAGAATTAAGATTATTATGACTTCTAACAGTCAAGTTTATGTACCAAGAATGAGAGATCTAAGAGTAATAGCATTGGCTTAATATGTACGATATTGAAGGACATAAAGATCTTGCGAGAGATCCAAGAACAAATATGATAGTTAATGTTAATGATCATGAGTACAACCATTATCTTGCAGCTCGTCAAGCAAAAAAGGTAAAGAATGAAAGTCTTGATAGTATGAAAAATGATCTTGATGGTTTAAAAAGTGAAATGAACGAGATTAAATCACTACTTAAGGAACTAGTCAATGGCAACTAAAAAGATTACCTTTGATCCAAGTGCAGGAGTACCTGTAGCATCAAATTTATCAATCTATACTGGTGCCGATTTTAAGGCTATATTTTCTATAGTAGATACTTCAAATACAGCATTTAATCTTTATTCTGATAGTGCTGATTGGACAGGATCTTCTCAAGTACAAAAAGGTGCTGGTGTAGCAGCAACCACAACTCCAGCAGGAACTTTTGTTGTGGGTGTAGATACAAGTGCTGGTAAAATTACGTTGTCTATGGGTTCTACTGATACTTCATCTCTTTCTCAGGGAAGATATTTGTATAATGTTCTAGTTGGTACAGGAGCATCTATTTACAATATGATTAATGGTAATATTACCGTTCATACAGGTATTTCCTCTGCACCCTAAATATAAGCAAGGATAAGTGTCTAAATGTCAACACCGTCATCACGCTCAGAGTTTAAACAGTACTGTCTAAGGCAGCTAGGTGCGCCTGTACTGGAAATTAACTTAGCCGATGAACAATGTGAGGATATTATTGATGATGCCGTCCAGTTCTTCCAGGAGAGGCACTTTGACGGCGTTGCTAGAATGTTCCTCAAGTATCAAATAAGACAAAGTGATATTGATAGAGGACAAGCATCCAAAGCATCTTCTGCTACTAGTACTGCAGGAATAGTTACAACAACTGCTAGTGCTACTATTGCTGGTGTATCAACTACTTTTGATTGGTACGAGAATAGTAATTATATACAAGTTCCTCCATCAGTTATTGGAGTTTTTAAGGTATTTCATTTTGACGGTGCTAATACTATCACTAACAATATGTTTAGTGTTAAGTATCAGTTATTTTTAAATGATATTTATTATTGGGGTTCTACCGAAATTCTTAGTTATGCAATGGTTAAGACATTTCTTGAAGATATTCAATTTGCATTAACTACAGAAAAACAAATAAGATTTAATAAGAGAGAAGATAGGTTATATTTGGATATTGACTGGGGTAGTGTTACTGTAGGTGATTTCTTAGTTATGGAATGTTTTAGGATGTTAGATCCTAGTGACTATACCAGGGTCTGGAATGATTCATTCTTAAAACCTTACACAACTGCTCTTATGAAGAGACAGTGGGGACAAAATTTACTTAAATTCCAAGGAGTTAAACTACCAGGTGGTATTGAACTAAATGGAAGACAAATATATGATGATGGTGAGAAAGAATTAGCAAGAATTCGTGAAATGATGTCTTCTACTTACGAATTACCTCCATTAGATATGATAGGTTAGCACCATGGTACTTAATCCGTTTTTTCAACAAGGTGCTCGCTCTGAACAAAATTTAGTTCAAAGTCTTATCAACGAACAGTTGAAGATGTATGGTGTTGAGGTGCATTATTTACCTCGCAAGTATGTGGCGGAAAATACTATTATTAGGGAAGTTGTTAGATCAAAATTTGATGATGCATATCCATTAGAAGCATATGTTAATACTTTTGATGGATATGGAGATAATCCTACATTATTGACAAAGTTTGGTATTCAAGGAACTAATGAATTAACTCTTACTATTTCTAGAGAAAGATATGAGGAATATATTTCACCTTTATTAGCAAATGAAGCTGATGTTAAATTAACGACTAGACCTAAAGAAGGTGATTTAATATACTTCCCATTAGGAGATCGTTTATTTGAAATTAAATATGTAGAGCATGAAAGACCATTCTATCAACTTCAAAAGAATTATATTTATGAATTAAGATGTGAACTATTCCGTTACGAAGACGAAGTTATCGATACTGGTATTGATGAAATTGATGATGAATTAACTGGAGATGATGCTGATGGAACAACTGATGCAGATGGTCTAAATGTAATGTTGGGACCAACCCAAACATTTACAATGGTTGGTACTGCAGCAACTGCATGGGCATATACTGGAATTGTAACCTCTGGTGGTATCTATAAAGTTGTTATTTCAAATAGAGGTGGAGGATATATCTATGCTCCTAATGTAGGATTTGGATCTGCTCCATCTACAGGAGTAACTGGTATAGGTTCAGTAGGAGAAATGATTGGTGGAATTTCTGTATGTAATAAGAATGTTGCAACTAATCAGAAATCCGTTCAAAGTATTCATATTGTAAATCCAGGTGCTGGATATACAATAGGACCAGGATTAGCGGTTACTTCTGTTGCTGATGGACCTGGTAGTGGATTTGCAGCAACTTCTTACTCTGCAGATGGAACACTAGGTATTGTAACAGTCACTAATTCTGGTAGTGGATTTGCTACTGATCTGGCAACTGTTACATTCTCTGCACCTGCTGCAGCTGCAACTGGTGTTGGTACAACTGCTACTGGTGTTGCTGTTATAAATCCAGCAGGAAATGTAACATCTATTCGCTATACTAATGCTGGTGTAGGATATACTGCAGGAGACTTACCAATATCTGTTACTATTGCTTCTCCTGATACATCATCAACAGGTAACTTTGTCTTTAATGAAACAGTTACTGGAGGAACCAGTAGTGCAACTGCAAGGGTAAGAACTTGGAATGCTTCTACAAATGTATTAGAAGTAGCTTCTATAGTTGGATCATTTGTAGTTGGAGAGATATTAACAGGATCATCTTCAGGAGCGACCCGTAAGTTGAGAACAGTTGACAAGGATCCACTTGATGACGGATTTGCTGATAATACAGATATTGAAACTGCAGCAGATGATATATTAGACTTTACAGAAGCCAATCCATTTGGTACGCCATAAATAAGATACCAGGAATATAACAATGTTTGAGTATTTTTATAACGAAATTCTAAGGAGGACCATTATTGGGTTTGGTACTTTATTTAATGGTATTACTATCAAGAATGATAATAATGAGATAAGAGTTCCTTTAGCTTATGGTCCAATTCAAAAATTCCTGGCTAGATTAGAGCAATCTCCTGACTTAAGTAAGGGTACTGCAATTACTTTACCTAGAATGTCATTTGAGTTTACTGGACTTACTTACGATCCAACTAGAAAGGTTACTACTACTCAACAGTTTACTGTAAAAGATCCTACTACTAATGAGGAATCTAAGAAGGCATATATGCCTGTTCCTTATAATATGCAATTTGAACTTGCATTGATGTGTAAATTAAATGATGATGCACTTCAAGTTACAGAACAGATTTTACCTTATTTTCAACCTTCATATAATTTAACTGTAGAATTGGTTGATTCAATTAAAGAAAAAAGAGATATACCAATTGTTTTAGAAAACATTACTATGCAAGATGATTATGAAGGGGATTTCACTCAAAGAAGAGTTCTTCTTTATACACTGAGATTTACGGCAAAAACATATCTATTTGGTCCTGTTCAAAGTGCTACCAAGGATATCATCAGAAAGGCTACTATCAATTATATTTCTGGTGACTCTAAGAGTGTACAAAGAGATGTTCGTTACTCTGCTACTCCAAGAGCAATTAAGAGTTACACAGGAACTGTTCTTACCAACTTAGCAGCAGATGTTGCAATTGCAGATACTCAAATTAAGGTTAATGATGCCAGTGGTATTACTGCTGATAGTAGTACATTAAGTTATCTTAACATTGGAGAAGAGGAAATCTTTGTTAAGAGTAAGAGTGGTAATGATCTTATAGTTGAAAGAGGAAGAGATGGAACAACTATTGGTTCACACCTAACAGGAGCAGAAGTTAAATCTATTACTGATTCTGATGATGCTCTAATTCCTGAAGGAGATGACTTTGGATTTAGTGGTGAATATGTATAACAATGACAAAAGAATTTACTAAACTTGATAAGACCTTCAATATTACTCCTGAGGTAATAGAAGAAGAACAACCTACTGTTGGGATAAAAAAGCCTGACAGACTCACAAAAAATGATATAGAAAAAGATTATGAATATACACGAGGTAATCTTTATAGTATAATTGAGAAAGGACAAGAAGCAATTAATGGAATTCTTGAAATTGCTCAAGAAAGTGAAATGCCAAGAGCATATGAAGTTGCTGGTCAATTGATCAAAAGTGTTTCAGATGCAACAGATAAATTAATCGATTTGCAGAAGAAAGTTAAAGAAGTTAATGAGGATGAAAAGAAGGGACCGACTAACGTAACTAATAATGCTTTGTTTGTTGGATCCACTGCTGATTTAGCAAAATTGATCAAAGGAGAAAACTCCAAAAAGCAGTAAAATAAATATAAGTGTAGATGGAGTATTTTTAGGTGCCACTCAAGAAGCCCAAAGAATTTTATACATTAAATCCTAATACTTCTTTAGATGAAGTTAAGGAAAGGGCTATACCTGAAAAGGTAGAGACTATTTCGGGGGCTTTTAACGCATTTAAGACAAATTTAAACCATGTTCAGTCCATATCTGATTTTACAAATAAGTTTGATACTTTTGAAGCGAATATTGGAAAAGTAGATGCTTTAGCAGAAAGTATAGAAGATATTAGAGGAGATATACAAGAACTTATCAAGAAAGAAGATCTTGATAGTGCTATGACTGCACATTTGTTATTTGTAGAAGAATCAATAAGAGGGGTTCAAGATAAAGTTAAAACAGTTAATTCTAAAACTCTATTAGGAATTAAAAAGGAGTTTGCTGAGTTATCTGAGACTGTAAATGGTTTTATAGGTGAGGAAGTACCTTCTTATAAGAAATTAATTGTAGAATCTGAAAGAAGAGTTGATAATAGATTTGTTGATTTTAAAGAAGATGTAAAAGATTCGATTGGAAGTTTAGTAACCACTCTTAACGATGATGTTGAGCAGATTGGATCTAAAATTGAAGCAATTAACGAAGAAAATCTTTCATCCATAAAAGAGGATGTTCATGGAATTGGTAGTAAGGTTAATAGTCTACTTACCAAAGAACTTCCCAAATATAAGAAATTTTTTGCTGAAACAGAAGTAAAAACTGAAGAAAGAATCCAGGAGATTGAAAAATCAGTTGAAGATGTATTAGGGTCTGTACAGGAAGATTATAAGGATAGTATTAAAGATATAAGAAAGAGTATAAAACAATATAAGACAAATCTAGCAGAATCTAGATTAAATGCTGAGAAAGAATTAGGAAAAGCATCTAAAGCATTAAAAGAAGACATATCCACTTTAGATCAAAAAATATCTACTTTGGATGTAGGTCTTAATGCTATTCAAGAAGAGGTTAATGAAAGAGGTGGTGAGATAGAACAAATTCTGTCAGAAAGAATTACTAAAGTTGAACATCTAATAAAGGATTCTAAGAATCTTTCAGAAGTTTTTAATGATGAATTTAATGATAAAATTCTTGCTGATGATGAGAAATTAAAAGAATTTGCTTCAAAAATCACAAAGTTGGAAAATAATCTTTCCGAAGAAATACTTGAATTACAAGAAAACTTAGATACAAGTACTTCTAAGTATCATACTGATTTAAAGTCAAATGTAGATCTTTTTGAAGAAACTATATCTAAACAGTTTAAAGAATTAGAGATTAATTTTACCGTAAATGAAAAGCATGTTGATAAGGCAATTTCAACACTTAAAGGTGAATTTAAAGATCTTGTAGAGGAATTACAAGTCAATGAATTGGAGCAAAAGAACAAGGAACTTACTAATAAAATCCAACATCTAGAAGAAGTTCTTGAAAAGTTTAATGAAAAAGAAACTGAATTACTTACAGAAGGTCTTTTAAATATTCCTCCAAATGTAGATAATTCAGATCCTCTTACACCTTTAGATAAGAGATATGTAACTATTGAACAATTATCAGAACACTATAGATTATTCGTTAATAGGGTTCAGCAACAATTAGCAACCTTTGGTGGAGGTGGTGAAGTATTTCTTGCTAGAATGCAGGATGTTGCTGTTGGATCAGGTATTCAAACAGATGGATATGTTTTAAAATGGGATAGTAGTGAAGAGTTATTTGTTCCTGGAGAAGCGGATAGTTCTATAGCTGGTATTAATACTACTGGAACTTCATACTTTAATGATGTTGAAGTTTCTGGTGATTTGGATGTTAGTGGTGATTTGGTTTATGATGAAGCAGTTGCAAGAAATTGGAATATAACGGGAGTTGCTACTGCTACTAGATTTATAGGTACAGATATTAGCATTTCTGGTGTTTCTACATTTACTGGAATTACTACAACTGGTAGTGATGCATATGTTGGGGATTCTCTATTTGTTCTAAATGATGCAAGAGTTTTGGGTATATTAACTGTTGGTAGTGGATCTATTACTCTTGATGGAGATAATAATAATGTAAATATTGGAGTAGGTGTTACCATTTATGGTACTGCTGGTATTGTTAGTGCAGTAACTTTACAAGATAGTGCTGGAGCTAAATTATCAGAAAAAGCATCGATTGGACTTGCTATCGCATTAGGATAATGAAAAGTTTTAAACAATTTACAGAACATACATCTCCTGCAGGGAAAGACTGTCCTCCAGGGAAATATTATTGTACTAAAAGAAAGAAATGTATGCCTATTCCTAGTGGATATCATGTAGGAAGAGGTGGTTGGTTAGTAAACGACAAAAAGAATGGAAATGGAAATGGTAATGGTAACGGTAATGGGTCCAATAACGGTAATGGAGGTGGTAATGGCAATGGTGGCTCCTCCGGTTCTTCTGGCGGTGGTAATGGCGGTGGCATGGGCGGCGGAAATGGCGGTGGAGGATAAATAAAACGGAGACCTGCGTTCTACCATGAAATCATTTAAACAATTTAATGAAGTAGCACCTCCTGGATGGGGACACACTAAGGCAGAGAAAGAAAAGACTGATCCTAGTAAACCCAAGTCTAAGATTGGTGGTACTATTGCTGCCATGAAGAGAGCACAGGAACGTGGTGACATTCCTAAGAAGTTGAATATATTTGCACTCGCATATTCTATGAAGAATAAGGGTGCTAAACCACATTACAAACCAGGTACTGATGAGAAGTATAAGAAGTATCAAGAAGAAGATTGGAAACCAGAGATAGAGGTTATTGATACAAAGAAAAGAAAGAAGGATGCAGAGAAGAGAAGGAAAGAAGCAGCGGATAGTTTACCACCACATTTAAAATTGGATGCGATGAAGAAAGCATTTGCATCTTCTCATTCAGATAAATCAAATACGTTTACTCAGGAATCTCTTGGGTTTACAATAGATTCTGGTGAGCATAAGAAAGCATCAAAGAAAGCAAAAATCCGTAATCTTGCAAAAGGTAATACTAATCCTAATGAAAAGGCTGCTGCAGAAAAGAAAGCAGGTGGACCAAAACTAATTGGTGAAGAAGAGAAATGTAAGTGTGATTGTGGACAAGATCCGTGTATAGAATGTGGTGAAAGTCATCATAATGTTGAGGAATCTATCAGTACAAGTGATACTAAGAGATTAGAGAAGGCAACTGTTCTTTCTTTTAGCAATGATCCTAAAAGTGTAGATAGAGCAAGAGCGCGACAAGTTGAAGTTGATTATAAGGATTTGATGAAACAGCAAAAAGCAAAGAAAAAGAAATCAATAAAAGAAGGTGTTAGAGGTGCTGCTATTGGTGCAGGAATAGGTGCTATAGTTGGTGGACCTCTTGGTGCTGCAGCAGGTGGAGCAATTGGTGCTACTAGCGGTACTGGAAAGAAGAGGGTTGCTGCTTATAATAAAGGTAGAGAAGTAGTTCAGTCTGTTAAGGACAAGGCACAAAAAATAAAGCAGACTCTAAAAGGATCACAAGAAAAGAGGAGAGAAGCTGCTAAAAAAGCAATGGCAAAAGAAGAAAAGATCACTCCTATGCAGGATAATAATCTTTTTGGAAATGCTTACGCTGGATCAGAAAAATTAAAAAAGGAAAAGAAAAAAGCAATAGATGCTATTCCTGATAAAAATACTGAGCAGTATAATAGAAATTGGAAACATAAAACACCTGACAATCCACGGGAAAGTGTAAAACTTCTTGGTGCTGATGGAAAGGTAGCACATGAAATTATTGATATTATTAAACCAGAACCAATGAAGGTTCCTGAATCACCAATGAAATGGAAAGAGTTGGTGGAGAAGGTAAAACTCCCTGCAGTAAATGGAAGTATTATTAATGTTTATCTAACTTGGAGAGGAAGGGGAATATCAATAAAGCTATTTTTCCCTCAAAGTAGGACAAGAAGACCAACTAGAGAAGAAGTAAATAGTCAAATACAAAAGGTCTATCCAGGCGCTAAAGTTGGGAGTTATATAGAATCTGATCCTGAACCAGGAGAGCCATTTTTGCAAGTAGGGGATTAGTTAAAGGAAATTTATTATGCCCATAGTTGATGACATTTATCTCGGTAATCCGAATCTAAAGAAAGCTAACGTTAAACAAGAATTTACTAAAGAGCAAATTCTTGAATTCGTGGCATGTAAGAATGATCCTGTTTATTTTGCAAAACAACATGTAAAGATTGTTAGTTTGGATGAGGGTCTTGTACCTTTTCAACCATATGATTTCCAAGAGACTTTAATAGAAAGATTTCACGCAAATAGATTTAATATATGTAAGATGCCTCGACAGACTGGTAAGTCTACTACGTCTGTATCTTATTTGTTACACTATGCAGTATTCAATGACAATGTAAATATTGGTATTCTTGCTAACAAGGCAGCAACTGCTAGAGACCTTTTAGGTAGATTACAAACTGCATATGAGAATTTACCTAAGTGGATGCAACAGGGTATTATATCTTGGAACAAAGGTTCATTGGAGTTGGAAAATGGTAGTAAAATCTTGGCAGCTTCTACTTCTGCTAGTGCTGTTAGGGGTATGTCTTTCAATATTCTTTTCTTGGACGAATTTGCTTTTGTTCCCAACCATATCGCTGATGCCTTCTTTAGTTCTGTTTATCCTACTATTACTTCTGGTAAAACAACTAAGGTCATAATGGTTTCAACCCCTCACGGGATGAATCATTTTTATAGGTATTGGCATGATGCAGAAAGAGGAAAGAATGAATATGTTCCTACAGATGTTCATTGGAGTCAGGTTCCTGGTAGGGATGATGTTTGGAGAGAGCAAACTATTGCGAACACATCAGAACAACAATTTAAGATTGAGTTTGAGTGTGAATTCTTAGGATCTGTTGATACTCTTATTGCTCCTAGCAAATTGAGAAGTATGATATATCAGGAACCAGAAACTAGAAGTGCTGGTTTAGATGTCTATGTAGATCCTCAAAAAGGACATGATTATGTTATAACAGTGGATGTGGCACGAGGTGTTAATAAGGATTATTCTGCTTTTGTCGTAATTGATATCTCAGAATTTCCTCATTCTGTTGTAGCAAAGTATCGAAATAATGAAATTAAACCAATGCTTTTCCCAAGTATTATTAATGATGTAGGAAGAAGTTATAATGATGCATTTATCTTATGTGAGGTAAATGATATAGGTGATCAAGTTGCATCTATATTAAATTTTGATATGGAATATAAAAATCTTCTTATGTGTTCTATGAGAGGTAGAGCAGGTCAAGTTGTAGGTCAGGGATTCTCTGGTAAGAAGACACAACTTGGAGTTAAGATGTCTAAGACTGTTAAGAAGATAGGAGCACTTAATTTAAAGACTCTTATTGAATCAGATAAACTTCTTTCCTGTGATTATGATATTATGAGTGAATTAACTACATTCATTCAAAAGAGTAATTCATTTGAGGCAGAAGAAGGATGTCATGATGATCTTGCTATGTGTTTAGTAATCTATGCATGGTTAGTACAAACAGACTACTTTAAAGAACTTACTGATCAGGATGTAAGGAAAAGATTATATGAAGAACAGAAGAATGCTATAGAACAAGACATGGCACCTTTTGGATTTATGGATGATGGATTGAATGAAGAAGGGGAGCTTGATAATGATGGAGATAGGTGGTTCCAAGCAGATGAATATGGGGATAGATCTTATATGTGGGAGTACATGTCATAGTGTTCATTCATTGATCATGCATTTTGACCCCTTGTAAATGTTGCAAACAATAAATATTTTTTAGAAAGAAACTGACGACTCGGAGACAAAAAACATGGCTACTCCTCAATTATCTCCAGGTGTACTGACCAGAGAGGTTGATCTTACAGTAGGAAGAGCTGATAATGTATTAGACAATATTGGTGGCATTGCTGGACCCTTTCCAATAGGACCTGTTGATGACCCAATTGATATTACAACAGAGCAAGAATTAATTAGTGTATTTGGTAAGCCAAAGACCACTGATTCCCAAAACGACTACTGGTTAAGTGCAGCATCCTATCTTTCATATGGCGGAGTTCTAAAAGTCGTCAGAACAGCAGGAACAACACTTCAAAACGCTAATGCTGCAGTTGGCATGGGATCTACTTCCATGACCGGTACTGGTAGAATCGACAACTATGACGATTATATCAATAATCATTCATCTGCCACAAACTTTAACTATGCTGCTAAGAACCCAGGTTCTTGGGCAAACAATATGAAGGTTTGTGTTATTGATGACCTTGCAGACCAAACAATCGGTATTACAACTAGTAGTCTAGTAACTGCTGGTGCTGTAATTGGATATGCTGTTACTGCAAGATTAGAAAACGTTGTTATTCCTGGTTTAGGAACCACGGAACTATTCAACGGATATATTAAAGGAATTATTACTGGTGTTACAACAGATTCAACTGATAGTGCATCTACAATTGATGTAAAAATTACTGATAGAGTAAGTTCTGCTGGAGTAACAACAGCAATCACTTATGATGAAGGAACTGCATGGGCATCCTTCGACACTAGTGATGAGATTAAATTCTTAAACAATTCTGGTATTGTTACTGGAACTACTTCTTTCAACAACACATACTACACTCCAGCATCTATAGTTGACTGGTATGATGAGCAGCAATTAGGTCTTACTAATGCTGTTACTTACTGGAAGGAGATTGCTCCTAAGCCAACTACAAACCAATATGTACTTGATAGACAGGGTAAGAACGATGCTCTTCACGTATGTATTGTTGATGACATGGGAACCATTACTGGTATCCAAGGAAACATTCTTGAAAAGCATGTAAGTCTTTCCAAAGCACTTGATGCTATTTCTGCAGTCAATTCTCCTCAGAAGATCTGGTACGAGCAATTCCTTGCAGATTTCTCAGATGAAGTTTATGCTGGTGGTAACCCATCAAGCGCAGGGGATGCATATTGGGGTACAACTCCAAGAGCAACTGGATTCTCTACTGCTTGTACTGCTGTTACTGACTCAGATGGTCTCTGGGGACAAAACGCACAAGGCATTACATATAGTGCTATCGGTAATGTAACTTACACTCTTACTGGTGGTATTGACTACTCCTCATCAAATGGATTCGCTGCAACTCTTGGTGATCTAATTACATCCTACGGAAAATTCTCCAATAAGGATGAAGTTGCAATGGATTACTTCATCATGGGTCCTGGCTTAACTAATGTTAACGATTCTCAAGCAAAAGCAGGATATCTTCTTTCTCTAGCAAATAGCAGAAAGGATTGCGTTGCTTGTGTTGGACCACATAAAGCTGACTTAGTTGGTGTTACTAACACAACTACTCAGACAGATAACCTAGTTAAGTACTTCAGTACATTAATGTCTACCTCTTACGGTATATTTGATAGTGGAATGAAGTATACTTATGATAGGTTTAATAACAAGTTTGTATATGTCCCAACTAATGCGGACATTGCGGGTCTAATGTGCCGTACTGCAATTGTTGCTTATCCTTGGTTCTCACCTGCAGGACAGCAACGCGGTATCATTAACAATGCTATTAAACTAGCATATAACCCAAATAAAGCACAAAGAGACAAGCTTTATCCACAGAGAGTTAACCCAGTTGTTACACAACCTGGATTAGGAACACTTCTCTTTGGTGATAAGACTGCTCTTGGTTATGCTTCTGCTTTCGACAGAATTAACGTTCGTCGCTTGTTCCTCACTGTTGAGCAAGCATTACAGAAAGCAGCAGAGGCTCAACTCTTTGAACTCAATGATGAACTAACACGGGCAAACTTCCGTAACATTGTTGAACCATATCTTCGTGATGTTCAGGCGAAGAGAGGACTTTATGGATTCCTCGTTGTTTGTGACACCACTAACAACACACCTGATGTTATCGATAATAATGA